>Ga0194115_10006796_pt1 | contig 11526 bp, 11 predicted proteins | sample TA2MahsurfametaG_3_FD_148656 | JGI IMG/M metagenome (GOLD analysis project Ga0194115, IMG submission 148656) | Freshwater microbial communities from Lake Tanganyika, Tanzania - TA2015002 Mahale S4 surface | ecosystem: Environmental > Aquatic > Freshwater > Lake | place: Tanzania: Lake... | reverse complement strand
TATAAATTTGCTGACGAATTCCATCCCGAACTAACTTTCAATCGCCCATATCTACTCGCTATGGCAAATGCGGGACCGAACACAAATGGATCACAATTCTTTATTACCGTTGCAGAAACATCCTGGTTAAATCGAAAGCACACTATCTTCGGTGAAGTGAAGGATCCAAAGAGCCAAGCAGTAGTTGATGCGATTGCAACCGTAAAAACTGCCGGCGCAGATCGCCCAGTTGAAGCGGTAAAGATCACCTCAGTCTCACTCTCGTAATGCGGCTTCGCGCCCAATCTCTTACAACTCTCCTTGTTGGATTAATCGCTCTTTCCTATTTAATCCAGCTTCTCCTTCCGGGTTATGAAGAAGCGCTCTGGATTTCAGGCGCTGAGTACCAACAAGGTCAATATTGGCGCCTATTTACTGTCGCCCTAGTTCACGGCGGCTTTTTTCATCTCGGTTTTAATCTTTATGCGTTGCATATTCTTGGAACACCAGTCGAGCAATTCTTTGGCCACACTCGATACATCATTATTTTGTTGGTCTCGCTATTTTTTGGATCTCTTGCAAGCGCGCTATTTAATAACCCGTACATCGCAAGCGTTGGCGCCTCCGGAATGGTCTTTGGTCTTTTTGGAGCCCTAGCTTTAATCAGCGCTCGAGTCGGTGTCGAGTGGCGCGGAATCATCGGAATTGTGCTGATCAACTTTGCCCTTGGATTCATCATCGGTGGCGTTGATTGGCGGGCTCACGTCGGAGGATTGCTGGGCGGAACGCTCACCACTCTCATTCTTAACCGTACGAAGTAGCGCCTGCGCAACATCTAAAACTGCAACATCTGAACCGCGACCTGTCATCCCATCAGAAACCATTACTCGGCAGAATGGGCAACCAACGGCAACTTCCTTTGCCCCTGTAGAAATAGCTTCATCCACTCGATTCAAATTGATTCGCGTTCCCAACTTCTCTTCCATCCACATTCTTCCCCCGCCAGCGCCACAACAGAAAGAACGCTCCTTATTGCGAGGCATTTCAACATAATCAACGCCAGTTGATTCAAGTAATTCACGCGGCGGTTCATAAATTTGGTTATGGCGACCCAGATAACAAGGATCGTGATAGGTCAACTTACTTGTCGCCCGATTGACTGGCTTTAAGCGACCTTCTTTAACCAAGGCATTTAAGAGTTGGGTGTGATGAACCATCTCTAATTCATAACCTTGTTGCTTGTAATCACGTCCAATAGTTGTGAAGCAATGAGGACAAGTAACTACTACTTTCTTACTTCCTTTGTATGTCGAATAAACCTCTTTAAAAGTTTCAATATTTTCTCTAGAGAGAATCTGATACAAGAATTCATTACCAGCTCTACGCGCAGGATCACCCGTGCAAGTTTCGCGGGCACCAAGAACTGCGAAATCAACACCTGCCATGTAAAGCAACTCGGCTACTGCCTTCGTTGTCTTCTTTGCCCGCTCCTCGTACGCGCCAGCGCAACCGACCCAGAATAAATACTCAACTGATTCTGGCAACTCACCTTCAATGACTTGAATTGGGAAATCACATTCCTTAATCCAAGAATTCCTATCCATCCGGTTTGCGCCCCAAGGATTTCCAGCCTTCTCAAGGTTGCGGAAAGTTCCACCTAATTCAGTTGGAAATTCTGAATCGACCAAAACTTGGAATCGACGCATATTCACAATGTGATCTATATGTTCAATATCTACCGGGCATTCATTAACGCAAGCGCCACATGTTGTGCAGGACCAGAGGACATCGGGCGAAATCGTCTCCCCAACTATCGGCTTATCCGAAGGTACCTTTGCCAGCGCGTGATCGCGCATCGCCATAATCAACAACTTCGGAGAGAGCGGTTTATCTGTATGCCATGCCGGACATTGTGATTGGCATCGTCCACACTCAGTACAGCTCGCCATATCAAGCAAGCCCTTCCAAGAAATGTCCGCAGCCTTACCAATTCCAAAAACATCATCTTCCTTTGGATCCTCAAAATCAATCGGAGCACCCTTTGAAAGCATCTCAGGCAAGGCGCCTAAAGTCGGCGCAGCATCAACATTTCGCTTAAAGAAAATATTAAATGGCGCCAAGAAGCGATGCCAAGCAACACCCATCCGTAAATTTGATGCAACAACAATAAACCAACTCATCGAGATAAAAATCTTTAAAGTCGCAACAATAGGTATTAGTTCTTCAATTCTTGAGTACTCAAATCCAGCAAAGTAATTTACGGCCGGCTTACTCAATGCAAAGTCCCAAGGATTACCCTGATAGCCCATCAGAGCGCCCTCTAGCCCACGGAGCGCAATTACACAGAAAACTATTGCCAGGATTACTGCTTCAACGAAATATGCTCGTCCAGAGTAAGAACCAAAAAATCTAGAGGCGCGATCTTTGCGAACAAACCGAGTTACTTGCCGAATCAAAATCAACGCAACAATAGAAATTCCAGTGAGCCAAGCAATTGCCTCAACAAATAAGTTGTAGGGAGTCCAAGTACCAATTAGTGGAAGATGAAACTTAGGATTGAAAATCTGGCCATAAGCGGTTACTAAAGTCCCAAATAGCGCAACAAATCCGATCATTACAAACCAATGAGCAATTCCACTCACAGTGAAATTGAGCATCTTGGTATGCCCTAAAACTTCTTTTGCCATCAGAGCAAAACGCTTACGCTTTAGATTCCCGCGAGTTGGGTCGGGTTGACCTGCCTTAATCCGGCGGTACATTTCCAGGGCTTTAGCTGTGAATAGGCCAATGGCGACAATTGAGATCCCATAACTAACAAGCGCGAGAAGAGGGGTCACAGGGAGAGCCTACGAGGGACAAGCCCGGGAATAACACGCCGAGCACATCGGTTTAAGGGTCAAAGTCAGAAACTCAAGGAGCAAACAAATATGGCAAGAGCAGTTGGTATCGACCTTGGCACTACAAATAGTTGCGTATCGGTCTTAGAAGGTGGCGAGGCCACCGTTATCGCCAACGCCGAAGGCGCCCGCACCACCCCCTCAATCGTCGCCTTCGCGAAGAATGGCGAAGTCCTCGTAGGTGAGGTAGCAAAGCGTCAATCTGTCACAAATGTTGAGCGAACAATCCGCTCCGTAAAGCGCCATATGGGCACGACATGGACCATTGATATTGATGGCAAGAAGTACACCGCCCAAGAAATCTCAGCTCGCATCTTGCAGAAACTAAAGCGCGATGCCGAGTCTTATCTAGGCGAGACAATCACAGATGCAGTCATCACAGTCCCTGCATACTTCAATGATGCACAACGCCAAGCAACAAAAGAAGCTGGCGAAATCGCAGGGCTAAATGTTCTTCGCATCATCAACGAGCCAACCTCAGCCGCTCTCGCATACGGATTAGATAAGGGCGACAAAGAGCAGACGATTCTTGTTTTCGACCTCGGCGGTGGAACCTTCGATGTTTCATTACTTGAAATCGGTGAGGGAGTTGTAGAGGTAAAGGCAACAAATGGTGATAACCACCTTGGTGGAGACGATTGGGATCAATCACTTGTTGATTACTTAGTTAAGACTTTCCAATCTAAACATGGCGTTGACTTAACCAAAGATAAGATGGCAATGCAGCGCGTACGTGAAGCTGCTGAAAAAGCAAAGATTGAACTTTCATCTTCACAACAGACCTCAATCAATCTTCCATACATCACAGTCGATTCCGAGAAGAACCCCCTCTTTTTAGATGAGACTGTTACACGCGCCCAATTCCAAGGTATGACCGCTGATCTCCTTGATCGTTGCCGCCGCCCATTCCAAGCAGTTCTTAAGGACGCAGGTGTGCCAATCTCTGAGATCGATCACGTTGTTCTAGTTGGCGGTTCAACCCGTATGCCAGCTGTAGTTGATCTAGTTAAAGAACTAACCGGCGGAAAAGAGCCAAATAAGGGCGTAAATCCAGATGAAGTCGTAGCTGTTGGTGCGAGCCTTCAAGCCGGTGTTATTAAAGGTGAAGTTAAAGATGTTCTACTTCTTGATGTAACTCCACTATCTCTTGGTATTGAAACCAAAGGTGGCATCATGACCAAGTTAATTGAGCGCAATACCACTATCCCAACAAAGCGCTCCGAAATCTTTACAACCGCTGATGACAACCAACCGGCTGTTCAAATCCAAGCCTTCCAAGGCGAGCGCGAGATGGCTGCTTATAACAAACGACTGGGAATGTTTGAACTAACTGGAATTGCCCCAGCTCCTCGGGGAATCCCACAAATCGAAGTTACCTTCGATATCGATGCAAACGGAATCGTTCATGTATCAGCAAAGGATCTTGGAACTGGTAAAGAGCAACGGATGACAATCACCGGCGGCTCAGCTCTTTCAAAAGATGAAATTGAACGAATGATGAAGGATGCTGAATCGCATGCAGAAGAAGATAAGAAGCGTCGCGAAGAGGCAGAGGTTCGTAACTCAGGAGACTCTCTCGTCTACCAGACTGAGAAGTTCTTGAAAGAGAACGAAGACAAATTGAAGGAAGGTGAGTCAGCCGAAAAGAAGAGCGAAGTTGAGAGTGCAATGTCTGAACTTAAGAAAGCTCTAGAAGGAACGGACTCCAATACGATTAAGAATGCGACCGAAAAGTTGGCTGAAGTAAGTCAACAACTAGGCGCAGCGCTCTACGCTGCCAACGCCGCACAGGCATCATCTCAGCCACCCAAGGAAGATGGCGTTGAAGATGCCGAAATCGTCGACGAAGGCAAGTAATGAGTGAGAAGGTCGCAGAAGAAGTAGTTAGCGAAGCGGCCGAATCAGCTTCAACTGAAACCTCATCAAGTGAGGCGAAGAAAGAGTTAGATCCGGTCGCTGCCCTAACTGAAGATCTACAACGACTTCAAGCCGAGTACTCGAACTACAAGAAGCGAGTAGATCGTGACCGCTCACTTGCTGGTGAGTACGCGACATCAACTGTTCTAACTGAACTTCTTCCGATTCTTGATGATCTAGATAGGGCCTCTGAGCACGGCGAATTAACCGGCGGCTTTAAAGCCATCGCCGATCAAATCTTGAACGCCACAAAGAAGTTAGGTCTTGAGAAATTCGGCGAGACGCCTTCAAGTTTTGATCCGAATATTCATGAAGCGCTAATGCATGACATTTCAACCGAGGTAACAGAAACAACAGTCACAAAAATCCTTCAACCAGGCTACAAATACAAAGAGAGAATTCTTAGGCCCGCTCGCGTAGTGGTTACTGACCCCGAACATGGCAGCTAAGGATCTCTACGAAAAGGATTATTACGCAGTTCTTGGCGTAGATAAGAAAGCTGATGGCGCGACCATCAAAAAGAAGTATCGACAATTAGCGCGCGAACTTCACCCAGATAAGACCAAAGGCGACAAGAAACTAGAAGATCGCTTTAAAGAAGTCTCCGAGGCGTATGACATTCTTAGTGATGATAAGAAACGAGCCGAGTATGACCAAGCTCGCGAAACCTTTAAATCAGGGGCGTTTCGCCAGGGAGCAAATCAATACGGCGGCGACTTCAGCGATCTTTTCAATGGCGGAGACATTTTCTCTCAAATTTTTGGCGGAAGAAGAGGCCCAAGAAATGGCGCGGATCTACAGAGTTCGGTAACCATTTCATTCCGCGATGCTGTTTTTGGAAAACAAATCGATATAAGTAAGGGATTAACGGTAAGAATTCCCGCCGGTATTAGTGATGGTGGGAAGGTGAGAGTAAAAGGCAGAGGCGAACCAGGTGAAGCAGGGCCTGGTGATCTCTATGTAATCGTCTCGGTTGTTCCGCACCCGATCTTCTCTCGCAAGGGAGAGAACATCCATGTAACAGTTCCAGTTAGTTTCACTGAAGCCGCACTCGGAGCCGATATTCCTGTTCCAACCCTAGAAGGCGATGAGGTAAAAGTTCGCATTGCTCCTGGAACTCAAAATGGAAAGACGTTCCGAGTTAAGGGGCGTGGAGTGAAAAAAGGTGTCAATTCTGGCGACTTAATGGTCACAATCGAAGTGCAAGTTCCACAGAGAGTGGACGGCAAGGCTAAACGCGCCCTAGAACAATTCGCCGAAGCAACTAAAGGCGAAGACCTTCGCGCAGATTTCCTCCAGCGCTCTCGCGCATAATAGAGTCATGCCATGTCGGCGCTGGAATCACTTAAAGAAGAAATTCTAAAAAAAGCCGTTGTTCGCGGAAAAGTAATTCTCTCTTCAGGCAAAGAAGCAGATTTCTATGTGGATCTACGTAGAGTCACTTTAGATGCAGTTGCCGCACCAATTGTTGGTGAAGTCATGTTAGAACTAACTAAAGATCTTGGTTTTAATGCAGTTGGTGGGTTAACCCTTGGTGCTGATCCTGTGGCTACAGCAATGCTTCATGTAGCTGCAAAACAAGGAAGAAATCTCGATGCTTTTGTAGTTCGAAAATCAGAAAAGGCACATGGTTTACAACGAAGAATCGAAGGACCGGATGTAAAAGGTAAAAGAGTCTTGGCGGTAGAGGACACATCAACTACAGGCGGTTCTGTACTTGCTGCCGTTGAAGCGCTTAAGGAGGCTGGTGCAATAGTTGTTGGAGTCGCAGTGATTGTGGAAAGAGGAGCAAAAGAGAAAGTTGAGAGCGGCGGCTTGAAATACTTATCTGCCTTCACATTAGAAGATCTTGGACTTATTTAACTAGCAAACCTCGCAAGTAATCAGCAAAGGGTGAGCTTTTATACTCACTAGCCCGAAGAAGTAGCTCTTCATCGGTAATCCAACCATTTCGCCAAGCAATTTCCTCTAAGCAAGACACCTTTAAGCCCTGACGTTGCTCGATGATTTGTATAAAATTCGAGGCATCGCTCATAGATTCAAAAGTTCCTGTATCTAACCAAGCAGTTCCTCGATCAAGGACAGTCACCTTCAACTTACCCATTCGCAGGTAGGCCTCATTTACGGCAGTAATTTCCAGTTCACCCCTAGGACTCGGATTCAACTCTTTTGCAATACCAACAACTTGTTTGTCATAAAAATATAGGCCGGGGACCGCATATGAAGATTTAGGAATCACTGGTTTTTCCTCAAGGGAAATTGCGTTGAATTTTTTATCAAATTCTATGACACCGTATCTTTCAGGGTCCTTAACTTTGTACGCGAATATGTGTGCCCCAATTACACTTCTAAATTGCGATAGCTGTAGCCCCAAACCATTTCCATAGAAAATGTTGTCGCCAAGGACTAAAGCACAATTAGAGTCAGCTATAAAATCTTTACCAATCAAGAAAGCCTGGGCTAAACCTTCAGGACGGGGTTGTATCTTGTAATCAAACGACAAACCGAATCTAGATCCATCACCAAGTAGCCTTAGGAAAGACTCCTGATCTTGTGGTGTAGTTATGATGAGGATTTCACGAATTCCTGCCATCATAAGAGTTGAGATTGGGTAGTGAATCAAGGGTTTGTCATAGATAGGGAGCATTTGTTTCGATACACCCCAAGTAATCGGCCAAAGTCTTGAGCCGGTCCCACCAGCAAGCACTAAACCTTTCATTCGACCAAGGGTACTTCACTAGTATCGTTAGACAAATTGTGAACGAAGGGATGCGATGAGATTACTAGTTACCGGTGGCGCCGGGTTCATAGGTTCCAACTATGTAAGGAATATCGTCAACGGCTCCCTCAAAGGAGTCTCTGAAGTTATTATCCTAGACAAATTAACTTATGCGGGCTCACTAAATAATTTAGAGGACTTACCTAAAGACTCGTACCGATTTGTCCATGGGGATATTTGCGACAGCGATACAGTAAATACTCTTCTAAAAGTCTGTGATGCAGTAGTCAATTTTGCTGCTGAATCGCACGTCGATAGATCAATCAAAAGCGCAAGAGAATTCATCAATACTAATATCGTAGGTACGCACACACTTCTGGAAGCTTGTAAGAATCAGGATGTGGAACGTTACCTTCAAGTGTCAACAGACGAGGTTTACGGCTCAATAGTTCAGGGTTCTTGGACAGAAGAATCTCCCCTTTTACCGAACTCTCCTTACTCTGCATCAAAAGCATCGGGGGACTTGATTGTTCGTTCATTCAACAAAACTTTTGGATTACCAACCTTAATCACTAGGTGCACCAACAACTACGGACCATTTCAATACCCGGAGAAAGTAATTCCACTATTTGTTACAAACTTAATCGACAGTCTGAAAATTCCGATTTATGGGAAAGGGAACAATATTCGAGATTGGCTACATGTGGATGATCACTGCAGGGCTATTCATTTAGTCTTGAAAAGAGGAGTAGTTGGAGAAACTTACAACATTGGCGGTGGACGAGGGCTGTCCAATAATGAACTAGCAATCATGATTCTCGACCAATTGGGCAAGGATTCTAAAGAAATAGAATTTGTAGCTGATAGACAAGGACATGATCTCCGCTATTCATTGGGTTTTGACAAGATCCAAAATGATCTGGGTTATTTTCCTTTGATTTCTTTTGAAGAGGGAATAAAGCAAACCATTGCTTGGTACAAGGCTCATGAGAGCTGGTGGCGCCCATTAAAGAACAAGAAGTGATTGCAGTTATTGGCGCAAGTGGCCAACTTGGAAGAACGCTTTGTAATTTATTTGATGATCTAAAATTGAAGTACGTTGGCTTTTCGCGACCAGAGATTGATATATCTGACAAAGATTCCATTAAAGGTAGATTAAACAAGCCCTTCAGCGTTTTCATTAATTGCGCAGCGTGGACAGATGTTGAGGAGGCTGAATCTAGTGTGGCAGAAGCTTTTAAAGTTAACCAATTAGGATCGCGGAATATCGCAAAGTTAGCTGCAATTTCCAAAGTCCGTCTAATTCACATTTCAACTGATTATGTTTTTTCAGGGGATAGTGCCTCTCCGTACACAGAGATAGATCCAGTAGCGCCTTTAAATCAATATGGAATGAGTAAAGTGAGCGGAGAGCAAGAAGTAAAAGAAGCTCTAGATTCGACTAGGGATTACCTGATTGTTCGAACATCATGGCTTTATAGCCAATATGGCAGAAATTTCGCAAAAACTATGGTCAAGAAGGCACTTCTTCGTGAACCAGTAAGAGTTGTATGTGACCAAGTGGGTCAACCAACACATGCCCATGATTTGGCATCTCGAATAGTTGAATTTGTTTTGAAAAGAGAGTTGCGGGGAGTTTTCCATATGTCAAGCGATGGGGAAACTACGTGGTACGAATTTGCTCGACTTATTTACACATTTACAGGAGTTTCTCCGAGTTTGGTATCACCAATTTCTTCAAGTGAAATTAACCTTAGGGCTGAACGGCCTTCTTATTCCACACTTGACTGCTCGAAAGCGTACTCTCATGATATTTCAAGAATGCCGATGTGGAATGATTCCCTTGCCAAGAACATCGGGCAGATAATAGAAATGGTAAGAAAAGAGAGTGGTATCGGGTGAATCAAGTAAGCAAAATAGAAGGAGTAGAGCTCTTTGCTAAGAAGTCAATCAAAGACAACAGGGGTTATTTCAGGGAGTGGTTCTCCGCTTCCGATCTTGCGCAAGTAATAGGGCAGGAGATTAAATTCGAACAAGGTAACTTTTCACTCTCTAAAAAAGGCACGGTTAGGGGCATTCATTTCAGCAGATCTTCACAGGGTCAGGCAAAACTTGTCACTTGCCTAACGGGTAAACTATGGGATGTTGTTGTTGACTTGAGACGAAACTCGCCAACGTTTGGAAAGTGGGTTGCCTTCGAGATTACTCCAGAGAATGGTTACTCCATTTTTATTCCCGCAGGGCTAGGTCACGGTTTTCAAGCTCTAGAAGAAGACTCAACTATCACGTACTTACTATCAAGTCGGTATGACCCATCCACAGAATCGACAATCCACCCCTTTGATGAAAATTTGGCAATCAATTGGCCGATGCCAGCTACATTTGTCTCAGAGAGAGACATGTCGGCGCCTTCCTTTCTAGATTTTCAAAATTGATTTCTCATAGGAAACCATAGATTCAATCAATTCTTCAAAAGTTTTTGAAGGCGACCACCCTAATTCTTTTTTGGCTTTTGAATAGTCACCAACAAGTCGGTTTACTTCTTTTGGCCTTAGAAGTGAATCATCAAACTTCACATAATCTAGGTAATCGCCAGATACTCCAGCCGCTTTGAATGCAAGATTAACCATATCCATAACGGACTTACATTTACCAGTCGCAATCACATAAGAACTTGGAAAATCCTTTTCCATCATCATCCAAGCCGCTGAAATATGATCTCCAGCAAATCCCCAATCACGCTCAGCATGTGGATTCCCAAGTTTCAATTCATCTGCCATCCCAAGAGATATCAAGGCGGCAGTTCTTGTAACTTTCTTAGACAAAAAGGATTCTGGGCGAAAGTGACTCTCGTGGTTATACATAACTGCGCTAGTTACATAGTGACCGGAGTCCCTCATCAACTCACATCTGTAGTGCATCTCGGTCTTCCATTTAGCATAAGGAGATACGGGGTTAAATGGAACCTCTTCGTTCTGAGGCTCAGTGGCCGTTAATCCAAACATCTCAGAGCTAGATGCTTGAAAGAACCTTCGTCTATCTGAAAATTTTGGGCTACTGAAAAAATCTTCAAGGATACGGGAAGGGGCTTGAAAGTTAACTTGTTCAGTCAACAATGGTTCATTGAAAGATTGAGAGACTGAACTAACTGCGGCAAGATTGTAGAATTCGTAGATTCGGTAATGATCACAAATGTCTATTATTTTATCGGTGTCCCTAATGTCACATTTCTTGTAAATTACATCATCATTTAAAAATTCACTTCGAAGCCTTTGATTACCAATACCGACTACCACATAATCATTTTTTAAGAGTAATTCAGATAGAAAGATCCCATCTTGTCCGTTGACGCCCGTAATTAAAGCTCTCTTCTGTTGCAAGAGCGCTACCTCTTTCAGATAGTTCTTTTAAACCCACCATGATTCTTACAGCGGGTATTTAACACGTAAAATTGTGCTTGGATTAGGCAATACGAAGGGTTTTGTGTTTACACTTGACTTCATTGTGCGCAGCGCCGACACAGGTGGCGCTGTCTCGTGTCCAAATAGTTAACTGGAGGAGATATGAGAGCCAACCTAACGGCTAACTCACTCGTAGAAGTAACCGGAAATAATTTGAATCTGGTTTACCTAGTACTTGGGGTTTCACTAGTAGCCCTCGCAATTGCCTTTGCACTTCGCGCCCAAGTACTTAGCGCATCTGATGGAACAGTAAAGATGCAAGAGATCGCTGCTGCCGTCCAAGAAGGCGCAGCCGCATATCTCGCTCGCCAGTTCCGTACTCTCTCCTTCTTTGTCGTAATAGTCGTCGTCCTTCTCTTTGCTCTTCCTGGCGATATGGATGTAAAAATCGGTCGCTCCATCTTCTTCTTAATTGGCGCTGCCTTCTCAGCAATCGTTGGCTACCAAGGTATGTGGCTCGCTGTTCGTGCGAATGTGCGCGTAGCTGAAGCAGCTCGTCAAGGCTCAGTCGAGCGCTCCGTTCAAATCGCCTTCCGCACCGGTGGCGTTGTTG
>Ga0194115_10006790_pt1 | contig 11530 bp, 5 predicted proteins | sample TA2MahsurfametaG_3_FD_148656 | JGI IMG/M metagenome (GOLD analysis project Ga0194115, IMG submission 148656) | Freshwater microbial communities from Lake Tanganyika, Tanzania - TA2015002 Mahale S4 surface | ecosystem: Environmental > Aquatic > Freshwater > Lake | place: Tanzania: Lake Tanganyika... | reverse complement strand
CTTCCTGCCTTGGCAATAATCCCATCCATCATCTTTTTTTGAGCTTCATACAAGACGAATGGGAGTGTAACTTTCCGATCATCCGAATTTAACAAACGTTCACCAAAGGGAAGAAGTGATGCATCGACATACATTTGTTGTGCATCCAAGGAATCTGTGGGTGGTGGTGGTGTCGCACCACCGTCTGCTGCGGGGACCATAGACCCCTTTCGTAACTTCCCAAGAGCGGCTGCTGCACTTCCACAGCATGCTCCTGGCTTGGCTCGACCACGACGATTGATCGCACCGACAGTCCCAAAGGAATCGACACCGACATGTGGTCCATATACGATTAAACAATTCCCATCATCGGGAATATGATGTGCCATAGCACCAAAACTTGTAATCCCCCCAAAGGGGAATCCTGCTAACCCACCCATCACAAAGGGTTCATCGTATGCCTTCGCCAGGGCATTTTCTAACGGACGGTTCACTTCATCACAACACAAGGATGTCGCAACTAGTGTATTCTTCGTTCCATATCCTAATCCAGCAAGTTGACTACCGATATACTTCAACAGGGCATCATTGGTTTTGGCACCCGGGAACGAAACCGCAATTCGAGCCTGAAAGAACAACAAAAAATCCAGAAGTTAAGAGAGATCCCAAACAGGTTCAAAAGATACCTCTCACCCCCCCCTCCACCCCCACCCATGATTGGTTATCTTACCTCAGGAACTGTCATAGAAGGTGCTCCGATGGTAAGACCTGCTCCACTTCCACCACCAGCAGTCGTCAATCCGAGAGCAAATCCACCGGCAGTCAACGCAGCAATTACCCCCGCTTGGATGACGGAACCGCGAGACAACGTCCCCTCTTCCCTCACCGCTTGTTTGTTAGGCATGGGGGTACCCAACATATATTGAGAACCCGTCATGGTAGCAACCGTCGTCGAAGCACCAGCTTCGGCAGGATTAGCAAGGGGAGACGTAGTGATCACATCGCCGTCGTTCAACTGAGGGTGCCCTCGAACACTTCCTACAATACTGCCATTGTCGAGAAGTTGCCAGTCCTCCAACGTCGTTACCGACAACTTCGAGAAAGAACGACTTTCAAGTTTGGGCGTCTGAAAGGCGCTACTTTGCGAGATAAGAGTAGCACAGAGAAGAACGTTGATACTGAGCTTCATGATGCACCTACGCTAAAGGATTTAGGAAGTGATTGGGGTTCAGGGGGGGAAACGCCTTTGCGCGGAAACAGGGAAGTCAGGCCGTAAAGGAATAGATACAGTAGTACTGTAGTGGGAAGGGACATACAACGTCGTCTACGAACAAATCAAGAATCGTCATTCGTCAGTCGTTGTCACTTCAAGAACGCGGACTGGCTTCTTGACTGAATGCCATGTCAGCGATTGACAGCTTCTCCTTGCAGTCAATCGAAGTCTTATCATAGGTATGTTACATGTGGAAAAGTACGTCAGTCACCAACGAGAATTTTCTCAATGGCCACCGGTATATACGATAGATATGTATGGTATTTGCAATCTCATCTTGAATTCACAGTCACTGTCAGAAACAACAGTTACAGTTACAGTTAACTACCAGCTGTATTGCACATCTGTTGACTGCGACTGTGATGGGGAACGTTGGCTCCGAAACCGACTTCTACAACGAAAACTCTCGAAGGAGGATCTCCGCTCGTCGGAACTTGCCAACGTTTCGTAATGTTGCCATCAACATACGAACCAAAATAACTACAAGTGCTACTAGATTGACTGAGGATCTTGGAAGAGTTTGTCCTGCACCTATCTTGGGCGACTAGAGTTGTCCGTGATCTGGCCTTAGTCAACTAGGATTTCGGCTACCGGAGAAGAAGCCAGTACTTTGCCCACCATCCCGCATCATCGTAGCTTTTCTCGAGGAAGTCAACCTGATAACCTGGAAGCGCTTCGGCATCGGTATCACGGCTCTTCTGGTGTGCAAGACTGGCTATGAATGCGTTTGTCTCAATATGCATAAAGACGTTCCCTGCTTGAATGAGACTTGGTACGACTCCCCACCCAAAGAAGATGATGGCTCCCCCAGGTTGCAGCACTCCCTGATCTGCATCGAATTCTGAAGTTGGTATAGAATAGCAGGGCGAACCTCCTTCCATGAGCTTCGTCGATTTGATCTGGATACCGTACCCTGTTCCGTTGATGACACTTGCTGCGATGCATCTGCGAGAACTGAGACCAGAAAAGACTTGTCCCCAGCAGCTCACAAGGGACCATGCCTCGTCGTCTAAACTCTTGAAGAAGGCACTTGATTCGCTACTCATCCTCTTAACTCGCCCGAAGCACTGCTCGATGAGATCGATCTCATCCTTTATAGAGTCTGAGAGGCGCTTGCGCGTAAGATTGCAGCTACCGAAGACATGCTTGACTTGTGTCGACTTGATTCCGGGAATTGTATTGAGAGAGATGTCTATGTCCGACGTCGACGTTGATTGGTCCAGGTTGCGCGTCGCGTTCCCCATCCTCTGGATCTGCATATTCAGCAGTTTCAGAATAGCCGTCTTTTCCTGTTCGCCGTAGACCTGGAACATAAATGGCCTCAGCCCACTCTGACTGAACACAACAACTCTGACACCCCCCTTGACTGGACCGAAATGACTGATCTCCTCCCAACTAGCGCACCAAGGCTCTCGCGATCTCTTGTCAATCGCCCAGAAGCCGTGGTCGCTAGCGATCACCAAGTGACTCGGTATGTCGACATGTCCGATGTATATATCTGAAATACTCTCACCGCCGGTGACGATCTTTTGTGCCGTGGCAGCTCTGTCATCATATGGCTCCAAAATTACACAGTTTGGCTTCTGTGCAGTTCGGCTGGGAAGAGCCCTACGGAGGCGCTTTGGAACTTTGGGCAATACCTTGGTTTTACTCGTGGCATCAGACATGTGATTCATGAGGAGAGCCGCTGCGTCGCCAACTCCAACCACTGGCTTTACGATAGCACCAATCACTGCTTTCGCCATTCCCTTCACAAATCCAATCGGTCCATGCTTTGAAGCATATCGAGTGGGCTGATCGACAATTCCAAAGGCGCCAGATCGCAGTCCTCTCACGATCGAGGCTCCAGCAAGCAACATAGAGTCATTCAGAGTACGGCTCGTGGCTCCTCGGCTCATTGCGTCAGTCAGCATGCGCTGATGAGCCTTCCGCTCATCGATGAAATCATCATCAGCCGTGAGACCTGCAAGGTTAGAGTTCACTGCCTCCGTAACATTCGCAGCACCTCGAACAACACCGACGAAAACGCCTCTGGCAAGTGATTGCGTACCCGCCTCGAGACCTTCTATGAATTGGCGAGGACCATGAACCGCTCCTTGAATCGGCTCGTAGAAAAAGTCCCGAACTCCAGTTCCTACATTCGATATGAAATCTGCCGGAGCCCCCAAAATAGCGAGGCTCCCGAGAATCGCAAAGATCTGTTTGGTCAGCTGCGATGAGTAGTGCGTCGCAATAACCCTGAAGAGCGTCTGTGGAGACTCAAAGACATGGGCAACCATGAAGGAAGTAAACATCAGGGGCGCGTCGGCGATGCTTGTCATTCCTCGAATAAAGTGAAACACCATCAAACTCTCGATCCCCTGCTCGAGATCTAGTCCCTCTTGGGTAAAAGTCAACGCAATTCGAACAGGATGCAATTGTAGCTGCTCAAAGTATATTCGTCCTGAATTGGCCGTCTGAACCATTATCTCGATACCTTGCGGAGCCCGTCGGTCAGGCCTTGCGTACATCATCGCCATTCCGATGGTAAGGTCGGATACAAAATCTGGCGTTGCGTCGGGCGACAAAACTTCGTCTGTTGTCCTGACAGGCTCGATGAAACGGGCGATTGTCTCGGCCGTTCTGAAAAGGGACGGACAAGTGTTGAGATGAGCAGAGCGAAGGCTATCTTTCCTCTACATGCGAAACTTGATTTACCTTCGATCGAGAAATATCTTGACGTCCAGCATACGAAAAGCTGCGTATCGAAACACGTATGTCCTGCTGTGAGTTTGTAGCCGACGGACAGCTGAGAGGTGAATGAAGGGTTCTATCGCATCGACTTTCGGGTAGAAAATCTAGAGGAAACATCGTGAGAGATATTGGAACCAAAACATGTAGTGACATTACAGTTAATTCCAACTTACCAGGACGGGGTGATAGGAGCCGGGGACGTGGTTGTCGGCTTGTAAACTCATCAAGCGAAATTCCATTTCATGGTAGCCCTCACGACTCTGCGAGAAAGCACCAAATACGGACTCCAATTGGACAAGAAGAATTTCTCTCCCATGCTGCGTCGGGTCGACATTGTCTACTACACTGACACAGAGGCAAGGAATTGAAAATCGAATCGAGAAGGATACTCCATCATCTTCGTCTGAAGAGGCTGAACTATCTCCGGCGGCCACGAGGGAACGACACTGTGGACTCTGCTTGCTAAGGGAGTAGCCCGTCAGCAGGCGACCTGCTTCCGTATTCTCGTAGAATTCAATCGTCTTTGTCGAGTGTTCGGCTCCGATCTGACATCGGATTTCTATCACATTGTCAACGACCACATTGCTCCAAGATCCCATTGCATCGATTTCTACCAGCGCTTTCTTCGTATTCAGATTGAATTCAGAATCATTTGAATCGGCACATGTCCACTCCAGAATGTGCGGTTTCTCGGGGTCGTCAAAGCCAAAGCAAGCAGACTCGCCACTCCTTAGGGTCCAAACGTACTCCTCGACCCTGGCGACCCCAAGAAGTGATCGGACCAGGGGGGCGAGCTCAGTTCCACAATTGTATTTGACTGGATTCTCGCCCAGCGTGTTTGCGTCTGTCTCCCGAACCACGGGTTCAGGGCAACCACTATCGTTCGCCCCTTGATGAGGCTCGTCGTATAGAGGCTGTCGGCATAAGATTGTATATGGAGTTCGATTTCGGAGCAAGTAGAGTGGATTTGAATTCTCGTTGACGGACCACAGCACGATTACTACCGCTGAGTTCTGATCTTTGGTGGCCAGTCGAACTTCAGCCTGAACAACCATCGGCTTTGCAGGGAGGATGCCTGAGCAGGGAAGTCGCATGGATGTAATCCCAACCTTATCGAGTTGCAGCCTTCCGTTTGACCAGCATTCCTCGTAATCTCGGAGGTCCTTTTCTTCGGTCGTTGGGGCTCCAATACGTACTTTAGGCGGTAAGGAACTTTTTTCCCAGTGATACGGGACAGTCGACTGGGCAGGGATCAAAATCTCGGCTTTCAAACATCCATCTTGGGCAACGACGAGATCTCTCTTCAAAAGGTTTACTACCTGGTAGCGCGGAATCAGAGTAATGATTTTTGTCCTAGAAAAAAGACCCGGAGCAACCGTTACGCTCATAGCAAGTTCGAACCGGCGCGACCCACCAACTTCGTCGACGGAAAAGACTGTCTTGGGCATCACATTAGATATGTCCATGGGAGAAGTCCATTTCGATTTCAATGACACGGACGAATGACGGTTGCTCCCGACCCCGCTCTCAATCGAAAGAGAAATTCTTTCGCGACGAGAAAAATAGAGGCTCATCCCGGACATTCCGATGCTCCATTGGTGTCCTTGAATGTTCATGTCTTTCTGGATGACGGGGTCTCTTGTATCCGTCTTTGGAAGATACGACCTACGGGAGCACTCGACTTCTGGAGTCGTTCCCATTAAGTCAACGAGGCTCTCGCAGAATCGGCAACCAAAGCCGGTCTTGTCGACAATCCAGTATTGAGCGTACACCCTGATGGTTGGACAATGGCCACTTTCAACACTCATTACGAGAACCAAAGGATCACCGCCAGCTACAACTCTCTCTAGACATACCAGCAGTTTAAACTCGTCTGCGGTGTCGCCATCTGTTTTGTTCAAGCCAACATACAAATCTTCTTCTGCCTGCGTCGGCCTCCAAGTATTGCTATCAGCCTTGCGGTTGACAACACGTAGCCATGACGACCATCTATAGCCCGGCACTCGGAAAGATATATGGGGCTTAGAGGCTGGGTTCAAAGCTATGCATTTGCCCTCTTTGCCGCTGGGCACATTCACCGTCTCGACGTTGACAATGTTCTTGCTCCTACGAGAAACCTCTGGATGCGAATCGACCTGGCTGCGTTTGCTCGGACGGCAGACTTCTCCCAGATAACATTCGAGCTGACACGGTAGGAGGTTGAGTACTTTCAAGACTGGTTCGACAAATATGTCAACGATTCCCTTACTGCACGAAATGTTGAGCAGAAAATGAAGCCTTGTTCCAGAGACATCATTTAGCCCCATCGACGAGCGTATCCATGCACTTGACTCGTAACTTGTAGGGATGACCATAATGTGATCAGTGTGGTTGTAGTCTTCCAACGCAGATGATTCTTGATTGGATGTCTTTCGGGCAACGCGCAGATACACAGCGGACGCTGTATAAACCGGAACGTTGACTCTCCCGCCAGGAACAGCAGATCCAACCATGACTTCCTCGTCCCAAGATGGACTAAAGACGAAGAAGGAAAGCTCAGAGCCGGTTTTATTGTGGAGAGTCACGTGGCTTCTCACTTCGACCTTAAAATTTCCATTCTCGTCCCTAGATGTCTCCCAGACGAAACGCAGCAAGCGGTATGGATCGTCCAGCCTAGGTGGGCGAACTACTCGAGTCCTGGTCCACCGTCGTCGCCGACAAGCGTCGCCCTGAATATAGAAGCGACGAGTCCTCGTGAATGTTTCAAAGTCAGCTTGATATTCCCAGCCATCGGCGTCGGTTGTCACGCCAAGGTTTCCGCTGATATCGACTTTCCAGTCATTTACCCACATCCACGAATCATCAGGAAGCATAACTCGCTCTCTTGCCATCCTGAGAGTGCATGTCATATCTGTCCACTCGGGAGAGTCATTCTTGAGGTAGGGCCTTCTCCAGTTTCCTCTCCTTGTGACAGTTGGTTGAACTGGTCCGGCGCCTGCTTTTCTTTCTCTGGTCGAATCGATTTCCTCTTGTCCAGGAACCGACGTGGGATTTGGCTGCGGATTTTCTGTTCGATAATCCTCCTCCGGGGACCAGATAGAAGACGATAGAAGGTCTTGACCTTTAGCCAGGTTATAGATGTCGACGGCGTTCGACGCCACTCTCCCATTCTGCATACACCACTCGACGACGGGCTCTGTGTGGTAGTATGAAAAATCAGGAGCGATAGGTACTTCGCTTCCAACTGTCTCGGAACTTTGACTCCCTGATTTGGACGAACTATTTCTACCTTTCTGCGCTCCACTCTGGGGGAAAACCGGCTTCAAGAGGTGGAGAGAGCTCGCTTTAGCAGAAGATGTTGCTATTGGTAGATTTGGTACTCCCTCCCTTTCCCCCACTGACGCCGTAGCCGACGAAGGAAGGGTGAGAGTTAGTTTGGTCATTCCTTCAACTAGCCGATCGAGATTGTTTTGCACCTCAATGTCGGCAAGGGCACTATTGATGGAAGCATAGGTGCCACTTTTGATGATACCTGGTCCAATCGATTCAAAACGCACGCGTGCCTCGGGATTCGATTGTTGAGCCATATCATCCGTCGAAAGATCAATGTCCAACCCGGTCAAGTTGACAATTTTAACCGTGTGGCTCTCGGTTGCTCGTCTCAAGCCAACCGTCGACAAGGCGGATGGAGTGAGTCTATCACTCTTTTTCCTATTCTCCTTCTTCATGGATCCAAAGTCAAGCTCTACCAAGTCTCGGAGGAAAATACCTGTGAGGTTCAACTGGATCGAACTTTGCGTAACAAAATCCAGGATCTTAACCAATCAGAAACCAACAGTGTTAGAAGCAAATCACTCGCGAGTACAAAAATCACCAGATTCGGCCAGAAAGCTTACCAATTCATTAGGCATTTGTTCAACAGAAATTTTCGTGGGAAACGGTTCGACAGCGTACTCCCACTCGGACACTTCGGCATTGTAAAAATCAAGAGACATGATCGCGCTGCATTCCCCAGAAAGCGCAGAGATACAGCCTCCAAGCCTCAACTTGACATTTGATAGCTTCAGGGCGAGGAATTCAGGAGCACCATACTTTGTCTTGAAATCCCTCAGAACGACGAAGGAAAATGAATGAAGCTCGATCCTGACGTCAGTTGCGATACCTTTGCCTCGTTTCTGGTACGTTGCCAGTGAGAACGGCGAATGCTCGATAGTCGGGGATCCCTCTGCTGCGTCATCGTCAGCATGCTCTTGCACACCTCGCAGCCTTCGACGCATAGTACCGAGAATACTGATTAGGATCGAGAGATCATTCGGGGTCAATGAAGATTTCAAATTCTCGCAGTCGATGGACATGTCGTGAGATACAACGCGACCAAGGTCTTCCGTGCTGTTGGCTAGACGCATTTCAGCACTTGTCGGACCAATCATGGGACCGAGCTCAGTTGGCGATATTCGATTGAATTCAGTGTTAACCGAAGCCGAAAGATTGTCTAGGCTGATGTGAATGATCTGCGCGCCAGAAGCATCTTGGTTTTCCACACTTTGAAACATGATGAGTGCATTCGACAGCACCTGAACCACAGCAAACGTACACTGTCCGTTCTTGTGTCGAAAGTTTTTGCCTTGCTCAACGGATTTGCTCGAAAACGTCGGTCTTCCTGCCAACAGGGTTCCATCCCGAATAGTCAGTTTGAACAGAAGGCTGGAGTCCGACGGTGATCGCCTGGAAGTGTCCTCGGGATTCACAATATCCGATAGCTCTGAATTTGCTGATACCACAACGGCTGTCGGACTCTGTTGAGATGGTGAATGGACCACACCTTCGAAGGAAACGCGAAAATTGAGTCTAGCTTTTCGTATTCAAGCGTCGTCACCTTTGCATACATACCTTCGTCACGATATCGTCGTCTAGCCTGTCGTCCCTCCTCGTGAACTTTTCTCTCCATCTCTCTTGTCCACAATTGTACAAGCTCCACGACCCTCCGGATCCCCTTGGCACAATCCTTCAACGTCGTGGGAGTTACACGTAAGACTACGGCTTCGATATCCGCCTCAACTTCATCCAAGTGAATGGTTCCATCATGGTAAATGGAAGCTCTCAGGACACCAGGAAGCCGATGTACGTCGTCTTCTCGATCGGCCTGTGATAGTCCTCGATGACTTCCACGCTGAAGAATAGAGTATTGGGATTCGTTCGCTTCATGACGTGACTTCATTGGAGTATACTCGAACTGATCCTGCAGTTGAACGATGGAGACATCATCAACCAATAGCTTTGTACTGGTTATTCTTGCTCGCCGCAATCGTCTGACGTTGATGTTGAAAATCTCAAAAACATACGTGCGAGTCGGAGTATGCCCGCCGAATGTTGTGAAATCGACAGTCTCGACGCTTTGTTCGTCTGGAAAATTCACCTTCGAATGACCCTCAAGAGCCATTTCGACTTTTTCGATCGATATGGAAAGACTAAACGGTGCTGTGTTAGTCGTGCCCTCGACGAGGTTGGTAGAATCTACTTGGTCTATGTCATCGCGGGTGTTCTTTGTGTTGTGTCGAGTCGATACCCTGCCTCGCACGCGGAGTAAACTTTGTGAGTACCAGCGGCCAATAGATCGCGCCAAGATTTCTGCATCGACCAAGTTCAGACAAATGGGGCTAATAAGCACGTCCACACAACTGATGGCACCCATAGGACTCGATGACTCGTCGATTACACCCTCTAGAAGGTCATCAACATCTCGTGTTGTGCTGCTGGCACGGACCTGGAATGGTCGAATGATGGAATTCATGGCTGCTGCCGCATCACCCAGCACGCGAAATCTTGCATTGACAAGACTCCTTTTCACCTCAGTCATACCCCACTTGGCAAAGTTTACTTGGATATCAGATGCATTGATCGTCCAGTTCGAATGAGGCTGTTGCTCGTACTTGAAGCATGACATTCGAAAATTTCCAGCGTCGAAGAACAAGGCTCCAGCTTCCTCATTTCTGGAAGGCGATAATGGAACCCAGACTTTCGGCGCTGCAACGTTGATATGGATCATCAACTCGGACTGTGACAAGAACGCAAGCTGTGCCCTCCGTGCAAGTGGCGTGGCGACATTCCTCAGGTGGCGAGAAAGCTCAGTCTGTAGAGCCGACGACGGTGCTCCAAAAAATTCAGCCACAGCATCAAAACAAGGTCGAGTCCATATAAGTGTAGCTGGATGAGCAGAGCAACTGAGCTTCGTCGACTTTCCGTTAGCGCAGGAAGCCGCTAATCTGCACACTACTCCGGGCGGGGGTAAATCCATGAACGTCGTGAAGGTGTCACTACCAATAGGTCTTGACGGAAGGGGTACGCTCAATGCTGATAGATCCATCGAAACGTCATCGTCTCGATCCGTCTCGCTCTCACAATCTGTCTGAACAAAGAGAATCTTGCCATTTCCGGTGCTATCGTGTTGGCAATCATTCACTTCGAACTTTGTAACGTCGAAAAAGAAGTTTCGATTTCCTCGACCCATCAACTTCACGGCACCAGCTGCCTCACAATTCAGCATTGCGATTTCGTGATTAGATGCGGACAACAGGATTACGTTTACCCTTCCCTGAAGAAAATGGAAATCAGTCATCCAAACTTTCATTCCGAGCCTCGCAGTCATCGCATCCAAAAGAGAAATAGAGGTCGATCTCGCTAAAGGCTCCGAGGTAGTGCTATGGGCTGAATTGGTCGATAATGACGGTGGAACTTTCTTGGTATCGTGGTGCTCGTTCGACTTAGGATCTCTACTCCGTGATCGAGACATTCTCGACCTTGCCCCAAATATCCGGCTAATGGGTCTCTTGAGTGATCTAGCTCGACCGGGGGACGGTGGGATTTTCCCCCTTGTCTGCCAATGACCAGCCAATGGAGACTGTACGTGAATGCGCAATGCAGCGAGATGAAACGAGAACAGCGCCTCGATCGGCAGGAAGTCTTCCATAGCCACAAGTTCAGCGCTCTCTTCCGCAGCCAGTCCACCATGATAACCAGACGATCCTGTAGAACCAGAAAGCTTTCTCAGTACAAGCTCAATGTACCTTTCACGCTTACTGCTGATTTTCTGAACGTCTTCCCACGGTCGGGCATTCGGTCTCGACGTTATACATCGCATCGCGTATTTCCACCATTCTCTTGGACTTTCCATGGGTGATCGAGAGGGTCGTTGTTTGACCATTGTGTCAAAGCGCCTTTGAGATAGCATCGCACTTTTCAACTTGTGATACTGCACGTACTGGTGAGGCCTGAACCTAATGTCCCAGACGAAGGGCAAAAATTCTGCAAGACACGAGATCGGTCCAGGTTCTGTCCGATTGCTTGTCTTTATTCGAACTTCATAGTTAAAAACATGCCAGCAGTATTCATGGGGTCGTTCCACCAGGGGCAATACTGGATCCTTTGAGCTTTTCATGCCTCTGATATTTAGGGATTCTCTTGCCTTCATTCCAGGTTCCTGTTGCCGGTAGAGTGCCTTCATGGCATCCGCAAGCCTTGAATGGAATTTGTCCGAGGCCATTTTGATATCTGACGCCTGGATGAGGG
>Ga0194115_10006785_pt1 | contig 11533 bp, 6 predicted proteins | sample TA2MahsurfametaG_3_FD_148656 | JGI IMG/M metagenome (GOLD analysis project Ga0194115, IMG submission 148656) | Freshwater microbial communities from Lake Tanganyika, Tanzania - TA2015002 Mahale S4 surface | ecosystem: Environmental > Aquatic > Freshwater > Lake | place: Tanzania: Lake Tanganyika... | reverse complement strand
AACGTAATAAAATACTAGAAGAAGTTCAAAAACAAATTGCCATTGTTGGTCAAAAAACAACCGCTGAAAGAGAAAAAGAAAAATCTGAAGAAGAAAAACTCTTGCAGAATCTTGATCACAAATCAAAAGAAAGCTTTTCGAAAGCTATGTCATCTTGTAACATATCCACAGCATTTTTTATCAATGGTGCAAAAAGTGCTTTTGAAATGGTGATAAAAGCTTTTTCTAATGCTGATTTAGAAACATTGAAATTTTTATTAAGTGAAAAAATTTATCAAAGCTTTGAACAAGCTATTAGTCAAAGAAAAGCTAGTGGTAAAGTTTTGGTTAGTAATATAATTTCAATCGATAATGCTGAAGTTATTTCAGCCTTAATTATTGAAAACAAGGCTTCTATAGTTGTTAAAATAATTTCAAAACAAATCAATTATGTAAGTGATCAGAATGGTGAAGTTCTAGAAGGAAGTAAAAACGAAATTAATGAATTAACAGATATTTGGACATTCACAAAAGATATCACAGCTCAAGACCCTAATTGGATTATTGTTTCAACACATTCTTAATTTTATATGACAAAAAAATTCATCAATGAATCAGAATTAAATATTGGTTCTAAAAGTTATAATTTCTTTTCTATTGAAGAAGCAGCAAAAAAAGCAGGACGTGATATTTCTAAGCTTCCCTATAGTTTAAAAATTCTTTTAGAAAATTTAGTAAGAAACTTCGATGGTGAAGTGGTTAAAGAAGATCATATAGTTAATTTGATAGACTCTGTAAAAAACCCAGATAAAAGAGTTGAAATAGCATACTCACCAGCACGCGTGTTAATGCAAGATTTTACTGGAGTTCCTGCTGTAGTTGATTTAGCAGCAATGCGTGATGCTTTTTCCAGAATTGGTAAAGATCCAAAAAAAATTAATCCATTGGTTCCTGTTGACTTGGTCATAGACCATTCAGTACAAGTTGATTTTGCTGGTTCTAAAGACGCGTTTAAAAAGAACGTTGATCTTGAGATGACAAGAAATTCTGAGCGTTATGAATTTTTGAAATGGGCGCAAAAATCATTTAATAATTTTCGTGTTGTTCCACCAGGAACTGGAATTTGTCACCAAGTAAATCTGGAAAACTTAGCGCAAGTTGTCTGGCAAAAAGAAATTAGTGGAAAAACAGTAGTTTATCCTGACACAGTTGTTGGAACTGATTCGCATACAACAATGATTAATGGCTTAGCAGTTCTTGGTTGGGGAGTTGGTGGTATTGAAGCTGAAGCAGCAATGCTTGGTCAACCAGTATCAATGTTAATTCCAGAAGTAATTGGTTTTAAACTTTATGGTAAATTGCAAGAAGGAATTACAGCAACAGATCTTGTTTTAACAGTAACTAACATTCTTCGTAAAAAAGGTGTTGTAGGAAAATTTGTTGAATTTTTTGGTCCTGCTCTTGCTTCTCTTTCTCTAGCAGATCGAGCTACAATTGCTAATATGGCTCCAGAATATGGCGCAACTTGTGGTATTTTCCCAATTGATATTGAAACTCTCAACTACTTGAATTTGACAGGAAGAAACCAAGAAACAATTAATTTGGTGGAAGAATATGCCAAAAAACAAAACATGTTCTGCCAAGACTACAATTTTGAACCAGAATTTAGTGAGGTTTTGGAACTTGATATTTCAACGATACAGCCTTCACTTGCTGGACCGAAAAGACCTCAAGACAAAGTTTTCTTGCCACAAGTAAACGAATCTTTCGAAAAAATATTGTCTGAGCTTGGTGGTTCAAGTGATAAAAAACGTCATTTAGTTTCAGAAGTAAATTCTGATTTAGGTGATGGTGACGTTGTGATTGCTGCAATCACATCTTGTACTAATACTTCAAATCCTTCAGTTTTAATTGCAGCAGGATTACTTGCTAAAAAAGCAGTTGAAAGGGGTTTAAAAGTAAAAAGCTTTGTCAAAACTTCTTTAGCTCCTGGATCGCAAGTTGTTGAAGAATATTTAAAGAATTCTGGCCTGCAACCATATTTAGATCAGCTTGGTTTTAATATTATAGGCTATGGTTGTACAACTTGTATTGGTAATTCAGGACCACTTCATACTAAAATTGAAGAAACAATTAAAGATAAAAACCTTCTAGTTGGAGCTGTTTTATCAGGAAATCGTAATTTTGAAGGTAGAGTACATCCTTTGGTAAAAGCTAATTATTTAGCTTCTCCTCCATTAGTTGTTGCTTATGCTTTGGCTGGAACTTTGAAGATTAACTTGGCAACAGATGCAATTGGCTTTGATAATTCCGGAAATAAAGTTTTCTTAAAAGATATTTTTCCAAGTAAAAAAGAAATAGATGATGTTATAAGCGCCAATATCAAAAGAGAAGTTTTTGAAAAGAAGTATTCAAATTTATTTAGTGGTGATAAGGATTGGCAATCAATTAATGTTGAACAGTCTGATACTTATAGTTGGAACGCAAATAGTACTTACATTCGTTTACCAAATTTCTTTGATGATCTAAATCGTCAAAATGCTGTTGATGTGAAATCAGCAAGAATATTAGGAATATTTGGTGACTCAATTACAACTGATCATATTTCTCCTGCCGGTAATATTTCGGGCACGTCCCCAGCTGCATCCTATCTAACTTCTAAATCAGTTACAAAATCTGATTTTAACTCATATGGTGCTCGCAGAGGGAATCATGAAGTTATGATGCGTGGAACTTTTGCAAATATCAGAATCAAAAATGAAATTATGCAAGGTAAAGAGGGTGGTTTCACAAAAATATCTGAAAAATCAGATCAAGAATTGTCAATATACGACGCTGCAATGTATTTCAAAGAAAAACAAACTCCTTTGGTTATTTTTGCAGGCAAAGAATATGGTACCGGTTCTTCAAGAGATTGGGCAGCAAAAGGTACTTATTTACTTGGTGTTAAAGCAGTTGTTGCTGAAAGTTTTGAAAGAATACATCGTTCAAATTTGGTTGGAATGGGTGTAATGCCTTTAATTTTCAAAGAAGGACAGAATCGCAAGACTCTTAACTTAGTTGGTAATGAAACTATTGATATATTGGGAATTACTCCTAATATTAAACCTAAACAAGATCTTAAATGTCTTATTACAAGAGTTGACGGATCAAAAGAAGAATTTACTTTAATTTGTGGTCTTGACACTGGTAATGAAGTTGAGTACTTTAATCGTGGTGGAATTCTACAATTTGTTATGAATCAAATTGCTTAATTTTATTTAATTTTTTGAGAGGTTAAAATATGCAAATAAGAGTAATGGGTTCCCACATTGATGTTGGTCAATCTCTAACACAATATGTTGAAGAAAACTTAGAAAAACAGGTTAAAAAATACTTCGATACTGCTGTTAATGCAGAAGTTCATTTTTCAAAAGATGGACATATGTTTAAAGTAGTAATTACAGTTAATGAAGGTGTTAAAGGTGGTATAAAAGTAAAAAGTGATGCTGAAGGAGGAGATGTTTATGGTTGTTTTAATGAAGCTGCTGAAAAAGCTGCAAAGCAACTTAGAAGATATAAAGGAAGAATTAAAAATTATCGTCGTGTTGGTGGCGGAATTAAATCTGTAGAACCAGATTACAAAGCTCTGAATGCTACAAAATACGTTCTTCCTCCATTAGCTTACAACGTTTTTGAAGAAATGGAACAAGAAGAGTCTGATGAAATTAACTCTTCAATGAATGTTATAAATGAAAAATCTACTGATATTGAAACTCTTTCAGTAGAAGAGGCAGTTATGAAAATGGATTTACAAGATCTTCCAGCTCTTGTTTTTATAAATAGTAAAAACAAAAGAATTAATGTTGTTTATCATAGAAAAGATGGCAACATATCTTGGATTGATCCGCAAGTATAATTTTATATTAAAAGAATTAAAGAATTTTTTCGACCAAAGGAGGTAAAGTGCAATGCAAGTAGTATTATCAGGTAAAGGTAACTTAGAGTTAGCTATCAGATCTTTCAGAAAAAAAACGCAAAAAGAAGGTATTATCAAAGAAGCTAGAAGAAGAAAAGCTTATGAAAAACCTTCAGAAGCGAAAAAAAGAAGAATTGAAGAAAACATAACTCGTAAGAAAAGAAGTAGAAAAGGCGAATACGTCGCTTAACTACCTTAAAACCAGCGCAACTAAATTTGCGCTGGTTTTTTGTTTTTTAACGTAGATTTTTCAGAACTGCGCCAAAATATTTTGACTTAATATTTTAAACTAACACTGCTTTTGATCAATCAGACTATTTAATGTAAAAACATAAAACTAGATTTTTATGTATAGTGAAATTTTAAGTTTAAAATTTCTGTGATGGCAATAAAAACCCCTTCTGTAAAACAGCAAAATCCAAGAAAAAATGAAAATTAGTAAAAAAGATCAATCATTCCTTCTTTTAATTGCAGCAGTTTTTGTGGTTCTTTACGGTATTTATTCTTTTTTCTCTTTTTTATTTTATACGGCTACTTTTCATAGTTCTGCAGTTAGTAAAATAATTATTTCAGATTCTAAATCTCCACAGCAAGAGTGGTTAAATACTAGTCGTAATTTAGAAGTTTCAGATTTGAAAGGACGAGTAATATTACTTAACTTTTGGAATTATGGTTGTAAAAAATGCGAAAATGTATTTTCAGAAATTGATAAACTACAAAAGCAATATGGTAATAAGCTGACTGTAATAACTATTCATTGTCCAAAATCAGAGGAAGAAAAAGAAAATTCTGTTATTAAAAAAGAAGTTTTAAAAAATGGCATAGAACATCCAGTATTTAACGATAAAGACGGTGTTATTAAGAATAATTTTGAAATTAAGCAACTTCCTACTTTAGTTTTACTAGATATTCGTGGAGATATCGTAAAAACTTTTGAAAACAAAGAAGTTTTTGATGAAATGAATGTATCTGTCAAAAAGACAGTAAAGAAATATCAGTACGAAATAAATCACGACTCTTTACCAATTTCTCTCGAGAAATATAACATATTTAACAATGTTTTGAACTTCCCAACTAAACTTGAATATGCTCCGCGCTTTAAATATAATGGCTATGATGCGCCAGCAATTTTTATTACTAATTTTGCTGATAGTAATATTGTTGTTACCTCTTTGGTGGGTGAAATAATTACCACAATAGGTCAAAAAGGCAAAGGTTTCGCTGATGGTGATTTTAATGAAGCAGCATTTAATTTTCCTCAAGGTTTAATATTTAATAATGAAAAGTTATATGTTGCTGACACTGGAAATCACACGCTAAGAGAAGTTAATTTTTCTACAGGAAAAGTAACTACTCTTGTTGGATCTGGTGTTTTTGGTAACAAGATTTCTTCTTCACCTGTAGATGTTGAAAATGTGAATCTTAATTCACCAAATGATTTAGAGTTTTTATCTGATAAAAATTATATTGTTATTGCTAACTCAGGAACATCGCAAATTCTAAAATATGATATAAAAAATAAAAAAATCTCTTCTTTTTCTGATCAAAATAGCGAATTACTCTCTGGTATTTCAGATCTTTCTTACTATGGAAAAATTTTATATGCTGTTAACCCAGAGAAATCGACATTATTTATGATTAATGCTTCTGGATCTGTAGAAGTTTTAGCTGATAAAAATTCTAATAATGGCTTAAAACGTCCAACTGCTTTGACGGTTGATGATACCGGAATATATGTTATTGATGCAGCTGAGAATAGAATTAAAGAATATGATTTTGGAACTAAAAAATTAACAAATTTCATTGGAAGTGGTAAAAAAGGAGATAATTTGGGACGTTCTTCAAACACCGAAATTGATGAACCAAGTTCAATTGTTGCGGCATTAGATCGTTTTTATATCGCTGATACAAATAATAATCGTATTTTATCTGTAAGTCGTGCAAGCCTAAACAGCGAATTGTTAGATATTTTACCACCATTGAAAACTCCTAAAAGAACTAACTTAGAATATTTACCTAATTTAGAGAGAGAAAAAGAGGTTGAAGTCATTTCTGATAAAGAGTTGAAAGTTAAAATTGACCTTAAAAATGGTTGGAAAATAAATGAGATGGGTCCAAGTTTCTTGACTTTACTAAAGTTAAATTCAGAAAATGAAGCTGATTTGATAATGGATTTTGACTGGAATGTGATTCAAAAAAAATCACTCACTTTACCAAAACTAATTGATGGTGAAAATTATTTATTACAAGGTGTAATTTATTACTGTGAAGATAAGCAAAATGCTCTTTGTTATGTAAAAAGTTATGAACAAAGATTAGAAGCTGATTCTGGTAGTGATTTAAGTGAAATTGAGGTTAAGTTAGGTCATTAAAAAAAACTTTTAAAGTAGCTTTTATAGCTTTCTTTTTAAGATTGTTTTTATACTATTTGAACAGAAAATTAGAGGTGCTTGGCACGTTAAAAATTCCAAATAAAAAAATTGCAAAATGACAGCACAAAAAAACGAAGTTGAAACTATTGAAAAAGAAATAAATACAAATACTTATACTGCAGATTCAATTAAAGTTCTGAAAGGACTTGAAGCTGTTAGAAAAAGACCTGGTATGTATATTGGTGATACTGATGATGGATCAGGATTGCATCATATGGTTTATGAAGTTGTTGATAATGCAATTGATGAAGCTTTGGCTGGTCACTGCGACCAAGTCTTAGTTGCTTTAAATCCAGATGGTTCAGTCACAGTTCGTGACAATGGACGTGGTATTCCAACAGACATTCATGAAGAAGAAGGTGTTTCAGCTGCTGAAGTTATTATGACACAACTTCACGCTGGTGGTAAATTTGACCAAAATTCTTATAAGGTTTCCGGTGGTTTACATGGTGTTGGTGTTTCAGTTGTTAACGCTCTTTCCGATTGGTTAGAACTTACAATATGGAGAGAAGGAAAAAAACATTCTATGCGTTTTGAGCATGGAGATGCTGTTTCTCCTCTAAAAGTTGTTGGTGATGCTAATGGCGAAAAAGGTACAGAAGTTACTTTTCATCCTTCAAATCAAACATTTTCAAATGTTATAGAATTTAGTTTTTCAACTCTTGAACAACGTCTTCGCGAGTTGTCATTTTTGAATTCGGGTGTAAAGATTGTTTTAAAAGATTTGCGTGGAGAAGAACCGAAAGAAGTTATCCTATTTTATGAAGGTGGTGTTGAAGCTTATGTAAAGTATTTAGATCGTACTAAAAATGCTGTTCATCAAACGATAAATATAGTTGCTGCGGACAAAAATAGTGGTATCAGTCTTGAGCTTTCAATGCAATGGAATGATAGTTATCACGAAAACGTTTTATGCTTTACAAATAATATACGTCAACGTGACGGTGGTACTCACTTGGCTGGTGTTAAAGCAGCTTTAACTAGAACAATTAATAATTATGCTTCTGATAATAAACTTTTCAAAAAAGAAAAGATTGTTCTATCTGGTGATGATGTGCGTGAAGGTTTAACAGCTGTTGTTTCTGTTAAAGTTCCTGATCCAAAATTCTCTTCTCAGACAAAAGATAAGTTGGTTTCAAGTGAAGTCAGAACTCATGTTGAATCTTGGGTAAATGATAAATTAGCTCAGTGGTTTGAAGAACGTCCAAGTGATGCTAGATCAATTGTGGGAAAAGCTGTTGAAGCTGCTCAAGCAAGAGAAGCTGCAAGAAAAGCGCGTGAGTTAACCAGAAGAAAATCAGCTCTAGAGGTTTCTAATTTACCAGGAAAGCTTGCAGACTGTCAGGAAAAAGATCCATCTCTATCTGAATTATTTATTGTTGAGGGTAATTCGGCTGGTGGTTCTGCAAAATCTGGACGCAATCGTAAGTTTCAAGCAATTTTACCAATTCGTGGTAAAATTTTAAATGTTGAGCGTGCTCGTTTTGATAAAATGCTTTCGTCAACTGAAATTGGAACAATGATAACTGCTCTTGGAACAGGAATTGGTGAACAAGACTTTGATCCTTCAAAAGTTCGTTATCATAAAATTATAATTATGGCTGACGCGGACGTTGATGGTTCTCATATCAGAACTTTGCTTCTTACTTTCTTTTTCCGTCATATGCCAAAATTGATTGAGCATGGCTTTTTATATATTGCTCAACCTCCACTTTACAAAGTTAAAAAAGGATCAAGTGAAGTATATTTAAAGAATGAACAGGCTTGGCAAAGCTATATTATTGAAAATGCTTTGAATAACGCAGTTTTGAAGTCAAAAGCTGGTGATAGATCTGGCGCTGATTTACACGATTTTGTTAACAAGTTAAGTAAATTTTCTTATTTAATAAATAATTTGTCACGCGTTATTCCTTCAGAAATTTCTGAAAATTTAGCTCTTGCTGGTGCTTATAACAAAGAGTGGATTAAAGACTCTACCAAAGCAAAATTATTAATTGAGAAAATTGACAAAATTTTTGCTGTAAATTCTGATGAAGAAATTTCTTGGAAATCTTCAATAAATGAATTTGAAGATCTTGAAATTGTAAAAGAAACTCGAGGTGTAAAAACAGTTTTTGTAGTTAAAAAATCTTACTTTGAATTCCCAGAAATTGACGCTATTGCAAAAATTAAAGAGCAAATTGGTGAAGATTTTGAATCAAAAGTTAAATTTATTCGTAGTGAATCTGAAGTTATTGCAAGTAAACCAATTGAGTTAATGAACGCAATTATTGAGGCTGGTAAAAAAGGTGTTTCAATACAGCGTTTCAAAGGTTTGGGTGAGATGAACGCGGAACAACTTTGGGAAACTACTCTTGATCCTGCTAACAGAACTTTGTTGCAAGTTAAAGTTGAGCAATTTGATGAAGCTGATGAAACTTTCTCAACTTTGATGGGTAATGTTGTTGAACCAAGACGTGAATTTATCCAAGAAAATGCGTTAAAAGTTGTTAATTTAGACGTTTAGAGAAAGTGTAATATATTTTTTTCCTTAAAGTGACTTGGTCAATTTAAATTATCATGAAAGATTCTTACTCTGAAATTTTGAAAAAGCAAAAAGAGCAGAATCTTTACCGCAAACTAGTTAAATCAGATATTGTTGATGCAGTTATCGTTAAAAGAGGCAAAAAGAAATTTATTTCTTTTGCCTCAAACGACTACTTTGGTCTTTCACAAAAGTTACAAGTCAAAAAAGCAGCAATTGAAGCTATAAAGAAATATGGTGTTGGTGCAGGAGCTTCAAGATATGTTACTGGAAATAACTCTCTTTATAAAAAATTAGAAAAAAAACTTTCTGAAGTTAAAAATTGCGAAGATGCGATAGTTTTTTCTTCTGGATATTCTTGTGCAATTGGTGTAATTCCGGCTTTAGTAGGTGAGGGTGATTTAGTTGTTGCAGATCGTTTAATTCACTCAAGTTTAATTGATGGTGTAAAGCTTTCTGGTGCAAAAATGATGCGTTTTTTGCATAATGATGTTTTACATGCTTATAAAATTTTGCAAGAACAACGTAATAAATTTGCAAGATGCATTATTATCACCGAAACAGTATTTTCAATGGATGGTGATTGTGGTTTGGTTGGCAAATTAAGAAATTTAGCTGAAGAATTTGGTGCTATGCTGGTAGTTGATGATGCTCACGGTTTGTTTGTTAAACCATCCTGTTATCCTGAGCGAAGCGAAGGATCTCAGTATGTTACACGAGATTCTTCGGCTTCGCCTCAGAATGACAAATCTTACTTTCTAACTCTTGGTACGCTTTCAAAAGCTATTGGTTGTGTTGGAGGATATGTTGCAGGAGATAGGGAAATAATTGATTATCTACGTAATTTTGCTAAATCACAAATTTACTCAACCGCTTTACCACCATCTGTAATTGCATCCGCTCTTTGTTCTATTAAAATTATTAAAAAGAAAAATTTAGCAGAAAAAACTTTGCAAAATGCTAAATATTTTTCTAAGTTGATGAAGTTACCAAACCCTCAATCAGCAATATTTTCAATTATTATTGGTGATTCTAAGAAAACTTTGGAAATTGCTAAGAAAGTTGAAGAAAAAGGCTTCTTAATTGGCGCAATTCGTTATCCAACAGTAGAAAAAAATAAAGCAAGATTGCGTATAACTTTCTCATCAGAGCATAAAAAATCTGATATTAGAAAATTAGCTAATATTTTATTAGATATTTTGTGGAGATGAAAAAACAACATCAAGAAAATACAAAAGAAAGTCTAATTACAACTTTGCAAACGATCATTAAACAAGATGTTTTGAGTGTTGATTTTAATGGTGATGCAAAAAATAACTTCTTTTCGTGGAATCAGAATTTAATCGATGAAAATAAAAATATAATATTGCCTGAAGTTTCTGAGAAAATAAACTATTCTCGTGCTTCTTTTGATATGGCTGCTTGTTACTTTTTGTTTCATGATTCAAAAATTTATAAGCAAAAAGAAGTTTCATTTGAAGAAAAAGATTTTTTTGACTCTTTTGAGAAGATTAGGGTTCTTGATTGTATTTCCAAATCTTACCGCGGTATTTTAAAAAATATTCTACATAAGGTTGAAAGTGATATTTTTAGTGCTTCTTCAAGTCTTTCTTTAGTTTTATTAAAAGAACTTTTTCCAAAGGAAGTTTTGCCAAAAACTAAGGAAATTGCTTTGGAAATTGAAAGTAATTTAAGCAAAAAAGTAATTCAGGAAATAAAAAAATTAAAACTTAGAACAAATAACCAAAAAGATTTCCAAGATGCTTTAGAAAATCTTTTAGAATTGATAAAGAGAGAAGAAGAAGTTGACGATTCTGAAAAAGAAGAACAAAGCCTGCAGCAAGAAAATAACAATCAAGATCAGCAAAAAGAATTGCATAACTTTAGCGCTGAAAATTCACCAGATGCAAATGAAAGTAATTTCAACCAGAATGGGGAAGAGTTGGAAAAAAAAGAAGTTAATGAAATTGAAGCGAACCCAAAAATAAAAGAAGAAGAAGACTTACAAGGTGAAATTAATTTAAAATCTCAGAAAACAGAAAGTAAAGAAACCAAAATTGAGTTTAAGAATTCTTATAAAATATATAGCAGCAAGTTTGATGAGGTGATTTTTCCACAAAAAATTATTAGTAAAAATGATTTAGAGTTACTTCGAGATCAGCTTGATTTAAGGCTTTCAAAGCTTTCTGGTATTTCCAAAAAGATGAGTTTAAAATTAAAAAGAAAACTTATTTCTAGAAAAAATGCTTTGGTAGAATTTGATGTAGTACAAGGCGTTTTAAATAGGAAAAAACTGTCACGAATTGTTATTGATCCTTTTGTAGAAGATGTTTGGGTCAATAATAAAGATCACCAATATAATGATACTGCTCTGACGATCTTGTTGGATAATTCTGGATCAATGCGTGGAAATCCAATTGTTATGAGTGCAATGACTTGCGAGATTATTGCTGAAATTTTAGAGAAATTTTCCGTGAAAACTGAAATTATCGGTTTTACAACTGCCGACTGGAAAGGTGGTAGAGTAAGAAAGTTATGGGAAAGTTCGGGAAGAATAAAAAATCCAGGAAGGTTAAATGAGTTGCGTCATATCATATATAAGCACTTCAACCAAAGCTTTAAAAAATCAAAAATAAACCT
>Ga0194115_10006784_pt1 | contig 11533 bp, 12 predicted proteins | sample TA2MahsurfametaG_3_FD_148656 | JGI IMG/M metagenome (GOLD analysis project Ga0194115, IMG submission 148656) | Freshwater microbial communities from Lake Tanganyika, Tanzania - TA2015002 Mahale S4 surface | ecosystem: Environmental > Aquatic > Freshwater > Lake | place: Tanzania: Lake... | reverse complement strand
CCAAAGTAAAAACCCACAATGCTCAACAGAATTTCACGGGTTTCAGAGGTAAACAGGTATCCGTTTACTTCCACAAAGTACTTTTTAATAGTGTCTGGCCCTAACAGATTGGTTTGAGTTGCGTCTACTTCCACAAAGGTAGGCACACCAAAGAAAGGAAGTATGAACGGAGCCAACATGGTGGCAAACAGTACACCAAGAACTATGACTTGACGTACGCCTTTACCCACATCTAGAGGAACTCTGGCAGCTGCGGCGTTTTGATTTTCTGTGGTTTGTTTGTTAGCAGCTATTATACGCTCAAACATCTCTTTTTGGTCTTGAGCTTTTTGAGCCATGAAGCGGAATATGAATCCAACCAGTCCTCCACCAATCAATGAAATTAATTCTGTAGGCATAGCAATCCTTTCTCAATAGCTATTATTTCTATCCGTATAGTATTTATTAGGTTTCTTTCTTCTAAAAATAGAATTCCTAGAAGTATGTCTTTTTTGGGCTTCAGGGCTTAAAAATGTAGTTTCTTCTGGTTTTAATCCATAAATTCCACCAGCACCTACACTATTAGCCGGTGATTCGCCACCAGCCATCATTTCTCCTTCTTCTTGAAGGAATCTACAAGCTTTTAATTCTCTAATCGCTCTTTCATAAAACTCTTCAGAGTCTCCTCCAATGTTTTCACATTGTTCAGCTATTAATTTAATAGCTGAAGAAACGTTTGTGAGTCTTGCACGAATCTCTGGATCAGGTACCTTTATAAGTAATCTTTTTAAAGAATACACTAATCTATAGAATTCGTTGTAAGCAGCCTTTTCGGTATTATTTAATTTATCTACTGGTTTTAATAGGTTGCCATTAGCATCAATAATACCCAATCTGTATGCTTGTGTTTGTGTGAATGGAGTTGTTAGTGTGTCTAAAAACTTGTACAGAGTAAAACTTGTTATTATGTTTCCTAAGTCAGCAGAATTCATTTTTGATTTCCTGTAAACATTTTTGTATTCTATGATCCAGTGGAACTTCTTCTAGATTAATTTCTGGTATTTCTTTTGGCAAAATTTGTAAAAAATATAAAAACGTTTTTAAATACGAATGATACTTTTTTTCTATTTTGTAGAAAAGAATTCTAGAACAGCCTTCTGCACCAAATATGTTATTTAATACTAAAATATGATTCAGTAAAAGTTTGTGTTTTAGAGTTTTTTTAGAATCATACTTAAAGAACAGTCTTTTAATATATTTAATATGATTAAGATCTTCATAAAATTCATTAATCCCTTTACAGGAGGGATTGTCATACAATTTTATTGCATACAAAAGAAAATTATCTTCACTTAATCGAGAGTCAAACATATTAATTTTTTGGTTCTACATTAGCATCATTGGTGTTTTTATTAGAAGAGACTTTAATATCTAGAACGTATAGACCAGTTTCAGAATCAATAATATTAACTATTAGTGATAAACTGTCTCCCATAAATCCATCTGTTACTTCAAATCCTTTGCTTAGATCGTGAGTTGGACTGGTACCAAAAGTACCACCAAACCTTTTTAGCTTAAAAAGCATTGGTTGGTTTGTCTTTAGATCGGTCTTGGCATCAAATTGAAAATCTAAACCAGCTAGATTTAATTTAACTCTTAATAATGAAAGAGCAGCTCTAGGTTCTAGATATTCTCTGCTTGTGAAAGCGTTTATGAATGCTTTTAGTCGTTTTAGTTGTTCTTCATTTTCTACACGGTATAGGCCATAATCACTGAAAGCTGAACGTGATCCCCTATCTGCAGGGAAACCTCCTAATGCACCACCGTCTTGTAGTTCGCTTTCATTTAATTGTTTACGTAATTCTTTGTATCGTTTCATTTGTATCTCCGGTTTATATTATTTATATTAAAACTCAGTTTCCTTTAGACTTCTTTTTCTTCCATTCGATATAGGTAGCTAAACGGAATCTTGCTTCCTCAGGAGTATCCATTCTGCCTGGAGGGCCCTTAACTACCTTTACATCTCCTAGTTTTTTCTCTGTAGAATCTCTACTTGATTGCATTTCTTTAGTCATTCTACCTTTGTGGTCTTTATTGACAATTTCTTCTGTTATTTTAAAGAATTTATCTTTTAGTTTTTCTTTCAATAGCAAGTCAGCATTTTCTTTTACGTGTTTAAAGTATTCCACTTGCCCTAATCGTTTTTTGGCCTGTTTCATAGTTTTATATGGACCTCCCAAGTTTTTTCCTTTTTCACTTGTCACTTTATACCCGCCTTTTGTTTGCACTATTCGTTCCATTAAATTTGTTTTATTATTTTTTCCCACAAGTACATCTATATTTTCTATGGCAAACGCTTTTGTTACTGTTTGTTTGTTGTTAAATACTGCGTAGTTGTTTTTAAATTTATTAAAAACTCCAATGTATTGCTTTCCCTCGGATTCTATTAACACTTTAGTATTAATAAAAGAGTTCAATAAAGATTCGTTTATTGTTTTAACTTCTTTATTTTGGATGTTTGTGTTTATCTTTTTCATGTTATTTTTTCTGTAAGCTTAGTTGAACCATTATGGAATTTGTTATTTTACGCATTTCTCCAGAAATATAAACATTATCTAGTCCATCTACAATTTTAGAATTACACCATTGAACAAGAACAAACCCAGTTATCATGTTATTTATTTTTACTGGTAATAAAGAAAATGCCTCTACATTTCTTGACTCAAAATATTGTTTTACATATGAATCTTTAAGATCTGCTGGATATCTTATTTTTCCAATATCTTCTATTAGTAGTTGTAATAATGGTAAAAACATGGAACACAAATAGCTCTGGATTCTAGAACCATCGGACTCTACACCCTTTTCTACAGATTCATGAGTTAAACTGAATTTACGCATAGAAATACCATCCATAAAATATTCACCATTATGAAACTGAATTACTTGAGTTCTGGCAGAATCAGTCAACACACGTAATTCGGTTAAAAGTTCATGTATTTCTGAGTGTATCTGTATAAAATTATCAGTAGATATTATTGCACTTTTTATAGGTTTCCAGCTTTTTATAAAACCAAGAACTACGGCAGTTAATATTGCTATCCATACGGACCAATGTTCAAACACTTTTACAAAATCTTCAGTCCAACTAAAACTACCATTAATCATTGAATTAACCCTTGATTTTTTTATTTCGCTTTTTGCCGTTTACGTAAACATCTTCTTCGTAATCTACAATATCAGACGATGGAACAGGATTGCCAGAATAAGGAGTATTTTTTAAATACTTCTGTAATAATTTAGAAGTTCCTTCAAAACCAGCACCGTGTTCTTCATTCATGCTGCGATTTTTTGATTTGGATATAACTCGTAGATTATCATCACTGTTATCTTGTGGATTGCCGTTCTTGTGATCTACGTCTTTTCCATCGCCTTTGTGTACTCTTCCTTGTTTTTCTAGCTTTCTTCGTGCTAATACTCGTTTGCTGCGATTAGCTCTTTGTTCTGGTTTGCTGTGATAATTGTCGTATTCTGCTCGGTAATCACGATCTTCAGATAAAACATTAAATTCTTGTTCTATTAGTAGATGAGCGTCTATCAGATCTATTTTTCCAGATTTAACCCATTCAACTAAACAATCGTTTGTTAATAGATACGATTCCAGTAGCTCATCGGCACCACGTTCAATATAGTTTTGTTCTTTGCCGTCTGGTGTATAGTTAGTTTTAACTGGTATAGAAACTATTTCTTCTTTGGAAGATCCCGGATTAAATATGATGGTGTTTGTAGAATCAGAATCTTCAAAGTAGTAATCAGCAAGATTTAATGGTGTAGAAAATACTGCATCCATAATATCCAAACCAAACAGTTTCATTAATTTTCTAGGATCCGATGCTTCTTCTAAATTATCTAATATTGATAAAGCGTCTTGAGCTCCCTCATTTATTTGGCCTGCACTCTGTAGAATCATTTCTAAGGGGGAATTTTTTGCTATTTTTCCTTGAACAAACTTTATGTTTATTCTTGATTCTTTGCCTTTTGCTATATTTTGGAAATACTCATAGTTCATGTTAATAACTTTGGTATCTGTTCCATCTTTATTTGTTGTTAATAACATTTGGGCAGAACCAAGACCACCATCAAATTTAATATTACCTGTCAAGCATTCTGCAATATAACCTAATTTTATTACATCATTTTGATTGATGTAATTTTCAATCAAATCTCTAAATCTATCTACAATTTGCTTTTTCTTACTTTCTGCTTCTTCACCTTTTAGTTTGTTTAACATCACATCAGAAAGTAAAGTTTTTTCTCCTGTATTTGATATTGGTAGATACGAAGTTCTAGTGTTTAGATTTTTTCTTAATTCATTAACTAGATCTTTGTACATAGGAGTAAAATCACCGAATTGCTCTGGTTTTAGTTTGTTTAGCACAGATTCAAACACAATACCAGATTCGCCTTTATTACACAGACGAATTTGTTTTCCTATTTTTACATTGAACCCTATTTCAGTTTTATTTCCACGTGCAACAAACGAAGCTACAGCTCCTGCTTTTTCTGTTACCTTTTTACTCCAGAATTTTCCTGTTGGTAAGGGTTTGTTTAATAGTTCGTATTCATATTGATTTGAGTTTGGGAATCCTTCTTGGAAACCAATTATAAATCGATTTAAAGATTCACCAAGAGTTCTGCTGTCACTTACAGCTTGTTGTGCATCGCCAGACATTTCTTTACCAGATAATGTATTTAATATCTCAGGCATCAGTGCAGCCAATTGACCTATCTGGTAATCCCAGTCTGCATAAGTTGAAGATTCATCGGTTATTTCTTTACCATCAGTTGGTGCTCTGGGCCTTGGAGGGGGAGGCGGGGCCTGTTGTACTGGTTCGTTGCTACCAGTGGCTTCTCCTTCTCCTCCCTCCGATTGTGCTTGTTGTTGTGATTCGGTTTCTTTTTGAATTTTACCTAAAATTTTTATAGAAGTTTTTGTATTTCTAAAATCAGATCGTTGTGAGTAATTTTGTAGATCTTGTAAAGTAACACGACCTTTATCAGCATTTTTTGTTTTGCCTTTTATCAGTTCATGATTTCTTGGATCAAAATCTTGCTTTTCTATAATTTCTACTCGTTTTATTCCACGATGACGAACAATAAGAACATTACCAAGACCTTGCATCTTGTCTTGTTTTCTGCTTTCTCGTTTTCTATCTCGTTCACGATCTGCTGGATCTACTTCCGGACGCATTTTGCGTTTTTCGGATTTTAAAGGAGTGCGTTCTTCAAACATCTTTTCCATAAAATTATCAAACATTCGTTGTTGAAACGATTCTCCCATTCCCATTTGAATTCCTTTTGCTTTGGCTTTAGCTTCATCTCTAGCCAATTCCATTTTTAGTATGCCTTCTTGGCGTACCTTTGATGCTCTAAACTGAAACAGTTTTTTTCTGTTTTCAAAACGCTGTTTTTGTAATGGAATATTTACTTCAAAAAGTATTGAAGATTCAGCTAAAAAGTCAGAGTATTCTTGTGGATCGAACCAGGATGCGAAATCTTTCATAAGATAAAGATATTTATGTTATTTTAACCTTTATCTTCTGGGCGGATTCGCTCTACGGTGAATCCTTTGAAGGTTTTACGTTTGCCACTAATAACATCATACATTGCAGAAGAGTTTATATTTCTATCCCTACAAAATCCTTCAAAGTTGTCACTAACATATTTTATACCGCTTTTATCGGTAAAAATATAAATTGTTCGTTTTGTATTTTTAGCAAATGACAGAACCCTTTTTACCTTTTCTTCCCATATCCAGCCGTTTGGGCCTTTTGTAAATTCTCCACCGTGTTTTTCTATAAATTTTGCTCTGTTTATCTCTCCTTTAGAGTTACCGTTAAACATAGCCCATTCTCGTGTATTTCTTTTATTTACATTGTTTAGGTTCATATTCATCTCTCCATTCTTTAATTGCCACAGCTAGATCTTTTTTATAGTTATTGGCTTTTTCTATAAAAGTTTGAACTGTCCCGTCATCACACGAGATTAAAATAACAATTTGTGGTATTTTTTCGCCTACACGCTCTTCCCACATACACGCATACGCCGTTGCCTGTAAAAAGTAGTTGTGAATATCCTCTTTTCGTTTAGGTTTAGTACTTCCTTTAAAGTCTATAACACTGAGAATACCGTCAAACTCTGCTATACAGTCTACCCTACCAGCTATACGTAATGGTTTGCTCCATAAAAATCCTTCAATTGCTCGTATATTGTCTATCTTATTAATATTTGTCTGAAACTGATTAAAAAGATCTAAAGTGTACAGATCTTGATTAGTTTTATATTCTGGATTATTTTTAATATAATTTTCTATAAGAGAGTGTAATCGGGTTCCACGATTTCTGGTTCTGATTGCCTCTTTAGGGTTATTTTTACGCCATTCAGCAAAAAATTGATTCTTTTTCCAGCCCACAACGGTGGTAACGCTAGGAAATCTGCCGTCTGGAGTTTCGTAAAACCCGTCTATTCGTTCTGCTTGTGGTAGTTCAATAAATCTATGATTAAAATGTTTATCACTCATAATGTATACATATATTTATAAGGCATAAGGGAGATTACCATGAATTTCTATCGTGTAGGCAAAGTTGTTGGTTTAACTTCTGGAACAGAATTTTTCTTAAATGAATCACAATATACTCATAAAGCCATAATGTTTCAAAATGGAAGCGGCTTTGGCGGAACTTTTAGATTAACGTTTCACGATTCAAGCACCAGCACACCTCAAGGAATAACTTTAACTGTATCAAATTCTTCTGCTGGTTCTTTTACTCCGTTTATCTATCCTGGAGTTGTTAGATCTATCACTCCCACAAGCGGTCAAAGAATTGTTTTATTAGGATAACAAATGAGCAATGTATTACGTGGATTTGATGATGGGTTTTATCGAGTAACCAAAAGCATCAGTGTAGGTAGCGATGATGGTGATGCTTCAACAGAAATTGATCTTGCGACTGCAGAATATAAACACAAAGGGGTTTTGATTACATTTACTGATTATAGTAATGGTCCTATTGTAGAAGTTAAATTTTATGATGAATCAACAGCTGATGGGATAAGCTCAGAGTATGTTTCATTAACTGTTCTTTCGAACCAAGGAGGAGCTCAACCATTTATAATTCCTTGCCGAATAGCTAGAATTAAAGTTACTAATGGTCCAGACGTTATTCCTATTAATAAAAGAAAGATTCAAATAGGTCTATTAAATTAGATTATTCGTCTTTTTTGCTGTCGTCAGCCATCATTCGTTTAAAGTAACCGGTAATATCTGATCCTTTGGTATCGTAGATTCTGAATTGTGCTTTACCAAACACAACTCTACGTACACCACGAATAGATGAAGCAAACACTTCAACTTTCTTTCCGTCTTGCATATACACTACACGATACTTTTGTTTTTCTGCTTTTCTTTTAGCAGATTCTGATGCTGTTAATTTATTTTCATTAATTTCTTCCATATCGGTTTCCTCTGTTACTATTGTTGTTGCATTGTAATAAGTTCTTCCATTAGGATCGTACACTAATGCACCTGTTGCCTTTTTGGCACGGTACAGTTCGTTTTGTGGTAGATCTGGGTCTGAAAATGGCTGTTTCACCAGTGCACTTAGTGTGCTAGAACTACTAACAGGTTCTTTAGGCTTTGCTTCATCTGTTTTAATTCTAGGTTTTGGAGTTTTTGGTTTTCTTACTGGTTGTTCTTTTTTCTGTTCTTGTGGTGCTTTTACTGGTTCTACTGGTTTTTTGATTGGAGCAGGACCAGGATCAGGAGTAACCGGTGGTGCTTTTGGAGCAGGACCAGGATCAGGAGTAACCGGTGGTGCTTTTGGAGTAACAGGAACAGGCTCGGGCTTTGGGGCTGGAGCAGGCTTAGGAGGAGCAGGAGCAGGCTCGGGCTTTGGGGCTGGAGCAGGCTCAGGAGGAGCAGGAGCAGGAGTGGTAACAGGATCTCCTGTTTGTGGCATTGGTTTATCACCTGGTGCTGGAATACGATCTGCAGGAGCATCAGGTACGGTAACAAAATCGGTAGGAGTTTCTGGTGCTGTAACAAAATCGGTAGGAGTTTCTGGTGCTGTAACAAAATCTGTTGGTGTTTCCGGCTCTGTTACAAAATCTCTTTCACGAACACCACCAGTTTCTGCTGGTTTGTTTCTGCCATGTGGTTGTTGTGTTCCTGTTGGTGGAGTTTCTGGTGTTGTTCTTGTTGGACTTGGATGTTCTGCTTTTGGTGTAAAAGGTCTACCAGTCAATTCACCAACCCATCTTTCTACCCAACCAGCAATACCTGATGGAGTTTCTACTTTTTCTGGAACTTCTACTCCTCTATCGGAAGCCGAAGGTTTTTCTGATGGATGTGGTCTTGGTTTTACACCACTGGGTCTAGGTCTTGGTGCAACACCACCAATCTCATTTAAAAGTGTTTGTTCTTTTATTTCAGATTTTTTTTTTGCTTCTTCTTCCGCTGCTCTTTCTTGAGCTCTTTTTTCTAGAGCTTTGGCTCTATCTTCAGGAGAAAGCCCCTGTAGTGATCTGTGGAATTCTCCTGCTTGTTGTATTTGTTCGTCTCTAGCTCTGTCTTGTGTGTCTCTGGTGTCCATTCCAATAACACCACCAATAGCTTTAGCCGCACCACTTGCTACTGATTTTACACCTTCCCACCAATTTTTGGGATTCCATGTGTCAAGATCAAAAATTCTGTTAGCATAATCTGCACCACCAATAACTCTGTTTATACCGTATGCTGTACCTAATCCTATAGCAGTACCGGCAGCAACAGTTCCGGTTACAGGATTAGCTAAAACTCTACCTACTGCTGGAACTGCTCTTGCAACTCCGGGAATATTTCTAGCAGAACCTAATGCACGACCAGCTAACCGGACGGTTCCTTTAGGATCGTCTGCTAACATTTGACCAGCAATACCGGATGCTAATTGACCTAAAGAGGAATCTACACCCAAAGCTTGAGCAATTCTCATTCCTGCTTCTGCACCAAGTGCTCCTCTAAATGTGCCTGGATGTCCTGTCCACTTTCCGGGCTTTACACCAACAATTCCTGGTGCTCTTTCGCCTGCCCACCATCCAGCGGCTCCAGCTAAAACATCCGCAGCGGGACCAACATAAGGAATATCAGATAACCCAAGTCCTCTAGAAACTCCTTTTAATGTTTCGGAACCAACTACGCCCGGAACACCTCTAACTGCAAGACCAGACAGCCATTGTGCTGGGCCTTGTAATTTTTTACCGTATTTGGTAGCAGTGTTTACGAGAGTTTGTTTTAAACTTTCACAGATGTGGTTTGAAATTTTACTTAAATGTACATCACTTACATCTTCTTGTAAAGAAGTAAAATAACTAGGATCTACAACCTGTACTCCTAAACCAGTATTAACAATATCAATAAGTTCTTGATTTGAAGGATATATACCGGCGTATTCTTTATACGCAGATACTGTTTCTTGAAGAATTAGTTTAATTTTACGAGTATTTTTTAGATCTTGTAGTAATTCGCTCATATTCGTATTTATATTACCGAGAAGGTAACACAAATCGAATATTCCAGTACTTCAATTCGTTATTTCCAAACAGCATCCAATCTTCCACATTAAGAGGATTGTACGGACGCCAAGTACAATCTTCCACATTTACAACGTAAACTCCGCCATTTTTTGCCAACTTACGCCAAACAGCCAAAGAATTTCCGGTTTGGTGTGAATCCGACATAATAGTGTATCCGTTTTCAGCCAGCCAACGGTAAATAGCAGGTGCAAGACCACGGCCAACATAGTCCTCATGCACACGAATGCGATCCATCACATAAATCTTACGCCCCCAAGGAAAAACTCCCTGCGGAACTGGTGCAGCAATCAGCCTACAGATCAGGATACCTTCCTTTCCATTACTCACAGCCACATACATACCGTTGCCTTGCGGTGTACGAATCTTCTTAACTACCACATCACAGGTTTCCAGATCACCAGAACCCCAATGCGTAAACTCCTCTCCGGGCGTACTGTTGTACGTGTGGAACTCCTCCTGAAAGGCGTTCATGTGGTCGTTGTCAATAGCGATATTAGGTGTAATAATCATGATATCAATATACCTCACAGAATAAAAATGTCAAATGAAAACTTAAATTTCCATAAATAATAGTGATCGGGCTGAGTTGGTCGTAGACAGTCCTCAAGCGAACTACGCCATTCATGCTAAAAAGGGAACTTCGCTACCTTTCGATCTTCATAGGGCAGGGGAGAGCCTCAAACTCTCTCCTGCTTTTTTTATAAATACAGGTAAGAGTATATATATGGATCTAAACGAAGTATACAGAAATTCCGGATTAGGTAAATGGTTCCACGGAGAGTCCGCAAATAAGACTCCAGGATGGGATCGTTACAATTCTGAAGGCGAGCTAGTAGGTGAATGCGGTGACGCTAAAAAAGGCGAATCGTATTCTGCTTGCCTTTCTAAACAAAAAGCACAAAAACTAGGCAAAGAAGGTATTGCTAGTTTTGTTAAACGAAAACGAGCAGCTCAAAGTGAAGCTGGTCGTGGTGAAAAAGGTGCAGGCGGCAAAGGCCAAAAACCCATTAACGTAGACACAGGAGCAAGTAAAATGGACGAATGCGTAGAATGTAATGAGGAACTAGAGTTGATTAACGAAGGCAAGAATAAACCAAACGATCCAGAAAAATGGAGTGCCTGTAAGTCTGCAGCCAAACAAAAGTTTGATGTATATCCTAGTGCTTACGCAAACGCATGGGCAGCTAAATGTTATAAGAAAAAAGGTGGTACTTGGAGAAGCTTAAAGGAAAATGTTATGGACGAAAAAACAATAGAAATACAAAAATTAATAAAACAAAATGTATTGTCAAATCTTTTTGAAAACGTTAAAGACGCCCCTAAAATAAAAGATGGCCCCGGAAAACAATCACAACGACCCAAGAGTTGGGACAGAGGTGTTAAGTCTGGATCCGAGAAACGCAAAATGCGTGAACAAGGCAAGCGTGAAGCCCGTGAGATAAATGAAGATCGTAGTTGGCTTCATGCAGCACACGAAGCTTTACAGGGGTACATTTCTCCTGCGGATATAACAACACACTTTCAAAATAAAGAATTTTCTTCACCAGAACATTTTAGATCAGCACTACAACAACTAACCGACGATCATGCAGATAAATTTATTTCAACACAAGCTCGTGAAGGTCAAAGCCCAGAAAAAGCAATGAGAAGTTTCTCTGATAAAATTATGGATAAATTTGATACTAAATTACAAGAAATACAAGCAGCACACGCTCGAAACCAAGCTCAAATAGCACAAGGTAGATCTCGTCGTCAATACGAACGAGACGATTACGATGCTGTTCGTGATCAACGTGCTATTGATGAATTTGAAGGCCGACGAGGCCGAGGTAGTTGGCAAGATTACTATGATCAACCAGAATCTTGGAGAGAATCGGTGGAACACGCTCTTAAATCTCGTCTGATAGAAATGAGTTCTTGGAAT
>Ga0194115_10006783_pt1 | contig 11535 bp, 9 predicted proteins | sample TA2MahsurfametaG_3_FD_148656 | JGI IMG/M metagenome (GOLD analysis project Ga0194115, IMG submission 148656) | Freshwater microbial communities from Lake Tanganyika, Tanzania - TA2015002 Mahale S4 surface | ecosystem: Environmental > Aquatic > Freshwater > Lake | place: Tanzania: Lake Tanganyika... | reverse complement strand
ATAAAGATGTCAAAAACAAATATTTCTCTAAAAATTGATATTGATATTCAGAAAATACGATAAGTTAATAAATTTTATTATATAAAAGAAAGAATATAATTTCATATAACAAGTTCTAATCAATTATATATTGACTCACGCTAGAGATAATAAATGAGAAAATCCTTATCTTTTAGATCAATACACACATTTTAATCATTTTCTTTGATTTCCGGCGTTAAAATTAAAGATCTTATTAGGCTTGAATAGATTATTTTGCATATAGTTTGATACAAAATCATATTGTTTAACTTCTATATTTATTTATTAAATAAACTTTATGAAAAAGAAATAATATATAGACTTCAGTTTTCAAGTCATATAGTCATAGCCATCTATCAGAGACAAATAAAATTCTTCATAAAAAAGTATCTAAATCAAACCATCACCACAATAATTTATGCCAGTCCCTGTCAATTATAGACATCTGAATATGACAAAAACCCAACAGACACACCAACCACATAAGATATTTGATATTCAAATCAATGACAAGATCAATCGAATTAGTGATTAATTGTAAGAAAATATTAAAAAGAGGATTTAATTATAAAAAAAATTAGACCAAGTCAAGAATATTTAAACGAAAAAGGATCAAAGGAAAGTTTTTATGGCTTATAGTGGGAATTCTTATAAAAATTAATAAGAATCTACCCAATTATTTCAGAAGATGAACCAAAAAAGTGATAAGATTAATTAATTTACACAAAAGTATGCGTAGAATCATCAACAGAAAGAATAGACACATGCAAATTCATTATTGAAAAATAAGAATATTTTATTACAGTATGATTAACCGTTGTAGACATTTTAAAAATAAAAGATATTGATTCCTATATTGCATACTTTCTCAGCAAACAAAAAAGTTAGATCACTATCTACTGTACCAAACCAGATCAAGATACAATAGTATCTCAGAAAGGTCACGTTTCCTGAGCTTCCAAAATAAAATTTATAAAAATTGAATAAATAAATATAAGAGCTGTTTGCAGTTCATAGTCCTCATTCTGATATTCATTATCTCTGCATGGTTATAAACTTTCATCTGAAAAAATACTCAAAAGTTCGAAAATTCTTTGAATAAATAGTCAATTTCAAGATTTTCAATGAAAAATCGTATTGGATTGCTGCCTAATCAGAATTCATAATGTAAAATTATGACATATGCTTAAAACTAACTGAAGAATGTATGAATAGGCTTGATTCTAAACTTTTACCCAGGTTCATATATTTAAAGGCAAAAAGTTATGAGAATATAGGCAATTACATTAATAGTATAATATGTTTTAATCAACTGATAAAGATAAGGCCTAAAATAAGTGAATACTATCTAGAAAGGGGTATATTGTACCATCGGGTTGGATATTATAAAGAATCCAAATAAGATTTCGTTACTTTTGGTATACTGAAACCTTAAGCTTAACAGTTTATCAAAGAAAAAATTTTAGAATAAAAAAATGAGGTAAGAAAAAGATAGTTAATAAGCTTACTCGCTAGAATGTTTTGATTTTTTACATTTTTAAAATTCTTATATTTGATGAAATTACTATTAAATGAATTAATTATAATAAAGTCTATATTAATTTTTATTGATTTTCCGAATTTCTCGATGGAAATCGATACTCATATAGAAAATAAAGCGACTGAGGCTCTAAGACTAATAAGCCTGGACGACTCTTCAAATAATTGGTGTAATAAACTAAATTTACCAAAAATCAGAAAGGAACATCATACTTCAAAAAATAATCATACCAAAATTAACACGTGCTAGAACAGTTTTAGAATTGATTATATGAAAAACTATATCAGTAATAAAACACCTAAAAAAATATTGATACTCAAAACTGCAAGGTTCGAATCAAAGTAAAACATAAAAAATCAAAAATAATGCAAAATTTGGCGAGAATAAAATAATATAATAGCAAAAAGGAAGAAAAATTCAAGAATATAGTCTTTGAAATAAAATCCTGAGAAATCAGAGGGAATGGTTAATTTTTTGAGATACTGGCAGGTCCATAGAACCGATAGTAATTTCATAAATAACATGATAACATCAATGAATGAAAAAAGTATGAACAATAGGACTTATCTGAATAAAACTAATCTTTGATAAAGAATAATAATTTTCAATTATTTTAATTCATCTGAAATATATTATTTTTATCATTTGATAATATAAAAGTTATGAATCATGGCTGGCTAACATAGGTTAGATTAGCTTCGCAAAGCTTGAGATCTTTATTATAGATGGTACCTTAAGGACAAGATCCGCATTCGCGAGTTTATTAGAAATATATTGGTTTATTAGTCGGACACAGGCCAATATAGTTAGTCTTGATGCAGGATGTGACATCCTTAGCATCAATTACAAATCCTTCTTAACATCGTTCGCATGACTGAGCATACTTATTGAATCGAGGCGTACTAGCTGGACAACTTATTAATCGACATGTCTAACTTTGTAAATCTACGTAACTTGTCTTAGTATCGCATTTATAGCATTATCCTGAGGTTGAGTTAAAAAACTCAGACTCCGACATAAGACAAGGTTGGCATGTCACTGTTCCATTTACTATTTTTTTCTTTCCTAAACATTCCTTGCAGACATTAGTTACAATATCGAAATATTGATTCTTTGCGCATATTGTACATTCCTATTTTCCCACATTAAAAAGAGATCCTGGGGGACAGTCGAAGCATACCTGTAAAGATTCTTTGACAAAAGGTCTATCCAAGGGACAGTCAGTCATATTGTAGCTGGAAAGTCTCTTGAAAATATAAATTTTATAGTCACTTTGCGTTGTATCTCCATAGTACCAGTTATCCGCTTTAAGATTATTTTTGAAATAACTGCTATTGAGATTGACCAGTCCTTGAGGCTTCTAATTCAGTGAATATTTGCAGTATTATCCATCCAATGTGCGATTAACCAACTTGAAGTACTTGTTTAGACTTTAAAGAATTTGATTTAAATCAGGGATGATGAAGGCGCATTTTGAACAAGTTGGATAGTACGAACTTATTAAAAATTATTTTTGCTGGATATATACTATAAACCTTCGTATTTATGTTCTGTTGAAAGTCGATATCTTCGGACAAAATTTGTTGCTTTCACTGATCAATAAATTGTATTTCAAGAGACTTGACTGGAGTACTCTTAATCCCACCAGTATCTCTTCGCATCTTGCGATCAGATATTTGAATTATTCAGGGCCAGTATTATTCATCTCTAAGGTCCGTTTTACATAGTCGACTCGGGTCTGGATCGTCAGGAAAGAGTTGTTAAAATAGGCAACATACTATAATTTGTCACCTTGCTCTGAATGATCGAGGGATACTGAGTCGTGATTATAGACGTTAGGCAGATGTAACCCTAAAATGCATGTTGTAAGAAGTAACAGTAATATCGTTTTTATCATTGTTTAAAAATAATATTTATATCTTATCCTAATGATAAACAATATATTGGAATAAAAATTATTTCATTTTCATGTGTATAGAAATACTTCTTTCATTAAAAATCAGTGGATTCATAGAATGAATCATGATTAACATTTTTTATGTTTTTTAAAATATTTATTTGAATTATACAAAAGTATACAATTATGAATACAGCCAATCTTAAATCACTCAACAAGAAGATCAAAAGCTTCTTCGACTAATCAATTACTCAAAAATCTATTCTAAATTTGTAAAATCGATAAACTTCCTAACCTTTTTATTACAACTGCGACTTATGCCAATAAGCAAGACGTTAGAATTATCATTTGAAACAAAAAGTAGTGAATTAGACACTAAGATAAGAATAGATCGATTAGCTAAAGAAATAGATCGAAGGTTTTCGTGTTTTGTATGAGCTCAAAAGCAAAGAAGTAGACATACTCAATGCTAAAATTGAGAAGTATGATCGATAGAAGATAGGATTACAATAGATACAGGAAAAATAGATTAAGGAAACTATTTTTTATTTTGAAAATTTAATTAATTACAGCAAAAAATGATTTTTTGTTAAGACTTTTATAATATTTAATCAAAAAAGACTATGGATAAGTAAAATACACATCCTAATTTGCTGCACTTGAATAAAAATAAGAAAAATCACTCTCCTTGGGTTCATTTGAGCTCAGAGCCCAGAATAAGCCAGTTCAAAACTGGCAATTAGAACTAATGGAAAAAGAAAATATTTTCACCATCATAAAAATAGAAAGAGATCGATAAGAAATTGAGTAAGATGCTTAACATCCAAAAATCATGTGAGACCTCAAAAATAGCTCATCACAGTTAAGAAAAATATATAAGTTCATTTATCAGCTCGGTAAACCACACTCTTCAAAAATATTTTAAAGAAACATCTAGCCCGATCAGATAGGAATCTTCATTTAACCGCAAAAAAGAATTGACATAGATCCTTCTGCTATTATACAAAGTCTTTGAATGTAAGATATAGGTAGTAGAATAATTGTCTGAATAACAGTTGATAAACCTAATTAAATCAAATTTGAAAATACTGACTAGTAAAAAATAATGTCATTCATAATCACAATGATAATTCATTCGCAATATACTTTTTATTTCAAATTGAATACAATAAGAGTAATGATCAACAAATATTGTTTATAGAGAAGGGTTTCAGTTGAATTTGAACTTTTTTTTGTCGATTAATTATGAAAACTTTTTATGCTCTTTTTCGTATTCATTTTTTAATCGAAAGATGTAATCTTATTTCATGGCTTTATATTTTTCATCATCTGCCTTTATCTATTTTTTTGATATTTGCCCCTAATATGTTTTTAGTCGCATTGAATATTCTTTCAATAAAAATGCAGTCTTAGGAAAAAATTAGAGTATGTCGTCTTGGACAGCAAATCTTCCATGACTTAGTTTGTAATCTATGATTAACTATCCGTCTAAATGATTGATACAATGCTGTATTAAATGAGCTTCTTTCCCCTCGAAGTTTTGTTATTTTATGTAAGGTGTCTAGTCTCTGTACTTCAGCCTGATATTGTTGTACCTTGGAACATAAAACTTTAAAAACGGAATAACTAAGCAATGCTATTAGACTTATTCAGGTTAGCCTCCGTTCTAAATAATATTGGCATTGATGAAAACCTTATAATCCTTGGGTTTATCGTACTATCTGTTAGTGATTTCTCCCAGATGATAATTTTGATTGATTAAAAATACTCTATCTAGTCCTTAGACCTGATTAGCAGTGATATACTGCATGCGATAGTGGGCTGCTGTGTTTTTCATCTGATTTATTTCTGCAAAGAGCTTTTGATTGAGGGTGATATTCCTTGTTGGTGGAAGTTTGAAAGTTAGACTGTCATTTAGATACGGTCCATAGATATTGGTTACTGCAAGAAGAATATCCTTCGATGGTAGCTTAGAGAATCTTTTAGCACGCATATATTTAATTATGATTATAAAAATCAAAAATAGAAAGAAAAAGATTTCATTTTTTATTTATTGAATCATGCATGAATTTGATATAAAAAGAATGAGTCAAACATAAGGAATTAAATATTTTTTGTCTTTCAATTATATTTTTGATTAACTATTACATAATTTTTATTAAATCATGAAGGAATATTTACTTGTATTAATGCTCTTTTTGGTAGGATCGACAGCTTTGGATTTTAAGAACTAAGTCGGATACAGAGTAGGAAAGGTATAGGGCTATAAAGAATTGAGACAATATGGCAAATCTGCCCTATATGAAATAATCAGTCCTGAGTTGGACGACGGCAGACCTATAAAACTAATTGACCTACACGGTACACCTTATTAGGTAGGATTCGACTACGGATATCTTTTGGCAGACTAAATCTACAAAACATACATGATATTTTTCAAGGGATAAATAACCAATCCTATATAGCTTTACCTCATGGAGACCTTTTTAGATTACCAGTATGACTCTTTCGTAAGAAAACAACTACCAGTGGACTTTATCGATTAATTGAAGGGCATTTAATTTGGAGGCAAGAAGAAGGGATATAAGTATTTAAGAACTTATTGTGAAAGAGTTTTAGTTGTTTCATCTTTCCCTGGAGCCCTTCAAAACGACATGCTTGCTGTCATAATTGATTAGTTTTTGAGATTTTTGAGAATAAAAAATCCTATAGTCGAAAGCTTCATCTAGGATAAAATTCATTATATGGAACAGTTGATTATCAAATTTTTCAAAAAGAAAACCATTCTGTGTTCCTTTTTTGGAGTATGGGGAAAAAGAACAAATTCTACACTATATACTATGAGAAACTTAGACTGGGAGCCAAACACAGGTATCAACGAGAATAAACTTGTAGCGGTTTACCACATTACTGGCAAAATTGCACATCTGACCTTAGGATATCCAGGGCTTGTTGGTGCTCTTACAGGAATGTCTGCAGCTGGAATAACTGTTCATGAAGCCGGCTTAAGCAACATTCATTAAAGCTAAATAGGATTTCAGTGGACTTTGAGAATGAGATACGTAATGATGAATGCTAGAAACCTAAAAGAAGCTTTGAACATTTGGAAACAGACGAATAATACTTTGGGAATGAACTTTATGTTTGGCAGTGCAGCTGATGGCAGAGCTATAGCCATGGAAACTATGCGGGCTTATACAGCCTTTTTCGAGGATGGAGACAGCCGATAGAACGGTACTAAATTTACCGATCACAAAGGAAACAAGTATAGAAGCGGATATTCAATGAAGTAAGCTATTTTCAGAACCAATCATGCCTACGACTAAAAGATCAACCAAGGAAGGCCAGATAGGTTTATGGACGAAAATGACGATTCGATGATCAGATATTTCATTCTCAAAGATTCCTTCTAACAACTTCAAAAGGATAACATTACAATTGGTCGTTCCGAAGCCCTTAATTTGACAGCTGTCTTGGGGGACAAAGGTTCTTAGAAGTTCCTTTCATGCAAGAATAATTTCAATGGCTTGAATGTCGTTAGCGTTCTTTACTAACCCAAGAACTTGATTATGTGGGCTGCCTTCGAATATGGGTTCCAAAAGACCTTTAGATCTGCTTGTTGTGGAGTTTATGTCTAAATTGATATGAAAAGATGGTTTACCCCAAATTAGATAAGTTTACAAGGTTGAACACAAGAATGATGATTTAGAAATATTATCTTTGAACTCTTTGCGTTAATTTGATATTTCTTTGGTGATTCTTTTTATTAATTATAACTGCTTTTGATTTGGTATAATAAAAATAAATTATTAATAAGGATAATAAAAGCATGGACGGACAGTTTTAATAAATAGAAAAGGCCTTTAAGCTAGATCACAAAGTAAGTTGCGCCAAACATCCATCCAAAAACATCTAATATTTTTGTAAGCAAACTCAATGCACTGAAAGATTATCGTGTTCATCATGTTTATTAAAAAAGCAATACTGTCGACACGACATAAACACATACATAGTTGATATTGCTGAGCTGCTCTACCAACAGAAAATGAGTTTTGAAATGAAGGGTTTGTCAAAATAAGCAGACATTCACGATTATTTAGTAAATCGATAGAGCCGAAGAAAGATGTACGACGATATCGTGGATACTGAGATATCTCGCTTTGAGAACGATCTAGACGAAACATTAAGATCAATAACCAAGACCATCACAGATTTAAAACAAAATATCAAATCTCAACTGTAGTAGTTCAAACTCAGCTATCAGAAAGTAAAATTTAATCGATTTAGACTTAATAACTTATGATTAAAAAGGTAGAATAAGCATTTTCAACAAGTTATATGGCTAATTACTAAAGTTTCTAAGATGTACTAGCCTCCAAAGATTACACAAACGCCATAGGATTACGATAATTACTCGAAAAGTTAGTGTTTTAGGCAGGAGACTAGACTAAGGCTAAGGATATTAGGAAATATTATTAGAACTTAATGTCTATGCATGACTAGACACCTTAAATAGATTATAATAGATTAGAAAGTATCAAATCGTATTTCAATGTCTTCGAAAATAAATTATCGCAGGCTGGACCTTTACTCATAGGACTTCACAAAAGCAGTAACATTTCAACATCTTCGTCGAACTTGGCCAACCCTAACGCTCTAGTATAAAACTTGCACAATATTCCTCCTTCTGGGGTCAAAAAGATAGCTAAATCTGCTTCTTTTGCATCAGTATCATTTTTTCTATTTAGAATCATTCGAGGACAGTGTACGTTAGTTTGAAGCTCGCAGAAAGAAAGATAATAACGGGTTCGGACGATGGGGCTGTCAACATGTTCGACATGACTACTTTTGAAAATGTAGGTAATTATCAATGTCATATTGGTGGAATTAGATCAATGATACTACTGCCCAACAATAAATTAGTCACAGGCTCTTACGACAAGACTATCAAGATATGGCCAGACCCATTGAAGTTCTAAAACATGAACAGCAGTATGCACTTGTCCCAGGTGAGCAACAGTACCTCTAGGAAAGGAGGTTCCACTCTCAATCCCATCAAGATCCTGACTGGCCACACCTCTTGCATCATTTCGCTGAAATACTTGAACGATGGTGTCACTTTTGCATCTGGAAGTGCGGACTATTCTATTAAGATTTGGGACTACGAGAAGGGTGAGAACATAAAGAACTTCACAGGACACATGAGCGATATTTTATGCCTGGATGTAACATCGACAGGAAATACTTTGATTTCTGGTAGTGCCGATAGAACTATAAAGGTTTGGAGTTTGAATAAGAAATACAGTTCTGCCTGTTTGAAGACTATGACTGGGCATTTGGACTATATATGGACTATCGTTCTATTACAAGACAATACTACCCTACTCAGTGCTGGGTTAGACAAAGTTATAAAAATGTGGGACATCACCACAGGAAATCTGATTAGAAACTTACCTAACGAACATACCTCTCATGTCACAAAATTGATCCAGTACGCCAAATAAGTAGTAGTGAGCTGTTCGAACGACGGCAACGTAAAGTTTTGGGACTACAAAGGAAATGTCTGCGTACATACCATCCAACTATAGGCGGGACTAAGTACCATGATGTCTAGTTCTGAAAACGGGGTCATTTGCATCGGTCAAGACAAGAATATTTACTTGTGTGATTGAATTATATATATTATTCAAAGAAATATAGATTAACTTATAAAAAAAATGTCATATAAGTTCCTTTTCAGACGGACAGCTCTTTTCTCTATTTTTATTTTTGTTCGAAACCATCTTTACCCCATAGAGGATTTTTTGATTTTAAATATACTTTTCTAAAGATTTCTAATTCTTTTCAGTATACTGATTTATCCTTTCCATCTCCTTTTAAAAGGTTGAGTTCGACTGGTCAAAAATCATTCTTTCATTTATCCTTATCTTATTGTGTTCAGAACTATTGCTCAAAAATACTTTACTTTGGTTTTCTTTATCTTTCTATAAGTCTTCAGCAGGCTCTTTCTTCAGTTAAGTCTGATTCACACCATTTTGTTTTGACAAATTTTGTAATTTCAACTCGTATGATTTTAGTTTCTACTCTAGCTAGCCTTTTTATTTTCGCAAATTATTGTTATTCATCAGTTATTGCTCTATCTTTTTAGGATTGTCCAGATAGTTATGAATAACATCAAACAAAAGCTAATTTTTAGGGGCAAGGGGTAAACTTTTCTGGGAAAGGTTGTTGATAATTTTCTTTTGCTCTAAGTTATTGACCTTGTAGCTTAAATTTGGCATGATCTTGTGAGGATTAGCATTAAAGTTAAGTTCTTCTTTCGACTTGTTTTCCTTCAACAAATTTTCCTTCAAGGGTACATTGATATGCTTTTATGAAATAAACTCCTTTTGATATTAACCTTTAAGTTTTTATTCTTTACTGTGATTATTCTTGTTGAGGGAGGCCAATTCTTTTCTTTTGTTGACTAACTTATTTTCCAAGGGGATTTACCTAATTTCCCTAAACCGTTTTTACAAATTTTAATTCATGTATTTATTGCTGCTGAACTTCTTCATAAGATGCTGGTTGAACCTCATATTATTGCCAATAACATCGTTTTGCTGCTTAATTTCCTAATTTCGTTTCTTGATCTTTTTTATTAACTCTTTGTTCTCGTTTATCTTCTTCTAGAAGTTATCCTATTCGTCACTCTACTATATTTCAGTTATGTTCTGCTCTTACATGATAAACTTGAGTCTGCGCTAGACTTGTCCCACTAAGTCGTCTTCCTCAGTGGGCTTTCTGTCTGTGGTGTCTAAGGTCTTTTAGAGCTGCTATAGTTTCAAGGATGGAAGTTTGCTAATGTGTTTGGTATTGTCCTTGGGGTGTCCCCTGGAGACAACTCTTTGAATCGAGGGCAATTTGAACTACTTTTATATCCTGTCCCTGCTGGTGGACCGATTGAACTCTAAAGTATTCTTATCGTTTGCAAATTCTAACATCATAACTAATATAATTCGCTAATTTAGATCTAACTTACAAAAATACTATTATACGATAATACTATAAATAAATAAAACATAAGTAATTTAACAAATTTCATAATACTCTTCAAATATCATTTTGCCAAACCTCTTTTTTGCTCTCTTTATATTTACTTTTACAAAATTTTATTCAACAAAACACTTGCTGCTTATTTTTCAGATATACTGGTATTTACTATATCCAAAAATTGATTCTATTTGTCCATCAAATAGACCATTGTCGTGTGATCTATCACATAGCTACTCTCAGTACTTACTTTATTTGCATATATCTTAAAAGCTTTCTTGATGTCGATCAGATTGGGATCATGTTCATCCGTTCCTGACACTCCTATGATATGTTTATTACTAAATTGAGATAGATATTATCTCAATTTTTAAGGAGAATCTCTCTGAGGATCTAATGACACAAAAATAGTTTTTAGAGGTATATTCCTGCCCTATCGATCTTGAGCTATGTATTTCGTGATATTGGTGATTATATGTAGAGTTGTGGGGCATATATCAGGACATTTACTAAACCCAAAGTATATGAAGTAATAGTGATCTTTTAGATCTTTGTTTGAAAATAATTTGCCTTAAGTATCTATTAACTGCCAGCTGCCACCTATTTGCACTCCAATACCCGCACTTTTCTTTTACTTGTCCTGAATTCCTTCACTTTCTTTATTTTTCTCATTTTTAACTGAGATTTCTTGGCTTGAATCTCCAAAGCAATAGTATCCAAGCATAGCTCCAATAATCCCTAAATTTAAATACCTAAATATTTTACTGTATTTATTGATATTTTTTTACTATTACAATTAATTTTATTAGTTAGCTTTATTTTCAGTTATTTTGGGATCCTTATTCAAATTTTTATCTTATGACTTTTTGCAAAATTACAGTTTAATACAATTTAATAAGCCACTATTATTAGATTTATTGATCGGACTTATAATTTTTCTTACTGAAGCTGAAGATATAAGTTTTTGCTTTATTAATCTATGCATCATAATTAATAATATTAAAGGCTTATAACAGTAAGACTGTATTTAAATTATTTTATGGGG
>Ga0194115_10006780_pt1 | contig 11537 bp, 7 predicted proteins | sample TA2MahsurfametaG_3_FD_148656 | JGI IMG/M metagenome (GOLD analysis project Ga0194115, IMG submission 148656) | Freshwater microbial communities from Lake Tanganyika, Tanzania - TA2015002 Mahale S4 surface | ecosystem: Environmental > Aquatic > Freshwater > Lake | place: Tanzania: Lake Tanganyika... | reverse complement strand
CTTTCCCGAACGGTTCTTTTCCTCGGTTGCTGTATCGTCCTTCTGGGACGTCCGGTGGAATCCCAAGCCTGTTGTTCCCCATCCAGTCAAAGAGGTTGTCAAAGTGTCAACCCCCCTCAAACCTATGCGGATTGTGTGAAAGAGCATGCCCAGAATGTTTGGTTTCCGAATGGTCCACCATACTATTCCACCGGAAGCAACGCCAGAGTTAGAGGGAGTGGCTGTGCTAGGAACTCGCAGTGTTTTGGCACTATGATCTGCGAGGGTAATCTGACCCATCCAGACACCGGTATGAAATGCACCGATGCCTACACCGCCTGCCCACGTTTCAACAGCGATTCCGTGCTTTGTGCGGGACGTTCCGCCTGTAAATGGGATTCACCCACGTCCAAGTGTGTTGCTAGTTTCAACACGAGCTACTTCTTCTCACATGGGGAGGGTGCTAGACCTGGGACGAAAGTCAGTCCTCTCCCCGAAGGATGTTGCTCCGCTGACCATCTTACCTGTAACCACCAAGTCAATTTGATTACCCCAGAAGATTGTCGCTCATTCGATCCTACATTTGTTTGGCTACCTGCTGGTGCAGGCCCAGGTTCGAACTCTCCCACCTGCATCCCAAGTACGAGCGCCCTGGATTGTGTGCTGAACACTGACTGCTGTGGTAACATGGTCTGCGTCCCTTCTATGTTTAGCCCTACACTAAAGTGTCGTTCCCAAAAGACGCATTGTAATGAGGCTAAGGCCAGCGCGGAATGTGGTAAAAAGTCAGGATGTAGATGGCAATCGCCCAACTGCAACCCCGTGGCCACTGGTCTTGGTGTCTACAATGCCCAGACGAAGGCTGCATTTCCAGAGCCTCATGCCCCCAGGACTGTCTTGCAGGGCAATGTCGATTCTCTCGGTCGTTGCAGTGGCTTCGTCGCCTCGATAACTGGCGATCCTCACATCTCATCATTCGATCGTCGTACTTATGACTGCCAGGCTACTGGTGCCTTTGTCCTTATTCGGGCTCCAGGTGTATTAGAAGTCCAAGGCATCTTTGAGAAGGCAGTTCCTGGGACTGGAGGCGCATCTGTTACCAAGGGTATTGCGATTAACTTTCCAGGCTTGCATGATGTCCCCCCCATCCAGGTCAGCATGGCACCGGGTGCAAACCCGGCAGCTCCGACGACTCAAATGGTCAGCTCCGCTTGTTCTGCTCACGTCTTCGTTAACAGAACGATTCAAGACGTCAAGGGAAAACTACACCTGTCGAATGAAGGTTCGTATGCCATCCTCTTTGTCGCTGGTGGTGGTATAGATATCCAGTTCTTCAACACCTCTACGACTCCGTCCACGCCAAGCGTGTCTATCAAAATCAAAGCGTCAGGAAGCCCAACCAGCAAGTTTGGTTGTATCATGAATGTTTGGATCTGTCTTCCCCTCAATCAAACGAGACTACGAACGAACGCCACCGGCCTTCTTGGGACACCGAATGGAGACCGGGACGACGAGTGGAAGACTTCTACAGGAGCCGTTCTACCAATTATTCCCAAAGGTTCAGACTCCTACAAATACTGCACGACTTATCATTGTGTCAGTAATGTGACGGAATCCCTCTTCGTGTACGACTCGAACCGGACATTCTACAAGGATTATAGCTGTGCCGGTGACTATCCTGGTACACCTGACCTGACAGAGCCTCCTCCAGAAATTGCCGCCATTTGTGGTGATGATCCCGCATGCCTTTTGGATGGCGTTCTTGGTGGACCGGATGCTGCCGTCCGAAACTTGGAGAACCAAGAGGTGACTGCTCAGATTATTGCTTCTCCCAACGTGACGACTGTCGCTCAATTCAATCTAACTGTTGTAAGTACCGGTATGGTTGGAACACACAACTCCCGTCATCCATCTGGTTGTGACCTAATGGACGTTGCCTTGTATCTTGTCCCCTTGTTAAAACAAATCAGCCTGAGGATGAAAAATGCAAGTTCCCTCCACCCGGAGAGAATAGATGCCCCGCAGATGTGAGTCCCCTCCCATCGTTGACGACGACTCAGTTGCCTGTCTTCGTCCCAAGTCCGATTACGATTGTGAAACAAAATGGTACGACTGTTACCTTCAATATCTCCAACCCCTTCACCAGTATGCTCCGAGCTCTATACGTCCAATATGAATCTGGATTGGATGTGGATTGTCTTGGAAAGATGAACATGTCCACCTGCGTCGCCCCCTTGACGATTACTGCCACTTGTACGGCTGGCCGTAGTAGTGGACACGACATTACTAAGAAGTTTGCCATCGTCGATTTCTTCCTGGTCGATCCTGTCTTAATCAAGGTTGCTGATAATGCTACCATCCCCCCCTGTTGCCACCCGGAGGCGGGTCTACCCAAGACGAGTTCTGCCATCTTTTCCTACAAGGTCTATTGTGAGACGAAATGTCCCGTTACTAGTACGACTCGAAATCTACGTGCCTCTCGTCCATAAAGAAAAATGAAAAAGGAGAAATCAATAATGACATGGAAGGAAAAAGTCTGGGAATGGAACTGGCTTGCATTTCCTAAAAATGAAGCGTTTTATTATGGGGAACGGTCTTTGTTCGGACCCCCCCCCTGTATACATAGTTAACATACATAAATTTGCACAAGAGACGATTGAATCCAAGTTTACAACTTTCTGTCACACATAGGTCCTTATCCTTTTTATAGGTGGGAAAAGGCGTATTTCGATTGATTTTGTATTACAAAAGCCTTCTATAGAATACTAGTAGGGCTTATCCAAGTCAACGAACAATCATGATGGAACCTTCATCAAGGCTCTGACTTGGTACTGTGAACGAATGATGGAATCCTCTCATCTATGGACTACGGACTAAAGCGATGGAATCATGAAAACAATTGATATTGTTAGGATTATTGTTATTATTGCTGTTGTTCTGTTTATGGAAAACTCTCTACGGTTGTGTTTTGTGTGCCAATTCAAAACACGTTAACAAAAGAAAGGATCTGGAAACCCCGATCCTCCTTCCTCTCCTTCCTCCCCACCAGCCACACATCCGCATATAGGATGAATATAAGGTTGAGCCAGATACGGGATGCATGATATACGCGCACGTAGAATATGTGGAAGAAAGAAAAGAGAAGGTAGTAGGGTACTGTATTCGATTGCACATTTTGTGAGACAGTCCCAAAAAATTAGCGGAAGGAGGAATCGCCCCCAATCCCCCAATGCCCCCCAGCCCCACAAGAAAAATCTCTCCAGCGAGCCAGCGATGCTCGTGACTCACCGGATTCATGAGTTCGCCGGAAGGTCGGGGGGGGGGAGACGGCCCCCCCCCCATTCCCCCCCAAAAATTGGTCCGCGGTTCCTTGCTTGTTTGTTTTTCTGCAACGTGTTGGTATGGTAGATACAGTATTTTACCCTACTAGTAGTAGGAACTCGCGTGGAGGGGGGGAGAAAAATGATGTTCCGCCCATCCCTTTCGATTTCCATTCACGTCCAAACCAAATTCACACAAAACAATCCAAAAAGGAGAGGAGTCCTCTAGAGGAATCTCTCCCTCCCATTGTGTCTTGATAGATAAACTTTCTCCAAGTCGATTGATTCTATAGAAAAAACAACAACAAAGTCTTCCATGGCATCCTCTCCACGACCCATGCAAGGATCGACATCCTTCCCATCAACGACAACAACGACGACGACGACGACGACTACAACCACGACACCATTCACTGAGGCAACAACAAGAACGAGAAATACACCCATAACGGGCAGAAGAAGGACGTCTACCATCACCTCCCCCTCCCCTCATCACGTAGTCGTATCGTCACGACGACGTCGACGATCGACGTCGACCACGACTCTCCCTGTGGATCGGCCAAGTCGTGCGACGGTCGGTTCTCGCAACAACATTAGTTCCTCTTCCTCTTCTTCGCAAATGATCCCTAATGGACATCCAAACCTTCCATCAGAAAGAAGAATCGTCTTGGAAGAGGATGCGGATCAGTGGGCAAGAAGATTACAATATGCTACTGACCTTCTTTTGAATCGGTTAATGTCCTATTTGTCACAACTACCAGAAGTATGTCCTACTACTACTTCCACCATGGAAGACACGACGACGGATAGGAACCTTCCAGGGCCTACTAACTCTACTAGTAGTAGTCGGAAGGGTGGTGGTCTGACTCTTCCACTTACGGCACTCGCATGGTTATCCAGTCAGTATTATCCTAATAATACCAGTCGTCGAAGAGACTATCCGCACGGTAATGATGACGACGACAACAACAATGACATACAACGCCCATATGTTTGTCCAACTCTCTGGTCGACGAAATCTATCAAGGATCGATTACGAAAACTTCAACCCTTATTATCTCGAATTACACATTTGAGGATTACATCACGATTGGAATGGCCTCCACCCCTTCCAACTCCACCCAAGCCATCTACTTCCTCATCATTACTACTCTCCTCCTTACCCTTTCGAGTTCTCTTCCAACCTTCGACGTCTAGAACATCGACGACGACGACAATGACTACTACTACACCACCTCCCAGAGAAGTCAATGTAGGAATCTATTCCAGTCTAGATGATGATGATGTTGCAAGTGTCTTGACGATAGAGGACATTGCAACCACACCGACCGCAGCATCAGCAGCATCATCATCCGCCGCAACGACATCACGAAAAGCCTTTCGTGAATATATTCAAACGCTGAATGAAAAACCCATTTGTGATGCACGTCTCTTTCCAAATCTTCAAGTACTTGTAATGGAAACGGTTGATCCAATCCATGTCCGAACTCGACTCAACTCTTCCACCACATCAACCACTGCAGGGACTACCACCAACGTACCGACTCCTGCTACGACTACTACTACGACGACAATGCCGATGATTATCGAGAATATGTTCCCCCATTTTTATGATCAATGGCATTCCACCTTGGAATTGTTAAAATGGAATCAATCCAATTTGAGTCTATCATTGGAAACACTCTTTTTACCATCAGAGAATTTCTCCTCGACTCGTACAATCCATGAAGATGACCGGGAACAACAACAAGACCAACCACAGCAACAAAAAGAAGAAAAAGGAGAGGATTCCATGATATCCTTACTCTCATCACCCTCCCCTTCCTCGGTATCTTCCAATCCTTTTGAAGAAGACAATAGGTACTCACAACTGACACACTTGGATTTGAGTCATTCCAATCTTGGTCCCGCTTCTGGATTGGTAGAGATCTTATCACTCTTTCCGAATCTCAAGGCACTCAATTTGTCGTACAATCGATTAGGTCTAGACGATGACATCCGGAACCATGACGACAACAACAACAATGATACCAGTCTCCGTGTTGTTGACCTCTTCAATGAAAAGAGGAACCATTATGATGATGATCGCAATGATAGCAATGTCGTCGTCGACGACGACGACGACTTCTTCCTATCTGGCTTGAAATGTGCGGCCTATCTACAGACCTTGAATTTGAGTCATAATGGAATTTCATCTGGGATGTGGTTATCTCGAGCCCATTTATACCTAGGCGGACAATTGATCAAACTTGATTTATCATACAATCAACTTGATACTGTCATGGGGATTGATCAACTTCATTCTCTTCAAGAGTTACGACTGAATCATAATCAATTGACATACATATCCGATTTGGCCGGTCTCTGTCGACTATCCAATCTCAAGTCACTCTTCCTTCACGACAACCCACCCCTGGAGGAACTTCATCCATTGTACCTGAAGCAGATCTGGGCATGGTGTCTAGACGATAGACAGGCTATGAAACCGTCAGAATTACCTCTATTGAATGGAATGACGATTACTATTCCCCAATGGAATGCTTTGGTGATGGAAATGGTACCCACTAGATTAACGACCAAGACAACGAAGACAAGTCCATTCCTCAACACTCCTCGAAAGGTACAACGAGTCCTGAAGCGAACACGACAAAGGGCTAAGATAGAACGTTATAGTGACGTCGACCACGATGTAGATGAGGCGTCGCTTGTCAGGGACCGGAGTAATCTCGGAAGTAGACTGACGAAGGTACCACCGAAACGTAACATGGTACGAACTAGGGCCACGAAAACGACAGTATCTGAAATACTTCCGCCTTTGTCATTTTCTATACAAGATGTCTTGGTGAGTCTCCATGGTCAACCCGAAGAAGATGATGGTTCAATTGTAAGTATATTGAATGGTAACCCAAGAACAATTGACGAGACGACAGAACCATCACCACGATCAAGGTCACCCTTCTTTTTTGTCGATACCGATGTGGTCGAAGAGGCTCTGGATGGTGTATGGGATATCCATGATCAGATTTTACCTCTGGAACCGATTGATGATTTCATTACCAATACTCAAGTGATGACAGAGGAAACAGCCGATGAGGGTCCAGAAAGTACAGATGTAGATGGTGAACTATTCGATCAAACGTCGAGAACTGCCCCAGCTGATGATTCGGCAACACGACATACTGCGGTATCTAGCCAAACTCCTCTCAAATCGAATGGGACCTTGAATAGTGCACCTAGGGAAACGAAAGGTCGTCTGTTTAACGTCATGACGGCCGATTGGGATGAATTGATCGATCGAGTGGCGGGGGGTATGATTCCGGATGGAAAACCTCGTATGCCGTTGTCTGGCCTGTCAGTGGCGATGGCGGATGCAATGGCGGAAGCTCCATTCTCAGAGGATGCAGCGGATCTCCTCCCATCGGGGTCTGTGACTGACCGACCCACTCTAAAGGATTGGGAGGGTGGAAGTGTCGTCGCCTCGTCAAAAGGCTGGCGATCGACGTTACCAGATCAAATTTACCCCGATGATTTATCTGTCCCAAGTAGTTTAGGTACCAATCGAGAAGATTTTCCAATCCGACAAAACAGGTTCCAGATTGCCGAAGAAAATACAACGTACGATGGTCCCACCTCCTGGGCCACGAGGAATGTGATTGAAAATCTTCGAGATTATTTTGAACTATACGTATTCCCTTCCTCGTTTCAGTTACAGCCGCAAAAAACAAAAGAAATGGGAGATGAGGATGATAATGATGATGATCACTGGGAAAACGTCGCCCTAATCTATCCGCGGATCCAACTCTTTCCGGATGATCGACGGATAATGGAGATGTCAACACAATCGAATCCTTCTCTAGCAAGAAGTCCAGCCTCTGAAATCGATAGTTGGTCGTTATCGAAACAGGAGACATTTGTTCGGGTATGGGAGGAGGACATTGTTCCCTGTGGGAGGGCGTCTATACGACGATTACTTCCCTATCGAAGACCACGTTTGAGTTTTCATGGTGATCAATTATATACGGCGGGTGATCTGGATCCCTATGCCGAATGTCGTAAGGTTTACCTTTGCCTCTCTACGGTGGCCCTGTACGTCATTCTCAAAGACGACGATGTAGTGAAGATGACGGACGGGAAGGGTCCGAAAAAGAAATTTCCCAATCCCATATCTGAACAATCATCGTTTTCGGATGCACCATGGCCTCATGCTGTGGCAAGACATTCATTCCACGACCTTCAGGCAGTGACGATTGGATTTGAGTTTCAGCGTCTCACATTGCATTTTGCAAATCCATTTTCTCGCAAGGCTGATCCATTTGTCTATGTACTCCTGACTTGTAACAAGAAATCAACAATCACTTTGCTCCAAGAAATTCAAAAATTGGCCAAGGAAGCGAAACCTGAATCTCTTCAGTTGAATGTTAATGATGCTACCTCGATTGCGATTGAAAACGATTCACAGGATGTCATGGATGCCCTTCAAGCGGGTGTATCACCCGAAGTTGTCGGGACTATTCTTCATTATCAGATTCTCCATCAAAGGTGGAAACATGGAGAAGAACGAGGAATTGTCCGACGTGTGTGCGTCGTGACGGATACGAAACTCTTTCTGATGGATGAAGATTATCATGCCGATTCTCATAAACCATCCAATCTTTCCACGACGGGGGATGGAATGTTGTTGAGGACGACAAAGACCCGTGGTCTTGATCTTGCCAAGGTTTCCTACCGTCTAGTCGACGATGCCTTTTTGAATCAAGTCGCGGAGGTCCAGGCCGCGGGGGCAGATCCGAAAGCAATTACCATCTTTATCCGTCCTCAAGGTCGATTATCTCGGACCCATCGATGGAGATTAATTTGTCGAGATAGTGTCGGAGCGGAACGTCTAGTAGAAGACGTCCGAAAGGCGATATCCATACTTGAATAGAGAAAAAGAAAAGAGACATGCCATGTTTGTCCTGAGAGGAAAGAAAGTAGACCGTGTATGATTCGATAGAACAGACTGGAGATGACTATTACTACTGTCGCATCCTTTGTCGTAGACTGGATTGGCTTGGTTTGGAAGATTCTCGTTTCTTGTCATACCGCCTTTGCGGTTTCGAGGATTTTGACAAAGCTACGTCACACTCATCTCTTGCTATAGCTTATTGTGAGAGTGGGAGATACCCAAGAACTCAAAACTCCTCCTTGTTGCGGCTTGCAGCTGGGGTTATGGCAGTACCCGTGCCGTATTAGATTCGTAGATTCATGATACCCTTTAGCGGTCGTGGCTCGTTTGATGTTCGACATGCCAACAACGAATAATTCAGATGGCGATTGATTTGGACACTGGGTACGGCGGAAAGTCGGACGGTGATATCTCTCCCTACTTCTGTAGAACTACTCGTTGATATTATTCAGATCCAAAAGAAGACTTGGATTGGTCGTATAGTAGCTAACTTAGCTTATATGAAAATGCATTTCAAATCTGTTCAGCCTTGAAAATCGACTGAAACAGATGAATATCTTATGTGAAAGAGTACTATTCTCGGATGCAGCTGGTCGCTCATTTGGTTGGGACAATGATGGGGAAAGTCGCCGTTCCACCCGGTCCGGTCACACCCGTGCGATATGTTGTTCCATCCGAAAACTTCAAACCATCATTCAACTGGATGAACCACGTACCAATATCATCAGGAGCGACAACAACAAGAAGTTCCAAGGTGTAGCTTCCGGGGATTAAGTTATTGACACTCAGATTGTTCTGACCGCCAATCGTCGTAGTCCCAACCACAATTTTGGTTCCAGTGGCGGCTGCGGTGAGAGATAGCTGAAAGGAATCATCAGCCACCGAACCATTGTCACCTGCAGTGATACTGCCGGAAGTCACCATACCCACACACGGTTCTGGATCGATCCGGACCTTGTCTTTGGTAAAGGCTCCATTCGGGATGTATTCAAAATGTAAATGTGAACCAGTGGATACCCCCCCTGTATCTCCGGCAAGACCGATCTGCTCTCCCACCGTGACGTCTCGTCCCACGGTGGCATCGATCTTGCTTAGATGAGCGTAGAGGGTGGCCGATCCATCGGTGTGTCGAATGATGACAGTGTTCCCCCAACCATTGAAGACACCAGTTGTTTCAATCTTCCCTCCAGCAGCTGCGATGATGGACGTACCCGTCGGCGCTCTGTAATCGACGCCTTTATGTGGTTCAATTCTATTTTTCGTCGGATGCATCCTGGCAGGATTGAAAGAGCTCGTCACTGAACATCCTCCAGCCACAGGGCAGCGAAGGGAAGCTGCCTTGCATTCACCACTACCCTGGAGTTGACGCTCTAGGCGACGACTAGTACTAACACCAGGCGTAGGCGAGAGGGTAATCGTAGCCACAAAATCTCCTTGAGATGTCTCCACGAAGGCATTTCCTGGCAACTCGAAGGAGATCATTTGCTTCGCTGAATCGTAGACCGAGTCCGCAATGAGATCAAACAAAGTCATGGAAACGGTAGGGCCACCATTTTGCACTTCAAGAATAGCAAAGACTTCGATCTTGTGGCCGCTAGGAACGGCTGCTGCAAAGTCAGACGGGACCGAAAGTGAAGCCTGGATGATCTCGGACACTGGAGGTGAGGAGGCACGGAGCAAAACTTCGTATGAGAGTCGACCGCTGGGTCGAAACATCGATGCGGTATTCGAAAAGTGGTCATTGGTCAGTGGGTCCGTAGTCGTTGTAATTAAGACGACAGTGTTGCCCGCGATCGAGTTGGCCGGATAGGTGAAGTTAGCGACACCAGGTAGTGCAACGGTTCCACCAGTAGGAGGGATAGCCGTTGATCCTTGCTGCGGCATAGGTGTAGGAACAGTCGGAGCCCTCGAAGGCGAAGAAGGCCTAGAAGGGGGCTTGGGCGCCCTGGAAGGCTTCGGTGCCTTGGAAGGCTTCGGTGCCTTGGAAGGCTTCGATCCCTTCCTGGAAGGTTTTGGGACCCGCGACATGACAGACGTAGGCAGAGCAAGCATGATGACGGCGGCTACCGAGAATGCCTTCATAGAAAAGACTTTCATCGTTGTTTTTCTGGAAGTAAGAAGTGCTGAAGAGTTGGATGTGAAAATTATGAACATGTCACCGTCGAGCTACCAATATGCTGACGATTGAACCCGGGAGCTTCCTCCTTGTCGTGGCATGCACAGCCCCGCACGATTTCGTCTGCGGGTTTTGCTCGGGTATGAGATTTCCGAATCCCGCACCAACTGGCTCCCGCACGGACAGCTCACGATGTGTCCGATTAATCAGACTAGTTCACCATATACGTACGTAGAGTATCTATCTGGGCTAGATGTATTCCTTCCTTCAATTCCGTCACAGTCACTGTCATCGATGCAACCAAACACAGTGCAGTGTTGGGCTCCTTGTGGCTGAAGAGCGCATCGGGACTAGTCCGCTGAAGAGCGCATCGGGACTAGTCCGCTGAAGCTGCGACTGACTGCTAGGTGCATACTTCCCAGACCCTCCGTAGCTCGAAAACCCGGACTACGTTCCGAGTGGAAGGCGTTCCAGAAGAATCGGATGACAATCGGTTATTTGTGATCGTCTTGGGAAATGCAGCGCCGATATGCGAGATCTCCACGTAGCCATTCTTCCTAGGGGGGGACGATCGATGTGGAATGGAAAGTCCCGGCACCTTGGAATGCTCCTCAAAGAACAATCAAGCCTCTGACTATCGATCTTTCAACGAACAAAAGACGACGTCGGTCTGGATGGATTCAATGTGGAGGGAGAAAGTTTTTCGACGATTCCTTCCTTAGTGAAGATCGCATTCTTCGGCTGTTTTCATTGCGGTCCAGTTGTATACGGACTGGTAATTGGCATCACTATGCCGAGTGTCGCAAGGTTTTTCGTTTTGCCTCTCTTTGGTTACCCTTGTTTATCTTTCTCAAAAACGTGGTCATCACGAATGCCTAGACTCCCTTCGGCTGAAGCAGATACAGATTGTGCCAACATTTAACCTGAACGACTTCTTCGGCCTTTGCCTGCCATGACTTTCGGACTCCCCCTCGGCATTGAAAACCATTCTCGGGATAGCATAGGTGCTATTTCAAGTTGTTGCTTTTGCAGTAGTTATCGAGACCATGTTTCACTGGCAGAGACTCTCACGAGAGGTGGAAGCTTGAACGATCACTGAGACGACACACTTTTCTTGTGACAATCTCAATTTCCACGAATCAATCATTCGTAACGAGACCTTAGAACCGGAATTCAT
>Ga0194115_10006773_pt1 | contig 11541 bp, 21 predicted proteins | sample TA2MahsurfametaG_3_FD_148656 | JGI IMG/M metagenome (GOLD analysis project Ga0194115, IMG submission 148656) | Freshwater microbial communities from Lake Tanganyika, Tanzania - TA2015002 Mahale S4 surface | ecosystem: Environmental > Aquatic > Freshwater > Lake | place: Tanzania: Lake... | reverse complement strand
AAAAAGACTATTACCAGTATAAACTGCTAGTGTTAAATACAGGAGAGTACACAAGTGCTACAGCATGGTACATGGAAGAATGCTTAAACCAGTACGGGAATGGTACCCTACCACCCCCCATAGCATAGAGTAGGAGTAGGAGGGGGAGGGGGGGTACTAACCTAGCGGTAGTAGTAGTGGTACCAGCCCCAGTACCTACGGCAGCGTAGTACCCCCAGTAGGGGGAGAGGCCCCATCACTAGCAGCTACTGACATGCAACTCCCCCACAGCATTACAAGTCCCACAGCAATCCAATAACAAAGTGCTAATGTTATAACTGCGATGACTTGCACCCTATATGGAGGGTGAAATAGATTAAAAAAACTGAATGCCCTTCAGTTTCTGCACCATTATAGAAATATTATATTTTATTGTAAGTTCCTTGCCGCTTTTGCGCTGCGGGGGTGTCTAAAAGTGGTGCAAACAGGGGGGAGGAATTTAGCCCAATCCCTAGGGGGTATGACATCCGTGTCACACCATATGTAGTGGTGTCACGTAAACACCTGTTTTTATTAAGTTCTTGGGCTACCCCCGTGGGCACGCAACCGTGACATCGCGACCACCCCCTGTAAAAGGGTGCCCGCCTGTGGTACAATGGCTTGCCCTCCATGCCCCCTGCGGGTGCAGCACCTCTAAGCACAGCGTTATGGCAATAGAACTTCTATTCCTATAACTACAACCTTAAAACTTCTATTCCTGTTACTACAACGTTAAAAGTTCTATTCCTGTTACTACGCGCATAGGATACCCTATCCGCATAACTATGTCAATAGAGTATTCTAATCACATAGCTACAGCTTTAGAAAGGGGCTAGCCCTAAAAACGCAGAAAAACCCGGTCCCCCTTTTCTCAGGAAAACAGGGCTAGCCCCGCACGCCCGAAAAAGGGGCGTGCGGAAACTAGAAAACCCCCCGCCCATCTTGGCACGGGGGGCAGTTCTAAGAGGAGAATAAAAACTTACTTCTTCTTCTTCGCACCGCCAAGCAGGTCAACAACGTACTGCTTGACGCTCTTGCCGTCGATGGTCATAGAGTGCATCTTGACGATCAGCGGCATCATCCCCGGCTTCTTGTTACAGTCGGTGTAAAACTTCATCGCCGCTTCGGAGGGCAGACGCAGGAAGAAACGCAGGAGGTTCTCGTAGGCGGCATTGTCCATACCGTCAACCGCCTTACCGCTATCCACGATCTTATCGACAAGCGTGGTGTATTCGGCCAACTTGAAGCCCTTAAGACCGTCGAACCGGCCAGCGAGAATGTCATCAACGGTGACGATCTTCTCAATGTTCTTCATGTAATCGCGGGCAGCGATAGCCGCCTCCATGCCGATATAACCGCTGGCAACATTGAAAAAGGTGTTAAGACGCGCCTTGTAATCCTCGCCGTCCAGCATACCAACACGCTTGGCGGTATCCGACAGACGCTTCCACGAACGGCGGGAGGGATAAACCTTCGACGGCTCAAAGTCCTTAGTATGCTCAAGGTGCGCGGGGTTGTCGCGGATAAAATCCACGATCAGCGGGTGGACGTTGCCAGCGGCACCGTAGGCAATCCAGTCCTCGACGGTAGGCTCAACGTCAAACACGGTCCAGCGGTCAAGTTCCGCAGGGTCCATGTCGCTCACCTGATACTGGGCGGCATGAACACCACCGTTGACAGCGGCGAAAATAAGGGTATCAGGGTGCAGACGATGACCGTTGATTGCACGGGAGTCGGTCAACTGGAAACAACCCTGACGGACCTCCTGCGTGCCACGGTCAACCTCGTCCAGAAAGAGGACGACCGGACGCTCGCACGCATCCTTGAACCAATCGGGGGGATTCCAAGCGGTACGGTTGCCGTCCACAACGGGCAAGCCCACAAGGTCGCCCTCCGTCATCTGCGAAATGCGCCGCTCCACAACCGGCAAGCCCTTGCTCGCCGCGTACTGATAGACCAGTTCGCTCTTGCCAATGCCGTGCCGTCCACGGATCATCACGGGATGCTTGCTCTCCGCGATAAGCGAAACGAACGAGTTAAAGGTCTTAAAGTCGATAGCCATCTGCCGTACTCCTTTGTGGTGACGCTCCATGCGTCAACCGTTTGGAGAGATTACCCCAAGTCCCGGCACCATGCAAGGACTTTTTTTAGTTCTATCGCTAGAGTGGGCGCGGCGTCCATCCCGTCCAGCGAACGGGGAGCGTTTTACCCCATGCTGCGCCCCCCGTCAAGCCCTTTCTTTTGCGGGTCGGCGGGGCTAGCCCGCCCCTGCCCCGAAAAACAGGGCAGGGGACAGGTTGTGCTATTACTGCCGATCCTTAACCTTAATGGCGATGATACGCTCGCCATTACGAAAATAAGGGTTTTCCGCGCCATTCTGGTCGGTCATCCAAAGGCGGCGGCACTTGGACGGCTTAGGCGCGGGAGCCATCATGTCGGTAAGAACGATGTGCCCATCAAACTTGCCAGCCTTATTAACATACTCCGTAGGGGCATTGAAGTCCGTTCCACCGTGCATAACGCGCTCTGCGTGACGATTCTGCCCCTTCTTCCACTCGTAAATAAGGGTCGGTTCAACGCGAGTGTCGAACGGAATAACCGTAAAGGTAGCAATCTTGGAGAGATTATTAAGTTCTCCGAAGAACGCTTCAAGCATGGCATCCGACACGCTGCCGCTCTGGTCAACGCTGATTGCGATGTTAGCGGTGCGGTTGACCTTCTTCCCCGAATGAATGTAGGGATAACGCTTATTGATACGCTTGACCGTGCTGGTCTTGTTCGCACGCTGCGACGAACCAACGAAAGCGCGGAGAACCGCACGCCAGTCGATGCTGCCATTAATGAACCGCTGGATTTCCTTACGCATATCGGCGGGCACGCTGCCCCAACCACGCGAGTCGCTGTTAGCAGCATCGGCGGCCTTTTTCATCATCTCACGCAGCCGCTCCTTAGCCAAATCCTTAACCTCTTGCGGCACGTTGCCCTCGCCCCAACCGTCGTGCGAGTCCATGTTACCGCAGGAGCCGTCGCAGGGAGGCGCGTTACCGCTGCCCTCGCCGCTTGCGTGCTGGCCGTTGCACTTGCCCTGTTCGTCCTGCTTGTCCTGCGCCAACCGCTTGTAATAATCCTCTGCGGTTAGGAAGTCAGGGTACTTAAACTTTTCGGGCATCAGGGCGAAGTCGGGCAGTTCACCCTTCAAGTAGCAGTTAATCGACAGGTCGGTGGCAAAGTTCCAACGCTTGCTAATCTTGCGTCCATCGGGCGAACGACCGAGACAATGATCGAGCAACAGGTGGTAAAACTCATGCTTCAACACGCCCTTACGGTGCGTGTCGGGCAGTTTCCCCATGAAGTCGGCGTTGTAGACGAGATCGAAGTTCCCATCCTCAGTAACACGCACGCCAGCGGTCGGCACGCTCTTGGATGCACTCTTGCTAATCTGCCGGGACAGCGCAGCCCAAAACGGCTCGTTCATAAGCAGACGGAAAAGATCACTCTCAAAATCATAAGCCACGGGAACCTCGACCGCCGCACCATGCAGCGTGGAAGGGATAGTAGCAGGGGAGCGGGCAGGGGTCAAGCACCTTTTTAGTTCTATGGGTAGAACGCCCTACCTGTTTTTCGGTAGGGCGGGGCTAGCCCTCCCAACCCCGAAAAGGCGGTTGGGGGTTCCCACTACTCTGGCGTCCAAGGTGGCATAATGCCCCGGAACACCTTTTCCTTCTCATCACTAAAACGCAGACGATTAGGCATACTGATGTTTTCTACAAGGATCTCAGGGTCAAACTCAAGCGTATTACTGGGGGCTACAATGCTAAAATCATTCTCATAACCGTCAACAACCCGTCCCTCGGTAGCGGCAAGGGCACGGCTAAGATAAATGCCCACATTCTTATGACCGGCGCTGCCATTACCCATCGCAACATATTCCAGATGGATGCGGCGATAGCCAAAACTAGTCTCGGTAAACAGGGGGGTTATGCGAACACGCTTGGAGTACTTAACAGGTCTAGTCTCAATAAAGTTTGCATTAACAAGCCAGTTGTAGTTATTAATAATGCCGATATGCTCATGCTCGTACCACTCACGCCGCTGGATCATGGCACCAATGCCAAGGCCAATCTTAGCCAAGGCTTTGACGGCAACAAGCCGTTGCTCAGGCGTATGCTTCAGGATAAGTTGCCGTTCCTCCAACACCGTTGGACACTTACGCAGCGTATGACCGGGCTGGCGGCAATAACCACAAAGACGATCACTCATCACGGGCCTCTATCGCTCTCCATGAGCGTGAAGGGAGATTAGCATTGTACCCTGCGCTTGTCAACAGCCCTTTTTGCGGTTTGAAAGGGCTAGCCCCACCAGCCGGTGCAAAGCCGGTGGCAGGGCCAGAGCCTATCGCTTGCGGTTCTGATTACGGGTGCGGCGCTTCTTGCTCCCGATCTTACGGCGACCCTTACGCGGACGGTTCTTATGTGGATGTGGCATCGTACCTCCTATGAATGAAACTTACAAAACTTATTAAAATGTTCTATCCAAGCCTGATCGTATTCCCCGGTTCCCATTACAAGGAACCGATAACCTTCCTTATTGTGCATTCCCATCTTAACACCATCTTGTAAAATAAGCAGATATTCGATGGGCCTGCTGTAACCATAGTCCCTAATCCAGATATCGCCAATCTGTGGAACCATAGTGGTGACCTCGGAGGTCATTTTAGATAGACTTTTCTATTCTATCCAACTACTTATTAGTGGCACGGGCGGCAGGATTCGAACCTGCGTGATTCTGTTTAGAAGACAGATGCCTAATCCAACTAGACTACGCCCGCTCATGGAGAACATATTATGTCGAAATGCACAACTTGTCAAGTAGAACTTTCAGTCGAGAACGCCTATCGAAAGGGTAATAGACTGAACTCTCGTTGCAAAACTTGCTTTAACTCATACTGCATGAATCGCTGGATAAAGCGGAAAGAGCAAGCAATCATAGATAAAGGAAACAAATGCCACGATTGCGAACGATCATTTCCATATCCAGCCTACGATTTCCATCATTTAGATCCAACCAGCAAGGACATGGATTGGAACAAAATGCGTCTTGTCACAGAACAAAAACTAAAAGAAGAACTTGCCAAGTGCGTCTTGCTGTGCGCCGTATGCCACAGGATGCGCCACTACAACGAGCGTCTATCCAGTTGAGCTAGAGGCCATTATGGTGAAGCGGGTGGGGTACGATCCCACAACTAACGGCTTAAAAGGCCGCTACTCTACCAGTTGAGTTACCGCTCCATAAAGTGGTGGGGCTGGACGGACTCGAACCGTCACGACTTGTGGTCGGGAGATTTTAAGTCTCCTGTGTCTACCATTCCACCACAACCCCTTGGTGGTCCCGGCGGGATTTGAACCCACGATCTCCCGCTTATAAGGCAGGTGCCCTAACCGCTAGGCTACAGGACCATCGAACAACTACATCCTACCACACCACTAGTCATAGTTCAAGTAGATTCGACAACCATCGCCGGTCTTTGTTATGCCTCCTCTGGCTCGTTAGGAGGGGCTTCAAGTCCGCTGTTACCTTCCGATTTCGCTATCCACACGCGCCTGTAATGCTTCAAGCAACTGGAACATAAGCCAGCCATCATCTTCGGGTAGCTTGGGCAGCGCCTCCTGTAGGACATCGCGCAGTACGCAAGCCTCATCAAAATCCAAGCCTAGAGTAAAAAACTTTTCGTCCTCAACCGCCGCCACATCGCTCATACCGTCCTCCAGTTCGGGTAACTTACTACAGGTTGCAGGGGTTGTCAAGTGCGCCGTGGAGTCGAACCACGCAGCCCCATCCCTTTGCAGGTTGTCTTAGCGGTGCGTGTTCACACCGCCAGTTACCAAGTACCCCGTACCGCGCCTTGACTCCAAGCATAGTAACCCAAGGTTCCCTTCTGTGTCAACAGTCTTTTTTTGGAGGAGCGGGGGCTAGCCCTGCCGCCCCCCATGTGGAGTGGGAGGGGCAGGGGCTGGCATTACTTTTGCTTGGGGAGTTTCTTGATGAGTCTCTCAGCGACGGCTTTAGTCTCGCCTGTGTTCAGCCATAGCACATTGATAAGGCGGGAACCCTTACCGGCACGCGAGCGGCGGTCAAGTTCGTTGTTATGCTCAACAACCGTGCCAATGCGTGCGATGCCCTTATCCGTGTTATAGCAAGGATCGTGCCGCCATGAGCCTACATGGGGATTGCGGATTTGCACCATGTCACCAATGTCGTACTTAATCTCGCGGTTAATCTCGCGGTACTTACTGGCAGCATGACCATACCAAATGCGCTGGAAAGTCTGCCAGTTTGGAGGCGCATCATGCCAGCCGTTCGCTTGTGCATCCTCCGAAGAAATATAACCATCGCCCTTAGTGTGGGGCCACCAATAATGGTCTGGTGCAGCGTTCTTATAAACCTCCTGAATGTCGGGATGAGTAGCATACCAAGCCAAAAACTCAACATTAAGGCTATCGGAAGCGGGGCAGTAGTCAGCCGCAAGGTTGTGCAGCGTGTGGTCCTGCTGCGATGTAATCGCGCCATTCTTGCTAAAATATTCTTTAGCACTAGGCACAAAATTCTGTGCATAGTTGCTAGGATTCTTAGCGGCTATCTCTAGCAGTTCTGCGGTAGTGTACCGCTCGCTACCATCCTCGTTATAGAGGAGTTCTCGCGTGCGGTGCGGTAACTTAAAATCCAGCGTGTACTTTTCGACTTCCTTCTTTGCGCGACCCATGCAGACCTCCACCGCTCCCCTTGAGCGTGAACGGACTCTATCCCACTCCCCTGCACTTGTCAACCCCTTTCGGTGGTGGGTTTTTGCAGCCGAAAGGGGCTAGCCCCCCTACCCCACCAAAACGCGGTAGTAGGGAAGCCTGTCAAGCGTTGGGTTATCCCAACACTCAAATGGCTCACGCTCCCAATGCTGGCCGTTATCGAGGCATAAAAGATTGGCAAACATTTCGCCTTCATCCTCAAAAACCTCTAGCACGAGACTATGCTGCCGATCCTTATCCCGCCAGATCTCCCCCACCTGCGGTTCCACTTCCCCCTGCCGATTCCTCGTTGGTTGCAGCGGCTTGCTTGCTTCGGCAGTTTGCACTGTGAACCTCCATAAACTTATCCACAATCTCAGCGTTGCTATACGGCCCCGTTACCTCGTACTGCTCCACATTAGCATACTCGGTGGGAGGGATCAAGGAGGTGCCTAGCCCCCCTTCCAAATGCCGGTACAAGTACCAACGCGGTGCGTTACTCATGCCTTCCCCTTGTTCGGTTCAACACCAAATCCACAAACGATACAAACATCTACCTTCAAGCCGCTATCATATGTGATAGTTGTATACGGAGATGCCTGTTTACAACTATCACAGAATGTGTAAGGGTTGTCGGGATAATAATCCTTGACATATTGCCGAATCTTAGATTCGGCCTTGCTTCTTACACGGGAAAGGAAATCGGGGTCATAATCACCATCATAATAATAAGGGTCTAGATACTCTGACCAGATATCCTGACATTCAGCATAGACAGACATTATGCCTTCCCCTTGTGTGCATCATATTTAATATCGTAGTCAATCCACATACAATCAGATATGGTGTCATAGATCAAGAGTCTGTCTAGATCGTTTTGTGCTTTAGCAAAAATCTTGTCAAGCAAGGGCTTAATCTGCTCGTCATACGCCTTCTCAATCTCATCAAAATCTTTATCGGTAACAGTAGATTCCATTAAGCCTTCCCCTTGTGATTAGTATTGCCCGTGAAGGTTGCCCGTGTCTCAAACTTGACATTTACTTCGTTGGCACGATAACCAAGTTGGCAGTTCTTTCCAGTATTAAGACCGCTGCTTGCTTTCCAGTAACGCTGGTACTTATCTCTATCACCTTGCGAGCCAAACTTCAAGACCTGTACGCTTGCTTGCTTGCCCTCGCCAGCACTAATGCCAAGGTAACGCACCGTGTCATCAACGGAGCAATCGGGACAATGAATCGCAAGCCCGCCAGCACGCCGCTTCTCGCGGGAATGGGGATCAAAAAGGGCATCACACTCTACACAAACTTTATTCATGCTACCTTCTCCCAACCCATGCGGTTGTAGTGGCTGAAATATACCTCATCGTACTCGCCGTTGTCAAGGCAGACCGCTAGGAAAGTGTCTTCGTCCCCATTAAAAAAAAGAGGAGTTAACTCGCGGGTCTTTAACTCTAGAAGAATGTAGGAGTGGCCGTCCTGCCCAAGCCGCCAAATATCCCCAACATCGGCACCGCATACATTCTTCAGCATGGGTGGAGAGTAGCAGAGGGAGGGATGGGTGTCAAGTGCTTTCGCTGGTGGCAGGGGCTAGCCCCCCTACGCCACAAAAGATAGTTTCCTTATCTGTCCATTGGAAATAGTCCAATGGTTTTCTACTCCCCCGTCTATTCGCAGATCAAGGATCTTGCCGTTCTCCAGATCAAGGACGCTTACCTTGCAAAGATAACCGATACCCTGCTCCCAAGGGGTTAGATCATGCTCGTCAAGGATAAGGAAATACCCACGGTAGTCCCGCCATATATCCCCCGCTGTGGTAACCGTTGAGTCATGCTACCAGCCGCCCTTCACTTAACAAAACATCAGTGTAGATATCGTATCGCCCACCAGTTTCCAGCACTAGACAATGGGCTGCAAGGTCGCTATTACGATACCACATTGTTTTTCTAATGTCAAGTGGCATCAGGTGGTAATAGTCGGTTTCTTTGGGCGGGTATGACGGTATCAGGATCTTATAGATGTTGCCGATCATGCTACCCACCGCCAATCGTCAAGCTGGAAGTTAAAATAAATCGGCATTGTTTCTCCATCATTTAGGCGCAGAGCAGTAAAACAACCGGGATAATCCCCATCCCCTTCCTCTTCCAGCAGCAGATAATGCCGCCAAACATGATCACCAGCCGCTATCAGTTCCTCACGACGCCAAATATCCCCAACTTTCGGCTCATCATCGGCAGGATCGTATCGGGGTCGCTTGGGCATTATGCAACCTTCTTATAGTACGGATTGCCCTGCAAGTCAAGAACGCCCCACTCCCTATGGGCAAAAACTTTATAGTTTTGCTGTCCAGTTTCCATGCAAAGGTAGTGGATAATAACATCTTTCTTGCTGTGCCAGTTAGCAGCATAATCAAGCATTTTAGCGTACTCATCACCGGGCATCACATCCAGAACAAGCCAATGCTCTATTCTATGAGCAGAACTTCCCGGCGCGTAGAGGGAGCGGAGGTCGTACTGCCAGATGTCGCCCGTCTGCATCGTGAGCATGGGGTAACAGTAGCAGGAGGAGAGGGGAGGGTCAAGTTTATTTTATTTATGGGGGAGGAGCGGGCTAGCCCCAGCCACCTGTAAAAGATAGGGCTTGACCCTTCGGTGGGACTGGGCTATAAGTAGGGGAGGAGGCAATCATGTGCTTACACGATAATGTTGTTGAGGCTGCTAGCGAACCCTTTACCTATTGGGCAGAGGGCGACCTTTACACGACTGTTGAGTTTGCAAAGGTTCGCTGCTTGGATTGCAAGCGCACTTTTCTGCTTGACGATCTACACGATTTAGGTTAAGATGCTTTTCATGGTTGGGACGGCAATAACGCTGCCCACCACAACCGCCAGCCAAGTCTGGCAGATGGAGAAGGCCGATGGCTACCACTAACGAGATTCTGGTTGAGATCGTTACCTACACCGCTGAGAAGGGCCGTCCCTGCCCTGCCAAGCACCTTACGGACAAGTTCGGTGCCGATGCGCTGGACCTTATCGCCAGCCTCAAGAAGGAGGGCAAGATCTACGGCAAGCGTGGTCGCACGGGCGGTCTGGTGAGCAACGAGGCAGCGCCAGCGTCTACGGATGCAACGCTTGTTTCGGTTGATGATGTTGGCAACGACCTTGCGGCTGAGTTTGCTGCCCTTGCTGCCAAGATCGCGGAGGCGGCAGAGGCGGACGCTGGCGGCGAGGCTGCAACCGGCTAAGCGTTGGCAATAGAACACCGCGCCCCCCGCAAGGGGGGCGTTACTCTAACCGTGGAGTCTACCACACCGCACCCCTACCGTCAAGCGTTTTGGCGGTTTCGGGGCTAGCCCCACCGGCCCCTAAAAAACCGGGCCGGTGGTATCGCCCACCTTGGCGACTGCCCTACTCTAAGAAAAGAACTTCTTTTGAGCAGGGGTCAAGTGCCGCCCGCCGTGATACACAAGCCCGATGCGCGTAACACCTTCGATTGCGGGGCTATCGCTCACGTTCCCGTCAATGTAACGCGCACGCTTACGATCCGCATGGGTCGAGAAAATGCGGGAGTGTGGGCGACGAAGGTTCACAAGCCCATCATGCTTACCGCCGAGGGATTGCGTGACGTGAAAGTTAGCGGGTGCGCCTGCAAGCTGCAAGTGCAAGCTTTTCGTGTAGGCGTAAAAGGTAAGGTGCGGCAAGGCGCGTGCAATCGCGCACCACTTGTCGAAATATTCCTGCGAATAGAAGTCGCCGGAGTCGTGAATCCGCACCGTGTTGACGGAACGCTTGCGGCCTAAATCGGCAACGGCCATGCCGACAAAGTTAGGGTGCTGCGAAAGCGCGAGGTTATGATCGCGGGCGGCTTTCACGTTGGGCATAACATAGCGCCCCTGCTTTGCAAAGCACACCGCCTTGCAGGCCGATGCACCGGGGCAGGTGTTACGCCGCTCGCCGTTCGCATCGCGGAAGTTAGTGTCCGCAGGGATGCCGAAACCGACGACCGTGTAAACCTCGCCGCTTGTCTTTTGCAGTTTCGCGTTCCGGTTCCATTTAGCGTTGAAAGGCTTTGCCACCGTCGCACCCCTTGCGCCCGTCCATCGAGCGTGTGGGTACACTACACGGGCACACAGGGCAAGGGAAGAAAATAAAAACCTGCTGGATAGAATAAAGCTTTTCCCTGCCAAGCGGGCTAGCCCCCGCCAGCCAAAAAACCGCTGGCGGGGTTCTATCCATGTAGCAAAAAAAGATGTTGACACCCCAGACACAACCCGCTAGGATGCAAGACATGGAGGCAACGGTGACTAACTACGGAAAGGTTATGGACCGCTGGAATCTACTTGCGAAGAAGAATCCCGATTGGCGGCGAGGTCAAGCCCTTATGAACGCAGTTTATGAGGTCGATAAACTGCTATCGAAAGACATTACTGACGGGTACATCCACGACTGTTATTACGACGATAAGCTTATCGGTGAGCGACACGACACGCTTGTTTTCATCGTCAAGTATTATGGCGAAATGGAGGGAGTCTAATGCGAGTAAACTACACTTTTCACGACAGGGCTTATGGAGACTTCGCTATTGAAGCAGAGGTTAGCGGTAGTGGCCGCGTCCACATTCTCACGATTGAGGACGATCACGGGCAGGATATCGACTTTGACGACTTCACGGAGAATGAAAAACTTCTTATTGTGGAGTTGGCGCAGGGTGCGCGTGACGATTTAGACGCGATGCCCGATCCCGACGAGC
>Ga0194115_10006771_pt1 | contig 11543 bp, 11 predicted proteins | sample TA2MahsurfametaG_3_FD_148656 | JGI IMG/M metagenome (GOLD analysis project Ga0194115, IMG submission 148656) | Freshwater microbial communities from Lake Tanganyika, Tanzania - TA2015002 Mahale S4 surface | ecosystem: Environmental > Aquatic > Freshwater > Lake | place: Tanzania: Lake... | reverse complement strand
AGGCTACATGATACGGTACCAAAAGCCCCAACGTTTGCACCCCTTTCAATTACAGTTATTTGGTACTGGTATTCATGCATCGTATGTACGATATTGTGCAAGATGTCACCGACAAATATCATAGGACGTATGATACATACATAGGCTGTGCATAGATATGTGATACGATACTCATGATACCTGCATTCGATACTACATAGTCATGGGTTTGAATGACTGGACGCGCCGGCCGCTCTCCATCTCTTCGAATTCTGAATTTTACAGTTATGATAGCAACGAGCGTCTTCTCATCTCGTGCTTCGCCGACACACTGCCGGTAACGTAGTCGATCCCCGGCGGGAACCATAGACATACATCGAACCTGAATAGAACCATGGCTGACCAAGTCAAAGAAAAGCTCGCTTTGTTGCGATCAAAGTTGGATCAAATTCCAGCCCTTCAGAAGGCCGAGGTAAGAATGGCACCTTTTGTAGAAATTGGAGTCATAGTTCGAGAGGCAGAAAGGATTGTCATCCTGTTGAGGATTCTCATACTGTTGTTCGCTTATTCAAACGTAGGCTGCTACCAAGGTACCAAAGGAATACCTTGTGCTTGGAGGGGGCTTCATTTTCATCCTCTTGATATTCTTCGGTGTTGGAGCCGGCGTTTTGTGCTCTGTTGTCGGATTTGTGTATCCGGCATTCAAGTCTTTTGAGACGATCGAAACTAAGACCAAGGGTGATGACATTCAGTGGCTGGTCTACTGGGTCCTCTTTGCCTTCTTTTCTCTCATTGAGACTTTCAGGGATTTCATCCTATACTGGATTCCGTTTTACTACGCCTTCAAACTTGCCTTTTTATCATGGGCGTTCCTCCCACAGACTAAGGGAGCCAAGTTTCTTTACGACTCTTTTCTTAAGGATTTTTTGAAGAAGAGCGAGAGCCGTATTGATGCAGCGATGACGGAGTCACGAAAGGTACGTTTTGCTGCCTGTTTTACGTATTTTTGGTTCCGTTGGCGTGCAATCGTAAATGGACAGAGAACTTCGGATAATTTGGAAATCCACTTACCTGCCGTATTTGTCGTTGCAAACTCCGGTTGCGATAGGCTGCAGAGACGACCGCTGCCGATCTCGTTGGGGGCGTTTCCGGCAAGAAGGTCGAATAACTGCTTTTCCTAGAACTTGTGACTAATGTCTGATTTTCGCGATGGTCAACACCGTGTGACGATTGCTCTTTTCTTATGCAGGGACCTAGGTTTCCCTTCAAAGTATGTGTAACTCTAGAAGAACCTGTGCCTTGCACTTTGTACAGTATCGTGCCTCGGAGAAGCACTGATCGCGCTTTGGCAGTGACCGGCTTCCCTCTAGGGGAATACCATTTCCGCTTCTATATGGTAATTTCTGTTTCTCGTCCGTCGCAAACCACCTGATGCGACGACCTTCCTCTAGTGTCACATAGCTTGGATAGTGCCATAATGTCCTTGGCACATCGACCATCAGTTGATTCGCACTGTGCCAAGGCCGCCTAATCATTACCGCCAAATGGCAAAACAAGAAAGCCCCTATTGGCAAAGCAAAATATTCGACGGTAGGCTCGCGCCTCGCAAGCCGTCCTCAATATCGCACTAAGATACGACCACTAGTCTTATCATGCCGCATGGTTTGAGTAATATCCTTGTTGCATCGACAAGTTGTCTATTTACACTATGCCCAGGCCATTATGCGATGGAAGTACCAGAGGTGTCGCGTTCTTTACCGCCAAATAGTAATACCAGAAAAAGTCCAACATTAAAACGAGCTGCACGAACTGTGCAAATAGGGCAAGGTATCCAGGAAGACGTGATCCCGCGCTGTTGGCCAGCTCATGGTAACTGTAAAGCCAAAAGAAAAATTCCATGATACGGCCGAATCCAAGTGCAGCAACAAAATGTGCTGTAAGCAGCTCTACGACTCCAGACGACTGCTTCTGGAACATGAACAACTGTGGGATCAAGGCTGCTGATTCCAGGTACATGGCATAAGTCCATGCAGTATCGCTCATGAAATCTGCATTTAGGTTTGGGTGAACCATGATCGCGATGAGCATTACGGGCCCAGCAAGGTAAACGGCTCCCCAACCCGGCGGAACGTGGAGCTCTCCAAATCGGTCGAGATCTGCTTGGTAAGTGAGCTTGTAAGGCATCATGCAGGCCCACAGAGCCGAAGCTGTAAAAACAAGCGACATGCCTTCGATGAAATGGTATAGCCAATCGCCAGACTTATCATACGGCAAATACCCTTCGTGTCGGATAATGGACGTAAGTCTGAAGAAGAAAACGAGACAGTAAAGCTGTAGCGTCTTGATGGAAACACCTGTGGCTCTTTGACTTTTGAACGTCTTTAGGTTGAGGATTCCAAATCCAAACATTCTGGCCATAGCGCCATAGGTCATCAAAAATGAGAAATCGCCACCCGACAGCATGAAATAGACGAACAACGAGGCCGTGAAAAATCCGGCCCATAACAAGACATTTTGATTCAGAGCCTGAACCGCGATACTCTTTTTTCCTATCTTGGGACCCTTGGAGTCGTCCTCTGTCGCCTGTGTCTCAAGTTGTAAATGACGAAGAGTTGCCGTGAGAAAAATTCGTTCGCTTTAAAAAATTCCAATAGAGAAAATCGCCTACGGGTACGCAGTACTAGAATAAACGTGCCGAGTTGCGGATCAGGGAATCTCTACCCATTCGCCTTGGATGAATGCTTTTTCGATAATATGAGGATATGCTTGAATTGAACTCAACCGAACGATCGGCAGCCTACCTGATAGCTTTCTGCTCCTCCGTATGCTCCATAAGAAGACCCGTAAGCGCCATCTTGTGTTCCTGGAGCTGCATAGGATGCGCCGCCTCCATAGCTTTGTCCATAACTCGGCGCAGAATAACCTCCTGCGCCTCCCCCGTAGCTAGGAGCCCCGTAGCCGGGGTTGGCATTGAAGCCATGTCTTCCGTAAGGGCCATCAGACATGGTTTGCTTGTGTGATTGTTGGTCCTTGATTATGAGGTACCGTATACTCCTGGTTGTGCCAGCGGCATTGCCGACTGATCAGGGTTCCGGCGCAGATCGTCTGGGATCTGAGATGACCAAAACCACGGTTTCTATGTACGGTGGATCATACCTACACATGGGACGTCCCCTGGAAGCAGTAGATATCATACATATACATCTGTCGTTTTTGGGCAAAAATAGACCTCGCTACCTCGTGATCGCGTTTTAAGTGCAGCAAGCAAAAAATACTCGCACACACGCGGAAGGCAGGATTCAGTGGCCCACCGCCCTTCCGTTGTCACAACAGTTTGGAGGCCTGCAGATCATATCCACCTACGTATCATACGACAGTGACTGTGACAAATGATCGCGACGTTCGTTCGGCGAGATTTTTCTGGTCCACGGATTTCGCCGAAGATCACGGTTACCGGAAGTCGTTCCGAACATCGATGGTGGCTATTGCTAGACTCCCGAGCCCTCTGTGAATCACATTCCAGCGAGCTAGAGTGATCCATCGTCGGCCGGACGCGACGCGATTGAAGGCCAGAGAGAATGTCATCTGAGGATGACAGCTTGTCTGGTGTCCCGCAAGATGAAGCCACGTCTGTCATCGAAGAGTGCGATGATGAAACCATTCGCATCATGCTATCAACGGACAACCATCTGGGATACCTCGAAGATGATCCGATTCGTGCAGACGACTCTTTCGCGGCCATGGAGGAAGTTTTGTTTCTCGCCAGGAAGCACAGCTGTGACATGGTCCTTCTGGCAGGCGACCTTTTTCATGACAACAAGCCGAGCCGCCTCACAATGTTCAAGGCGATGAACATCTTCCGGCGCTACTGCATGGGCAAGAACCCTGTAGCAATTCAGATACTTAGCGACCAAAAAAAGAACTTCAAGCGCGGCGTTGTCAACTATCAAGACGAGTTTCACTCAGTCGATCTTCCGGTCATGAGCATCCACGGAAATCACGATTCGCCGGCCAGCGAAGGCGCACAAGGCTCGCATCTCCTAGCGGCACTAGACCTCATGGACGCCGTCAATCTCATCAACTATATTGGTCAACAAGACAACAATAAGGAAGTGGAGATATCGCCTATCCTCGTCAAGAAGGGCGACACTCGAGTCGCACTCTACGGCCTTGGGTCAATGAGAGAGGAACGACTCAATAGACTGTGGCAGACGGCGAAGTTCACCTTCTTGCGCCCAGCAGATGTCCATGAGCGGGAAGAGGATTGTCCGCAGTGGTTCAATATTTTCGCTTTGCATCAAAATCGCGACAAGGGGCGCGGTTCCAAGAACTGCGTGCACGAAACCATGATCCCAGAGTGGATGGATCTAGTCGTTTGGGGACACGAGCATGAAAGTTTGATTGAGGTAAGCCTGCTAGCGACAATAGGCAAGTTCGCATTTATTCCTTCCTGCAGTATGCGAAGCTCTCCTTTCGTTTGTCCTCCTGTTCGCAGCCGCAGGAATCCGTGGTGGGTACATTCCGGATTTCGCAGCCGGGGTCTTCCGTAGCCACTAGTCTAGTTGCTGGTGAATCAGTGCGAAAGAGTATTGGACTTCTCGATATTCGTGGAACCAACTTTAGATTGAGACCTATACCTCTCACTCAGGTTAGAACCTTTGCTTTGGGAGAAGTCTCGCTTGCCGACCACCGAGCTCTAGATCCAGATGATCCGAAAGTGGACGAAAAGGTATTGCAAGTCCTTAAGGAAGAGGTGGAGTTGCTGATCCATCAAGCAAAACAAAATGCACGAGATCTATTGAGCGAGGCGCGAAAGAGCGGAAATATGGTGCCTGGATCGACGGAGTATCCACTCGAGAATCGACTTCGTAAACCACAGGAGGTCCTCGTTCGATTAAAGGTTGAACATTCTGGCTTTTCAGCTCTCAACAATCAAAGATTTGGGGCTGGATTCGTCGGTAACATCGCCAACACGGTACGTTAATCTCTGATTCGCCATGAGAATGTCGGTGAAGAAATCCATTGGCCTCAACCCACAGATCCAGAGCGACATTTTGCTCTTTCAGCGCAAGAAAGCCCAGCCCACAAGATCGAGCAAGAAGAAGGCATCGAAATCAGATCCCATAGTCCCGGACGCTATCGAAGAGATGAACATCGAGGATTTCATCGTGGGCGAACTAGACGCCGATAACCACCTCGATATTTTCGACGAGACACGGATGGCAGCTGCCCTGGATGAATATGTCTCCAAGGAACAGACTCAAGCCATTAACGAAAGTGTCGCTAAGCTGCTTCAGAAACAGCAAGCAAAGCTTATCAAACAGGAGCCGAGGCGTAACGAGGAGGGGGCGCTAGTGCTAGAAAGTGAAGAGCTCGCAGCGAAGAAGAAGAATCGCAGGCAACACGCCATGGTAGATGATGTAGCTGCCGATACGATGTCTCCGGGCAATATACTCGCCAATAAAGATTTTAGTCATACGAGACGTGCGGTTGCTACGGGTGTCCTCGTTGAGTCTGTCCCCAGTGATGCCGATTCAGATACTCGTAATTCCGATGACCTATTGTCAAGAACGCCGAAGAATCCTTCTGGTAGAAAAAGATATGCTACCGTCGATGACGACGGTGACCATTCCGAGGAGAGAATCGCACCAACACGGAGATCCCGTTCCTCCCGTCGAGCTCAGGCAGCGCCTACAAAGATCAACTATATGGAAGACGATTCGTGTGAAAGTATTGGCGAAGAAAAGCGGAACCCCCCTGTCCGGCAGAAGAAGACGAATGATGTGACAAAGGCAGCGAAACCGAGGCCGAGTCTCAGGGCGACTTCAAGAAAAAGTCTGTCGCAGCCGAAGCTTTCCTTCGTTCCTCTTGTGGGAAACGGGAAGAGTACTTCGGCGAAGCGCAGGAAGGCGGTTTACAGCTTAGATTCGGGAGACGACGAGGATCCAGACGACTCTATCAAGACGTCCGACGAAGACTGGAGCGCGGCGAAGACAGATACTTTCGAGTAGATACTATAGTAGACGCTGGTCGACGTATTCATTCTGCAAGAAATCGGAAACTACGCTCACCCGAAGGCTGTGGTCGCCCGATTCTCGCTTCTCCATCGCTAGCCATCAGAAAGGAACTGGCAGAGGGTGCCCGCCTGCGAATAACCAACGGACTTACATACACTAGAGTAGAGGATTGCTTCCTATCTTCCCAATGCCAGTCCCGCCCAAATGTCCTTTACGTTTCCATCATTCGTCTCTCTGACCTTGACGGAATTGTTGCGAATAGATTGAAGACCTGAAAGGTTAAAACCAACAACGCAACGAGATTCTTCCAGTCGTAGACGCAATAGGCGGCGCAACTCTTGCAGTGGTTTGGTTAGTGTCCAGCTGTTCGCTTGGATCTGGTTCTGGTGAGTCTTCACTACAAAAACTGCGACGCGGGTACATAACTCAACCCCATGCCCCTTTCTCAAGAGTGCAACCATGTAGTAAAGCAGCCGAGAAACGTGTTCGATCGACAAGACAAGCAGACTCTGCTCTAATTCAGAATGCTTCACCGACCTCAACACCCAGAAGACATAGGCTGTTGGTTCCATTCCAAGTAGCAATGGGTTCATTCGTCTATCCGCTCCGAAGTCAGGTCTCTTATTGTGAGAAATTATCTTGAGTTCCTGGTCAGCAGTTTCAATGGCTGCCATTATACGGTCACCAGCGGTGATACTTAGGAGGTTCTGCTTGACAGCCGACGCACTCCGCGGTTCTTCATCATCATCTTCTTCGCCACCTCCATTTTTGCCAAGAATATCTCCTGTTGTTTCCTCGGCGCGCCCGTCTACTCGGTCGAACGCCCTTTCAAGTTCTAGCGCTTTTTCTTCTTGCAAGAATACAATATCCTTCGTTCTCTCCCATACGCGTACTTGTCGATCCATACCTGCAGATAGCACGAAAGCGCCTGTTCGACTGATTGCAAGGGAACTCACTTCCGCAAAATGTCCGTGCAATACCAAAATCTGCTCGAATCGATCACCGTCCCAGTAACGAAGCGAGCCATCCTTGCTCGAAGTAAAGAAGTTATGAGTGCGTCTGATAAATCGAAGATCAGTAACAGAGTCGTCATGACCGTGTAGCGTGCGGTGGGTGTCGCCGAAGTCTAGACCCCAAATCTTTACAAGTTTGTCAGCCCCCGAAGTTGCTAGGATAAGATCATCGTCACTGGCATCGAGAGCCAAGGCCGGTAGCTTGTGACCGTACAGGCATAGGAAGAATTTGAGCGTGTCCTCGAAGAAAATCTTCACGGTTGAGTCCATTGTCGACACGAACACCATCCGTTTCGCCGGATCTGACGAATGCGAGAATTTAACTCCAACGACGTCATCTGACATCTCGAGGGTTCGCGCGTGAGAAATAAGAATTCCTTCGTCCTCTTTCGTTTCGATATCCCAGAACTTTACAAATTTGTCTGCCGAACCTGTAGCCACGGATACGATGGACTGCATGACTACGGACGTCTTGACATCGATGCTCCAGATGGCTTCTTGATGTGCCTTTTCAACCGCCAAGACAAGTTCACCAGAAGCCACGTCCAAGAGAAGAATGTGACCTTCCCGAGTCCCTGCAACAACATGAGAGTTTCCCGGAAGGAACGACACACACAGAACATACAAAGATACCTCGTTCACTGAGCTTGATATGGACTGGGTACATGTGCGACGTGATGGATTCCAGATTTTGAAGCAATTCTTCGAGACTGTGCATGCGAGGGAGTCGTCAGACGACAGTTGAACAGCCCGAATACCAGTCGAATGGCCGATCATGTCGATTCTTGAAACCTTCAAAGTTGGCGCACTCGCTGTCTCGAATTCCGCCGTCAAGCTCGAATGAAGGCTGCACCTATAATAGTGAGTGAAACGTCGATTCTTCCTTCTTTGTCGCACTACCATCCAGAACTTACCCCAGTTTGAGTCGTTGTAACGAAAGGGTCTCTAGCGCATTTGTCGCGAGAGAGCACACAGCGCGGATGACGCTCCCAGCTTCTTTCCATGGAACAAAGACGAAGGAACGAATCTTGTGAGAAGCACTTAAGGTTCCGATGTACTCGAACTCGTCCGATACCTTAATCTTCTCAGGATCCTCGTCTGATTTCGAAGCACTACTGGTCAAAGCATTTAGATCTTCTTTTTCCTCATCGTCCAGAATGCCGCGCTTTTTTGATCGGGACTTGTTGGCATCAACCTTCCCAAAGACGCTTCCTGTTGATTTGTGATTTCGTCGATTTATCCGCCTCTGCATGCGCTTGTGAGCTTCCTGGGTACTTCGAATGGCGTAGATATGAATCACTTTTGAATTCACATGATGGACTCCTAAGTGCTTCCCTTGCGGATGGAACCTCACGCATGAAACGTGCTCACTACTCCCTTGTATCCCGGGAGGCAACGATATAGATCCCATAAATCTACAACATTCCATGTGGTCCGTCTCTCGGCTGTTCTCAAACATAGCAGTACTACCGCTACCAGAAAGTGTGACCTGCGAAGCACGTCTGTGACGAGGCGGAACATTCATCGTCCATACCTTGGCGACACCGTCATCATCGGCCGTGACGAGTCTAGCGCGAGCACTACTGGTTGGGGTTGGTGCCCCCAAGAGACATGCCGAGGTCCAGACTCTCCCCCTATGTGACGCCACAGTCTGGATGCAACACTGCCCATTGAGATCCCACACCTTAACCAAGCCGTCCAAACTCGAGGTAACCAGGGCATCGAGCAGCCCTCCCTCCAAGTTAGCAAAGTGAATATCTGTTACGCCACCACGATGCCCAAGCAGACGAAATAAGCCACATTCCTCGACGATGTCCCACAACACGACTGCTCCATCACTTGAACCAGAGGCTAATCGCACGCCATTGGTTGCATCGAGGGTGATGGAACGCACTGGAGAACCAGAGTGCCCGTTCAAAACGAGAGGTTCACACGACGCTCCGCTATCATGACCACCTCCTTCTTGTTCCACAAGAGTATGAGCCAGCCCAATTCCTCTGTCCGCGTTTAGCTCGTCGTACTTTATCGTAAATACTCTAACAGCACCATCTACCCAGCCAGTTGCAATGTGACATTCATCATTTTGCGAAGGAGCGACATCGATGCAGACAACCTGGCTGCCATTCAATGCTTTCCCGGATCCAAGGCCACCGATATTTTCTTCTCTATGACCAAGCTTGATGCTCGGATTCATAGTCCTCAAATGAAATCCCACGCAGTGACTCCCAGCAGTTGTCATGATGACAGGACGATCTGATTTGCGTGTGGCGAAGGCCAAGCAGGAATTTGAAGCCGGGATCTTCGACGATGAAGTAGCAGACACGAGGCCAAAAGCATCGGCGCACTCGTATCGGAGATACGAATGTTGCATTCTTGTCGTCTGATGTGTTCTGAAGGTAGGAGGGCGAGCGGCGAGCAGGGTGTTGACTGTGAATCGATGCAATAGATGAAGAAAAACGGTGATTCGGAGGTCGGAGGGATTTCTGCCAAGGATTCTGGATGGATGCTGAATACGACATCTGCCCTTTGTACGTGCCAGAACGAACTTGCGGGCGCGTACGACGCCAGACGGTTTCGTGCTGTGCCAACAGTTCGTTCTGATTGCTTTGGGTCACTTTTTTCTGTTTTCTCGCCTTGCTAGTTGCATATCTTCGGAAGCTCATTCTCAACGATCCACAACGATCCACCAGTACCAAAATGGAAGCAGGCGCATTTGAACTATTGATTGATGGTCTGCAGAAGAAGGCGACAAGCAGAGATCCTCGTCAAAAGCGTCTTTCAGCCGTAGCCTCGGCCATCGTTGATGTCATCAAGGACGAAGGGCTCGAGGTCGATGCGCCAAAAGTGTATGCAAAGGCCGTGATAACTCTGGATGGAACTCTTCAAACGAAACTTGGGGCGACAGACCAGTTTGTTGACTGTATGTTTACCCAGACCGCGCTCTTGGAACTAGTACATCTTCTACTGCCATTGCTGGAAACGTCGACGGTGTTGTCCACGTTCGTTCATCTTGGAAGAGTTATTCGAAATTTGTCGGTTTTGATTGTTTCCTCCAGCGTGGCTACACCAGGATCGAGCTTCAAAGACGATACGGGCAGTACTCCCACAATCCTATGTGCGGTGGCCAGGACTTCTACGACATTGATCAAATGTGCGTCGCAGTCGCCACAGGATCACGACGATAAAGCAGTCGCGGACTTTTTCAGAGACACGTTGCAGGGTTTGCTCGACAGCGGGAGTCAAAAGGTGTACAAGGCTGCTAGGACTGCGATCGATGAACTCCTGCGTATGGAGAATCCGAAATGTCATCCCGCTGTGCTGACAATTATCGATGTGCTCGTTCTGTCTTCCCTTAAGTCAATTGCTGAAGCCGAGAATCCTTCCCAAACATCTAAAGATGCGATGAGAATTCTAGATCTTGCACAATCAAATATCATGTTACTTGGCTCCGGTACTAGAGAAAAGTTGATGGTCGCCTTAGTGTCACTGTTTAACGAACTCTCAACTTTCTCTGAAACCTTTGTGATGCACGGGTCAGATTCCTTATCTGCTATCCTTGGTGTCAATGCTCTTCTCTCAGCCGTTGTCAATCTCATGAAGAGTGAAATCGATGATAGTGGTATCGATGAATATTCAACTAGAGTGGTAGCAACCCTTTTGCAGCTTGAACCCGTACGAATATTTCGTGGTGCTAAGGACGAGAAGAATGATGCGAACTCGTCTATGCGGGAATATATGGCCCAGGCGATTCTTTTGGGTACCAAACGCATGGTTACAGCCAACTCACAGAAAGCAGCAGTGTTGCTCCCTCTTGCGATTGGCCGCATTTTTTCGCTCGCTAGAATACAGGGAGCATCGCAAGAGGAAGATACGGTTCCGGTGGCCTGGTTCGCTGAATTGAGTCAAATTCTTCACGTCAAACTGCCATTAATGAAAGAAAAGGATTCTGTATCGCACGCAAGATGCTGCGAGTCCTCATTTCAGATCGCCAAACAGGTCATGAGTAGCAAGGAGAAGTGGACCTATGGCGGAGCGCTGGTTTGTCTTGTTGAACTGGTACTTCACCTCGGGCCTCATCCCGAAGGTAGGAAAACGATCAAGGCGCTGATTTGTCGTCGTGACAACGAGGGTGCGGTCTCAGCTTCGGCTGCGGCATTGGAGGAAGCGATCTATCGCGTTGTGAGTCGTCTGGGTATCGAAGAATTCTGGCAGTTTGTAGACTTTCCGCGTCTATTCGCAGAGGGGAAAACCGGACGCTATTCTTGGCTCTTGAAGGTGATGAGACGAGCTGGTCCACCAGTGGGTGCGGGATGTAGATCGCTCGCCTTTTTTGAACACAAAGTTTTGCCCTTAATTCTCACATTGGATGGTATCACTACAGAAAACGGCACGGACGTTTCCTCCAGGAAGCAAGTTTTGGCGGACCTTTGGTCACTGCTCCAATGCTTTTTCTTCAGACCAGATGACATTTCGGCCTCACTCCCAAAGATAGCTCCCGTGCTTATCCGCACTGTGAAGGAAAGTCCCTATCCTC
>Ga0194115_10006769_pt1 | contig 11545 bp, 10 predicted proteins | sample TA2MahsurfametaG_3_FD_148656 | JGI IMG/M metagenome (GOLD analysis project Ga0194115, IMG submission 148656) | Freshwater microbial communities from Lake Tanganyika, Tanzania - TA2015002 Mahale S4 surface | ecosystem: Environmental > Aquatic > Freshwater > Lake | place: Tanzania: Lake... | reverse complement strand
TGTCAAAGTCTCCGCCCTCTACCAAACCGCCGCCTGGGGCCATACCGATCAACCCGATTTCCTCAACCAAGCCATCATCGTCAAAACACCCTTCACACCCAAAATGCTGCTAAACAAATGTTTATACATCGAAAAACAACTCGGTCGTAGGCGCGATATCCCGTGGGGACCTAGAACGATTGATATAGACATATTACTATATAACGATTCAATAATCGACAAAGAATCCCTGCAAATCCCCCACCCATACATGCAAAACCGAAGGTTTGTGCTGCAGCCCCTGGCCGACATCGCCCCCAACTACCGACATCCCCAACACCGCAAATCGCTCAAAGAACTCCTCGTCGCCTGTCCCGATACCCTGCCCGTCCTCCCCTTCTACCCCTGATGTACCTGCCCTATACCCTCCTCCCCGATGTGCGATGGTTTGTCATCGGCCTACAGCAGTCGCAATTTTCCATCCTTCAAAATGTGCCCTTCCAAAAACAGAACGGACACAATCGTTATGCCATCGGTGGACCCAATAACATCCAACCACTTTCGGTGCCCGTGCACCACGATGACCGCAACATCCCCCTCCCCCACGTGCGCATCAACTACAACCAAAACTGGATCAAAGACCATAAACAAGCCTGGCAAACCGCCTACGGCAAATCGCCCTTCTTCGAATATTACGATTATCGATTTTGGGCCGTGTTCAACGAAAAACCCACCACCATGCAAGACCTTATCGAAGGCTGCAACCAAGTGCTTTTTACCAACCTAAAAATCAACCAACAACCCCAATACTCACCCGCCCCCGGAGCAGAAAAATCAATCATCGCACAGCAACTGCTAACCCCATACTACCAACAATACCAAGCCCTCACCCTGCCCAACTACCCCCAAGTGTTCGATACCAAATTTGGCTTCCGCTCGCCCCTCAGCACCATCGACCTGCTGTTCAATTTGGGTCCGCTCGCCCCCGACTACTTCCAACAATTTCAACAATTTCAGGCAACAACCCCCTGAGCCAACCCCCACCCAAACTCCCTATATTCGCACCATGAGCGTTCTCAAAAAATTGGCCTCGCAAACCGCCGTCTACGGACTCAGCACCATGGTGGGTCGGTTGATCAATTATTTGCTCGTACCCCTGTATCTGATCAAACTCTCCCCAGCCGAATACGGTGTGGTGAGCGTCATGTTTACCTACGCAAGTTTCCTGGCCATCGTCTTTGCACTCGGACTTGAAACCGCCTTCTTCCACTTCTCCAAACAAACCCAAAAACCCGCCAAAGTCCTCTCCTCGGCAACCTATACCCTCATACTCACCGGCTGCGCCGCCGTCCTCACCGCCTGTTGGATGGGACCGCAAATCATGGACTGGATGGGATACCCCCAATACCCCGAACTCATCGAATACCTCGTATACATCCTCGCCGCCGATGCCATCGCCGCGCTCGGATTTGCCTGGTTGCGTCAGCAAGAAAAACCTTGGTCCTTCGCCTGGATCAAACTCTCCAACATCGGCATCAACATCGCCGCCAACCTCTTACTGCTCGTTGTAGCGCCCACCTTCGGCGACTTTGTCCTAAACCATCGCGATACCTTCTTCGGACTCCACCTGTCGCACGACCTCTTTCAAAGCGATACCTGGCAGTCCATCGCCACTTGGGGACAAACCCAAGCCAACCCCCACAACATGATCGCCAACATCTTCCTCAGCAACTTGTTGGCCTCCCTCATCACCCTGCCCCTGCTGTCGAGCACCTTCCACCCAACTCAAGAAGGCTTTGATGTATCCCTGGTACAGCGGATGCTCCAATACTCGCTCCCCCTCATCATCGTTGGACTCGCCGGGATGATCAACGAAACCATAGACCGACTGCTGCTCAAAAACCTCTTGCCAGCCAACATCGCCGACGCCGAAACAGGCATGTACTCGGCCTTCTACAAACTCAGCCTGGTCCTCACCCTCTTCGTTCAGGCCTTCCGATTCGCCGCAGAACCCTTCTTCTTCAGCAAAAGCAGCGATGCCGATGCCAAAGAAACATACGCCTACGTGATGCGCATGTTCGTCTATGCCACCGGCGGGATTTACCTATTCACCATGGTTTTCATGCCCTGGATCGCCCCGCTGCTCATGCAAAAACCCATTTATTACAACAACGCACGCGGACTTTCGATCATCCCCGTGCTGCTGTGTGCCAACGTGTGCCTGGGATTGTACTACAACCTCAGCATTTGGTATAAACTGTCGGGACAAACCAAAATGGGTGGCCTCATCGCCGCCGCCGGAGCCGTGGTTACCCTCATCGGCAACTATTTGTTCATCCCCCAATACGGATTTGTGGCCTCGGCCTACACCACCCTCGCCGCCTATGCCACCTTGGTGGTGCTGGGGTATGCTTTCGGACAAAAAAACTACCCCATTCCTTACCAAGTGGGATTGCTTTTGTTCGTCCTTTCCGTGGCCATTTTGCCCGTCACCTTCCTGCCCCAATACTGCCCCGAACTGCCCCAATACAGCTATTTTATCTTGCCGATGATTTATGGGGCGATGATTTATTTGATAGAAACCTTTTTGAAAAAACGACATGCTAGCCGTTAACATCATCAACCAATCTCAACACCCCTTACCCAAATACCAAACGGCCCTAAGTGCCGGGATGGACCTCCATGCCAACCTCACAGAGCCCCTGGTTTTAGAGCCCCAAGCCCGGATTCTGGTTCCCACTGGATTGTTCATTGAACTGCCCGAAGGGTATGAAGCGCAAGTGAGGCCGCGCAGCGGCCTCGCCCTCAAACACGGCATCACCGTCCTCAATAGCCCCGGCACCATCGATGCCGACTACCGCGGTGAAATCAAAGTGCTGCTCATCAACCACGGTCAAGCCCCCTTCACCATCCAAAATGGAGAACGCATCGCCCAAATGGTCATCGCCCAACACGCCACCTTGCAATGGAACGAAACCCATACCCTCTCCAACACCCAACGCGGCGATGGCGGGTACGGTAGCACCGGGGTAACACAGCCCTAACACCCAATTCATTCCGAATCCTTACCTTTGCACCAATTTTTAACGATTTAAAAAGTACCCCTTTCCCCTCATGAAACTCATCATCCCAATGGCCGGCATGGGCAAACGCATGCGCCCTCATACACTTACCACCCCCAAACCCCTCATCAAAGTCGCTGGAAAATCCATCGTGCATTGGCTCATCACCGACATCGCCGCCGTTTGCGGTGAATCCATCGATGAAATTGGTTTCGTGGTAGGTAGATTTGGCGATGCCGTAGAAGCCGAACTCCTTCAAATCGCCGAAAGCGTGGGAGCCAAAGGGAAAATTTTCTACCAAGATGTAGCCGAAGGAACCGGCCATGCCATCCTCTGCGCACGCGAATGCCTCAAAGGCGATGTCATCGTGGCTTTTGCAGATACACTGTTCCGTACAAAATTCAACCTCGACAAAACCAAAGATGGGGTAATCTGGGTCCACAAAGTAGCCAACCCCAGCTCGTTTGGTGTGGTGAAATACAACCAAGACAACATCATCACCGACTTCATCGAAAAACCCCAAGAATTTGTGTCCGACCTGGCCATCATCGGCATCTACTACTTCAAAAGTGGGGAGACCTTGGAGGCCGAGATTCAGTATCTGATCGACAACAATATCCGTGAAAAAGGCGAGTACCAACTCACCAACGCCATGGAAAACATGAAATCCAAAGGCATGCAGTTTGTCCCCGGTGCCGTGGATGAATGGCTCGACTGTGGCAATTACGCCGCCACGGTGTACACCAACCAACGCATGCTGGTAAACAAAGCCCCCGAATTCGCCGGAGTCGCCGCCCGTTTCGATGAAAGTGTTACCATCCATGAGCCCTGTTTCATCGGTGAAAATGTATCTTTGAAAAACTGCGTGATCGGTCCGCATACCTCCATCGGCAACAATTCGTCCGTGGAAAACTGCACCATCAGCAACACCATCGTACAAGGGCAATGTTCACTCAGCCATTTCAACTGCCACGACTCCCTCATCGGCAACCACGTTGCGGTGAAAGGCAACCGCACCCCCAGCCAAGAATACAGTCTTGGCGATTTCAGCAGCATCGGTTGATTGCCAGAGTAATTAGACCCTACCTATTCATTTTCTTTGCCCTTTTTGGTGCGATAACCCCCGCATCCCCCGCCCGCGCCCAGTCTGCGAGCCAAGAAATCTATGCCCCTGCCAACATCAAACTGGCCTACTACTCCGCCGAAGCCCAATACCAAGCCGAAAACTTCCACGAAGCCCAGCAAGCCTTTCAGCAACTGATCGATAGCTTTTCCGCGCCCACCACCAAACCCTTCCTCCTCGGCGCCTACTTCCGCCTGTCGCAACTCCACGCCGCAGAATATACCTTCATCACCAAAAACAACAGCGCCCAAACCCATTCCCCCGATATCATCCAAGCCCTCCACTACCTCGAAACCGGACTCTCCCTGCAGCCCAACAACATCGATCTGCTCTTCCTCAAAGCCAACCTCGAATACAACCACAACCAACCCCTCAAAGCCGCCAGCACCTTCCAAACGCTCTGCACCCTCGACCCCCATTCCTTTACCTTTCATCACTTTGCCGCCATCGCCCTGTCGCAAACCCTCAAAGGCCCCAACAGCACCCAACAAGCCCAACAATTGCGCACTTTCTGCGATACTTGGGAAAAACACCTCGGCAATACCGAAAAATTGGCCCAGTTCCGACAGCTCGCCAACGACCAACTGCAAATTCAACAACTCAATACCAACAGAAATAACCCCAACAAAAGCACCAACCAATCTGCCCCCAACAGCAAACCCAACGCCCTTTCAACCCCCAACAAATACCGAAAATTCCTAGCCCTCAGCTTCGAAACGAACCGCTTCCAAGAAGCCCATATCTGGGCCGATTCCCTCGAATCCGTAGCCCCCGTGTTCTCCGCCCACAACCTGGTCAACGCCTTTGCCTACGCCCACAACAACCAATGGGAACTCGCCGATGCCGAAACCGCCAACAGCCAAGTGGAAACCGACCCGTTCGTGCTTAACCAATACCTGAGAATCCAAGCGCGTATCGCCTCGCACCGCGCCCAACAACACCCCAACTTCGGCAACCCCAAACTGCCCGAAACCGAAACCGCATTGAATCTCTGGATCCAACTCAATCAGCAAGAAGGACTCTCTCCCAACGACCTCCCCTTCGCCATTTCCATCGCCGATCAAGCCAAATCCGTCCAATACCTAACCCTTTGGAAACAAATGGCACAGGATTTGAAAACCCCTCCTTCACAGAAATAATCCCCACCCCACAAGCCCATGAAGCCCCTTTTCACCCTCCTCGCCCTAATAGGCACCCATACTCTCGCACAGGCCCAAACCAATACAAAATTGCCGCTGACGGACAACCGCCTGCCGCAAGACAATCACTGGACCTATTTCACCGGGCGGTACGATGTTGACTTAAATGATAAAGACGTCCCACCCTTGGTCCTTAGCATCCGCATGAAACGCGATTCCATCGTCTGGTTTAGCCTCAGCGCCAATGTGGGTGTCCAAATTCCCGTGGCCAAAGGCATCATCCACAAAGACACCATCAAAATTGCCATCAACGAAATCCCCAACCTCAATCCAGAAAAAGTTTATTTCGAAATCCCCGTGTCAGACGCCCTGAAAATAGCACCCATCCCCCTCGGCATCAAACAAATCCAAAATCTGTTTGTAGGACAGCCCTTAGTTGATACCTGCAGCCGCGAAACACCACCCAATTCTGTTTACAATTTTTTAGTATCACACAATCTGCTTTGCTACACAACCCAAACCAATCCCTTGGTAATCAAATCTTATTTTGACACAGCGTCTACTCAGACCTCTGTATTCTCACAACTGCGCCTCACCGAAATCAGCAGTCGCATAAACCAAAAGAATGAAGCAACAGTAGAACACTATAAGTGGCTCAACGTGTCCAAAGAATCCAACGGAGACATCACCGCCCTCCCCATGGCGCTTAAAATAAATACCACCAGTGCACAACAAAGTGCACAAGTCGATTTGACGTTAACAACGGCCCGATACGATGCAATACCTTCGTATCCGTTCAAAATCGATAGTTCCTACAAAAAACAAACCCTCCCAAAATAACCCTTGCGCATCCTGGCCCTCATATTGCTGCTGATTACCTCCCTGTTGCCAAACACAACACAGGCCCAATCACGCAAACAACTCGAAGCCAAACGCAAAAAAATGCAACGGGTCATCGCCGAGCAAAAAAAGGCCCTGACATCCACCCAAAAAGAAAAGTCGGTCACCCTCGATAAACTCAATTCGCTCAACCAAATCATCCAACAGCGACAGGTGGTCATCAAAAACCTGGGAATGGAAATTCGTTCGGTGAATTATGAACTCACACAAAAACAAAAATTTCTCGACAGTCTCACCAGAGAGCATGCAGCCCAACAGCTAAAGTTAAAGAAAACCATCATCAAAGCTTATAAAACCCGCAAAAGCGGACGTGAAATCGCCTTCGTTTTCTCCTCAAAATCCATCTCCCAAGCCATGCGCCGATGGAAATACCTGAGAAAAATTTCGGGATATCGCCGACATCAAATTACCGCCATCACAGCCCAAGCCCAATCGCTCGGAAAAACCATCAACCAACTGGAAGGGGTAAAGCAAGAGAAATCCGTGCTCATGGGCGAAAATGAAAAGGAATCCAAAGAACTAGAGACCGATAAACAAGCCAAACAAACCCTAGTCAAAGAACTATCGGGCAAAGAAGAAGAACTGCGCGATCGCATCCGCGACAATGAAAAAGCCATTGCCCGACTCAACAACGAAATCAGTCGGTTGATCGCCAAAGAAATCGAGGCCGAACGCAAACGCAAAGCCCGCGCCGTTAGCAGCGCCAGCAAAGCCAGCAGCGGAGGCGGTAGCAGCAGCGCCGGCAAAGAAAATCTCCTATCGCCCCAGGCCCGAGCCATCGGTGGCGCCTTCTCCAAAAACAAAGGCAACCTGCCCTGGCCTGTAGAACGCGGCTTCATCTCCCAAACCTTCGGCGTGCATGAACACCCCGACCTAGAAGGAATCACAACCGTCAATAATGGCGTAGATATCACCTCACCCCGCGGAGCACTTGCCAGCGCCGTCTTCGAAGGCACCGTGAGCGCCATCCTCAACATACCCGGACAAGGTCAAGCCGTGCTGGTAAACCATGGCGATTTCTTCACCGTATATTCTCACCTTTCTGTGGTGCTGGTGGAAAAGGGACAAGTGATCCGCATGAATCAACACATTGGAAAAGTTATGACCGATGACGACGATAAAGCCGTGTTACAATTCCAAATCTGGCACGGACAAGAAAAACAAAATCCCCAAAGCTGGTTGAAAGGTCGCTAACTTCCAACCGCTTTCCCTAACTTTGAAAGTATGATGAAAGTGGCAGTCATTGGCGCCGGTGTGATGGGATCAGGCATCGCCCTGTGTAGCATCCAATCCGGATACCCTACCGTTCTGTTCGATGTGCATCCCGCCGCCCTTGAAAAAGGACAGGCCTACATCCAAAACCAACTCGATATCGCCGTTACCAGAGGCAAAACCACCACCGACAAAGCCGCAGCAGCCCTGTCGCTCCTCAGCATTACCCCCGACCGCCGTACCCTGGTGGCCGATTTCATCATCGAAGCCGTCCTCGAACAACTGCCCATCAAACGCGAACTCTTTGGCTTCCTAGAAACCATCAACACCCCAGAAACCATCTTCGCCACCAATACCTCCAGCATTCCCATCACCCAAATCGCGGCTGGCCTCAACCACCCCGACAGAGTTGTTGGCGTGCACTTCTTCAACCCCGCCCACATCATGAAATTGGTGGAAGTCATCAAAGGAGTGGCCACCAACCCCGCCGTGGCAGAAAAAGCCTTCAACTGGTCGCAGTCACTCGGAAAAACCACCGTCTACGCTGCCGACGCCCCCGGATTTATCGTCAATCGCGTGGCCCGACATTATTACGTAGAAAGCCTCAAAGCCCTCGAAGAAAATACTGCCTCCCTCGAAGCCATCGACCGCCTGCTCGAAAGCAGCGGCTTCAAAATGGGGCCGTTTAAACTCATGGATCTCATCGGTATCGATACCAATTTTAGCGTCACCAGCTCCATGTTCCAACAGTTTCACTACGATGCCAAATTCCGCCCCAGCCGCATCCAACAACAAAAAGTAGATGCCGGCCACCACGGCAAAAAAACCAAGCAAGGCTTTTACAAATACGATTGATCATGACCCTGCTCGCAAACAGCAAAACCACCATGAATTCCGCCAACCCAATTACCCCCAATAAAGGCATTCGGTGGTTCGCCCTCGGTTTTGCCCTGCTGCTGCCCGCCCTGCTTTCCCTTCAAAGCTGCGATGGGAATAGCCAAGTCACAGAAAAAATTCCCACCGGTCCGGTAAACCTCAACATCGACCTCAACCTGCCCGCCTACATGCAACTCGCCAACCCCGGCTCCCATGCCTATTTCGAAGGTGGCGTCAAAGGTGTGCTCGTCATCCACGACTACGACGACAGTTGGTATGCCTTTGAACGGGGATGTGCGTTTCAACCCCTCGATAATTGCTCTCGCATTTGGACCGATTCCGTGAACATACAATTGCAATGCGGAACCCCCACCAGCACGGGCTTTCAACCCTGCTGTAGCTCCAAATATACCTACTCAGGTTTCCCACTCCAAGGCGAAGCCCGCGGTCGCCTCGCCCGCTACCAAATTCAACGCAGCGGAAATGCCGTGATGGTGTTTAACTAAAACACGACGCAAAATTTTTTGAGCCATCGTCAGAATGCGAACAAAAAATGGGCAAAATTTGTGAAAAAACTTTTTTTTAAACCCTCATTTCCTATATTTGTCAACTATTATAACCCTGTTCTAACAGAAAATCTATGCAAAAAAACTACTTCAAATCAACCGTTTTTGCAGCCCTAGCAACCCTGTGCTCGGTGCCCGCACAAGCCCAATCGCCCGGATCCCACTCCCTTGAAATAGGTGGCGGTATTCACGAATATTTGGGCGACCTTGGTTCGTCTTTGGGATTTGCCCGTAGACCCGATTACCAAGCCGTACAAATCAACTTCGGCTACTACCTCAATCCTTCGTTGGATTTGGTAGCTAACTTATCTACTGGAGACGTTGGATATGCACGCAAATGGGAAGGCTGGAACCTGCGTCCAGAGTACATGTACCAGTCGTTCCGTGCCAACTTGGCCGACTTCACTGTAGGTGCCCGTTTCAAACTGAACAACGGTAGCATCCTTTCTGAAGACGCCAAAATCGCCCCCTACTTCCAAGCCAGTGTTGGTGGATTTTACGCACACAGCAAAATCACATGGGGCCCACACCCATATGTGCAAGATGAATACTATTACGACCTAACAAAAAAGCCTGCCATCACCGAGTTGAATGCAGCCCTGCAAGGTGCTTTTGGTATCAACTTTTACATTTCCGAAAGAATTGGTTTGCGTTACAGCTTCACTGGAACCTACACCATGTCCGATATTTGGGATGGTGCTACCCAATCTTACCCAGATCCGGTTCACAACATCTATAAGCATCAATTGTGGCGCACAAACGACATGTACGCTCTCCATTCGTTCGCTGTTACATTCGCAGTGGGCGAAGGCTACGGTGCTTCACCAAAAGCGCCAAAAGACAAAGACGAAGATGGCATTCCAGACAAATACGATTTGTGTAAAAACACCGAGCCTAAATACCGCCGTTATGTGGACAGTGTAGGATGTCCTGCCGACACCGACAAAGATGGTATCCTCGATGCCGATGATAAGTGTCCAGATGTTGCAGGTCCTGCCGAATTCGGTGGTTGCCCTGATTCTGATGCCGATGGTATCCAAGATAAAGTAGATGCTTGTCCTACCATCGCAGGTATTGCCAAATTCAACGGATGCCCCGATACGGATGGCGACGGTGTCTCTGACAAAGAGGATGGTTGTCCTACAGTTGCCGGTTTACCCGCCTTCGGTGGTTGCCCTGATTCTGATGGTGACGGTGTTGAAGATCGCCAAGACAAATGTCCTAATGTCGCCGGTGCGATTGCAGGTGAAGGTTGCCCTGATTCTGATGGTGATGGCGTATACAACAACGTGGATAAATGTCCCGATGTAGCAGGTACCGTTGCAAGCAAAGGTTGTCCAGAAATTAAGAAAGAAGTGGTTCAGAAAATCGCTTTGGCCGCCAAAGGCATCAACTTCGAAAACGGCAAAGCCGTGATTACCGCAAATTCTTTCAAGAGCTTGGATGACTTGGCCACCTTGTTGAATACCTACCCAGGTGCTAGCGTGGAAATTCAAGGACACACCGACAACAACGGAACCCCCGAAGCCAACAAAACGTTGAGCCAAGATCGTGCCAACGCGGTAAGACGCTACTTGGCCGCCGGCGGTGTTGCAGAAGCCCGCATGACTGCCGTAGGATACGGACAAGAAATGCCCATCGCCGACAACGCTACCTCCGCAGGAAAAGCGAAAAACCGTCGCGTAGACTTCAAATTGAGCTACTAAGACCCTCATTGCATAGAACAAAAAAGGCCACCTCGCGGTGGCCTTTTTTGTTTTCTAACCCCACCATCTCATCCCCATTCCGTAACTTCGTTATATGTTGAACCGCCAACTCCTCGGATACGCCCTGGCCCTAATCATCAGCCACACCGCCAGCATCACCGCCACAACAGCCCAACCATCTCAAGAATCACCCAACCCCTACCAATCGCCCAATAACCCCCACTACTGGAAAAATAAAAAACCCTACCAAGGATACTGGCAACAAGATGTTAACTATACCATCAAAGCCATCCTAAATGAGGATGCCGAAATCATCAACGGCGAAGAATCCCTCGTCTATACCAACAACTCCCCCAATACCCTCACCGAAGCCTTCTTCCACCTCTACCAAAATGCCGTGCAGCCCGGCTCGCTTACCGATGAACTGTACAAGCAAAATCGGGCCAAAATAACCTACGGACAATACGAATCGCAAAAGCTGGGTACCGTCATCCACAACATCCAAATCAACCCAGAAGAAAACCCCATCCGCGAAGAAAACGACCAACCCCGCCCATCCCAAAACATCCCCTTCGAAATCCAAAATACCCTCCTCAAAATCAAACTGCCCACCCCCCTCAAACCCGGTGAGCAAATGACCTTCAAAATCGATTTTACCACCTACTTTGACCGCGGTAGCATCCGCCGTCGCATGAAAGTGTACGACCACCACGGCTACAAACACTTCAATGGCGTGCATTGGTACCCCCGCATCTGCGTGTACGACCGCAAATTTACCTGGGAGACCGACCAACACGTGGAAAAGGAATTCTATGGCGATTATGGCTATTTCGATATCTCCCTCACCCTGCCCAACCACTACGTGGTGGAAGCCACCGGTACCCTCGTCAACAAAGACGAAGTACTGCCCGCCGCTCTGAGAAAACAACTCGATATCTCCAACTTCAAAGATAAACCCATCGGCTCACTGCCCTCAGTGATC
>Ga0194115_10006768_pt1 | contig 11546 bp, 17 predicted proteins | sample TA2MahsurfametaG_3_FD_148656 | JGI IMG/M metagenome (GOLD analysis project Ga0194115, IMG submission 148656) | Freshwater microbial communities from Lake Tanganyika, Tanzania - TA2015002 Mahale S4 surface | ecosystem: Environmental > Aquatic > Freshwater > Lake | place: Tanzania: Lake... | reverse complement strand
TGTTAAAGGTTCCTGTATAACTCCCAGCAGACACTGCTCCATTAGTATCAGCAATCATAATTGAGCTGCTAGTAAGTCGCATGGTGAAATTTGAGTCTGAACTAGCTACTGCGGCATTAGTATTACGCATCATGGCTACTACCCATGAATTAGCGGCAACTACAGTCACGCTCACAGCTAATGATGATGCTGAATTTGATTGTCCAGTATTACTAGCATCAGGAATGCCGGTTTGGCTAGCCCCCGTAAATGTAATGACTCTTCCATGAAGGGAGTTGGTAGATACTGAACGACTAATAACTACGTTGTTAGCTCCTGTTGATGGAGCTACTAAGTAATAAAGATAAACATACTCTGCCCCACCACCTGTGCCTACCCTAATTTTATTAGCTTGGGTCATCGAAACGCCGTTATATGTTACGCCTGTAACAGTATCATTATTCTGATCCCAAACCCCAACCCACATAATTCGGTTAGAACCAGAACTAGTAGTGTGAGAGATGGTAATAGAACTTACTGCGTCCCCACTTCCTTCACTCGATGCGTCGAATGCTATTGCCATATTTTATATATGGGTCGTCCAGCTAAAGTCTGGTCGGAAGAACATTTCATCAGCTGTTAGAGCTGCTCCGATTATTCTTATAACTACATCTGTTGTCGTTGGCTGAGTTTGAGTGACTGCTCCTGCAGTTTCTGAAACATAGATTGGATTGTTGATTGTAAATGTTGGGAAAGCGGCATCTGCTCTGACAATTCCCTCTAAAAGGATTGTGCAAGCATTACCATCAGCTGCTCCTGCTACTACTACGATTCCGATTATTCCTCGTGCGTCTCCATCTGCTCCAGAAGCGGAGTTAGCGTCTGCCTTTTCCCATCGAGAGTCAGTTGGGTCTAGATAAACTAAATCTCCGAATGTTTGAGCATATCCAGCAGTTCCTGTGACTGTAATACCCGTATATTTACCATCAGTCGAACCAGCAGGGTCTAAAGCGATTGTGGTGTTTTCTGCAAGCGTAATCGAACCTCCAGTGGTAAAAGCGGAGGGAGTGGTTAAGGTAGGACTAGTAAGGGTTTTGTTAGTTAAAGTTTGGGTATCCGTGTCACCTACAATCGTTCCTGAAGGAGCGGTGACTGCCGTGAAAGCGGATGTGCCGTTGCCTTTTACAATTCCTGTAAGAGTTGTGGCACCAGAACCACCATTCGCCACTGGTAAAGTTCCAGTTACATCAGTGGTTAAAACTGCTTGCCCCCAAGTAGAGGCAGTTGAACTTGTTGAACGAAGAACTCTCCCAGAAGCTCCGGGAGTGGTTTGAGAGGCATTTGTCCCGACATAATTCTCAATCGCTGTTATCTCCGCATTCTCGTCAATGTGTTGAGTAGAATGAGAGGGGGAATTTAATTTATCACTCGATGTTGGATTAGTAAATGATTTTATTGAAGTAGGATATGATGCTGGCATGATTTAATTATACACCTTCACTATCATTACTATAAGTTGTCGTTCCACCTTCAGCTTCATTGGTGAGGATTTCCGTAGTCCCATCATCATAGACATAAGAATTAGAGTCGTATGTAACTATTGTATCATCGTATAAGATCCCTATCTGGCTTTGACTAATTGGTTCAGTTTCGTTTGTATAAGACATATTAAGAAAATTCCCTCATTAAATCAGGGACGGTGATTCTTTTTGGTTGCTTATCTCTCCATCGTTCTGAATAAAAAAGACCGATATTATTCATATATTCGTTGTACATTGCCAATAAAATTGTAATCTTATCAACCATATTATTAGCTGACGCATAATCCATAGCCGCACCAATAGATAATATTCGATGATAAGGAGCGGCAAAGCCAGGAGTTTTAGTAGTATCGTTGCTAGAAAATGAAGAAATGTCTCGGTCAAAGTAGACTTTAATTCCAGCAGAGGCTGTGTAATTAGGATTAGGGAATAGTTCGATAGTATCCCCCACGAGACGATAAAAACTTGGTACCCCTGTTGCTGCTGAATCATTCAGCTCGGTAAGCGTCCCGAATTGCTCAATCTGTTCTGCTGTCAAGGGGGTGATTTTCGAGTATATACCGCCAGAGTTCTTAATTTCAATGGAATACACCGTAAGTGAACCAGTAGGGATAGTGTACTTCGAAGTCCCCGATGTTAAAGTGGCGGTTGCTTGCGGTAAATCTGTCTGGTTAGAGTCATCCCAACGCCATCCTCCATAAGCGTTAAATATCCTATGCCATACTTTCCTAAAGTGCTCGTTTACATTTCTTGCTCGGTCTTTTAAGACATAATCATTAGTGTCAATACCACCCAAAAGGAAGGTAATATCTTGAACAATGCCTGTTAGATTACTTGTATCTGAAAATTGCATACTTTCATTGTATCAAATCAAGCACAGTTTTGGATATAAATTTAATATCATCAGCAGTTAAATCAAGATAAGTTGGCAAATAGAGCGTTTTTCCCGAGTAATATCTTCCTATTTGGGAATAGTCCATGATATTTCTATACATCGGTTGTTGAGTCATGGTTTTGAATCCCACTCTTGTTTCAATTCCATTTTCCTTTAGCTTTTCAATGAGTTCGTCTCTATTATCAACCACAATATCATACATCCAGAGTACATCGCTTATCTTTCGAGGGATGGTGAGATGCTTTAGATATTTGTCATACTCTCTACAAATCCACCGTCTTTTTTCCAAATATTCATCTATCTTTCTTACCTCTCCTAGAGCATAGGCGGCTGTTAAAGCATTCATTCGAAAGTTAAATCCGTATTTCTTATGAAGGAAAGTGTGGTCAAGATCAAAAGCCATTCCCCGAAGGTGCTTCATCTGTTCCATCAAATGCTTGTTATTAGTCAAGCAAATTCCTCCTTCTCCAGAATTGATAATTTTATTAGCAAAAAGTGAATAGCAGGCAATATCTCCTCTAGGTTTTATTCCGTGAGCTTCCGCCGAATCCTCGATTACATACAAGTTATATTCGTAAGCAATTTTAATAATAGCGTCCATATCACATTGCCTTCCGTAGATATGTACTGGGATTATTGCCTTTGTTTTTTTAGTGATAGCGTCCTCTATTTTAGGTACATAAATATTTAAATCATGCCCCGAATCAACAAAGACTGGCGTATAGCCTGCCATTTCCACTGCCCACGCTGTCGCAATCATTGTGAAGTTCGGGACGATTACCTCTGCTCCTTCTTCTAGATTAAGAGACTTAAGAGCTACGACAAGTGCTGTAGTTCCTGATGAGCAAGCAATACCATGCTTCATTCCGTTATAAGTCGCCCATTCTTCCTCAAATTGACTAACAACAGGGGCCTGAGAAGAAATCCACCCGTCATCAATCGTTTTAATAACCAATTCTTTCGCTAAATCGTTTCTGACTGGTTTTGCTACTGGATATTTATACATTAAATTCTCCTTTTTCTATTTCTTTTATTAGGAAACGGAAGTTTCGGATTTTCGCTTGTAAAGCGTCCCTAGTGAACCTAGCTTGATTATTAGCATTCATCATCTGGTCATTAACCTTACTCTCCGAAAGAATCTTGCTTTGAATACTCCGATAATTAACCTCGTTCTCTAAATAGATTCTAATTGTGTCGTTTAATTTATCGGTCAGGAAGTCTACTTGCTCTCTTTTAGAGAGACCATTTTCTTCACTAATTCCTTGAACTTTGTTTTTGGTGTCCATCCTAGTTTTTCTTTTATCTTTTTATAATTTCCTTTAAGGGTATCGACTTCATTGAGGCGAATGTATTGGTCGCTCACCTCTACATAATCCTCCCAATGCAAACCATAAATATTGAATGCCTCTTCACAGAAATTGCGTACCGAGTGGGTTTCGTTTGTCGCCACTACATAATCATCTGGCTCTTCGGCTTGGAGCATAAGCCACATTGCCTCCACATAATCAGGTGCGTAGCCCCAATCTCGTTTAGCATCTAAATTACCTAGCTTCAATTTCTTTCTTTTTCCTAAAACAATTTCCTTGACTCCATTCGCTATCTTTTGAGTGACAAAGTTTTCCCCACGCCGTTCTCCTTCGTGATTAAAGAGTATTCCCCGAGCAATAAACATCCCATAGGATTCTCGGTATACTCTCCCAATCTCGTGAGAATAAAGCTTAGCTACTCCATAAGGGCTTTTGGGCTTTAGGGGTGTAAGTTCGTCCTGCTCCTCTTCTTTGCCCGAATAAAGTTCGGAGGTAGAGGCGATATAGATTCTAGGGTTCAATTCTAAACTCCGGATGGCCTCTAAAAGATTGAGTGTGCCGATCCCAGTTGCTTGAGCAGTATAGTATGGCGTTTCAAACGACACTTGGACATGAGATTGAGCCGCTAGATGATACACTTCATCAGGTTTTACCTTATTCAAGATTCTTATAAGCGAGAATGGGTCGGTTATATCCCCATAATGAAGAAAGAAGTTACTCTCATTATCAGGCTTATAAATATGGTCAATTCGCTCTCTATTAAATGTGGAGGTTCGGCGAACAATCCCGTGGACTTCATACCCCTTTTCTAGGAGAAATTCGGCGAGATGAGAGCCATCTTGGCCAGTTACTCCAGTAATTAGTGCTTTGTGCATATTTCTTTATATTTTGGTCCCAGTTTTTCCCAAGAGTTTTCTTTAGCCCATTCTTTACCTAAAAGAGAAAACTCCTTAATCGACCTATCTGCCCATAAGTCGATACTTTTGGCGATATTTTCCGGTGAGATAATAGCCGCTCTAACTTCATTGGCAATTCGAACAATGTTATGCCCAATAGGGTCAATCATAGGGTCAGTAGGAAGCCACTCATTGAAAGGTTCTCTGTTCGTACACATGATCATCATACCTGAAGCAAACGCCTCTTGGATAGGCAGTGAGAGGCCATTAAAGCGTTCTGGAAAGATAAAGACATCCCCTTCATGCCACATATCCCAGTAGTTTAAGTAGTTGGCTCGTTTAAAGGTTATTCGGTCATCTTTAATATCGAAATCATTAGCTTGGGAATTGATAGTCAATCTAATAGGTGAGTAGACGCTTTTCATTGCTTCTATGAGCTCCTGCGTTCCGTTCCGTCCCCCAACTCCCCCATGACCGGCATTGTGGATAAAGTGTTGAGCTGTTTCCCGCAATTTCCACTTCACTCGCTTCGTATTTACCGGCACATTTATCCTTACATACTTTAAATCTCTTTCTTTGAGCCACTGTTCGTCCAAATTAGAGACCGCTAGCCACAAATCAGGGTTATAAGCTTCAAATCTCGTACACTCATACATTGGCATTAAAATCGTCTTTATGCCCCGTTTCTTAGCCATAGGTATTATCTCATCATCGAAGGGTGTCTCGAAGAATATGAGCGTATCTAGGCCCTCTAATAGCCATTCTAGGTTTTCCTTAGAATAAACCCTGCCTCCAGAGAAGCGCTCGTAGAAGTCTCGGTAGCGATTATTTGTCGTAACCAAGACCTTATCAAGTATGTTATTATCGTAAAATTCACGAGCTAGAGTTCCTAGACCTGAATTATTTGCGTAAACTATTGAGCCTGTCATTTGTATTTATGGAAAATAGTGAATTTATCACACTCCAGACAAGCAACAATCTTATTCGCCATATCTTTATACTTTTCAAAGAATTGCTCTGGAGTCCAGCCCAATGAATGCAGAGAGTTTACCTCAAAGATAACATCATACTTACCATCGGAAAATTCACGAGCGTCAGCTATTAAAAGTCTCTTATCTGTGCCTCGTCTAATCATCTCACTACTAAAATCAATTCCTAGATAGTCTTTAAAAAGATGGGCGAATTGTCCATAACCACAGCAGACATCCAAGACTTTATCATCCCTCCATAGTTTGAGCATATCTCGGACTCTTTGCCAGAAAGCATCTCGGCGAGGGTCAAGAAAGAGAACATCTTTATTATCTTTATAGACATTTGCTCGTTCGTTCCAATACTCTATTGTTGATGGTTTTGATGAGTTGTTCACAGCGTTTTTTATAGGTGTGATGACGCTTACAGTGCTCAAATCCTGCCTTCCTAATTTTTTCTCTTTCCTCATCATTCTTTAAGTAATATTCTATCTTTTCTTGCAAATCTTTCAAATTACCATGTTCATAAGTTACGAAGTGTTTTCCTAGAGTAAATTCACTGTCAATCCCCTTAATATAAGGAAAAATGGTAAATCCCCCTCGACCAATGGTTTCATAAAGACGATTAGACCAATAATAAGGAGAGGGGACAGAATCACCAATAACTATTTTTGATTTTCCGTAGAGCTCGTTGAGTTTAAGACCTCTAACTTCGTCTGTGTTATACCTACCGAACCACTTTATCGGATAATACTTTTCTATATATGCCATCATCTCTTGGCGATAGGGATAATTAAGGTTTTCACAACCTACAAATACCACATCATACTCTTTTTCACTCGGCATCATTATTGCTTGATCTTGGAAGATGCCCTGTCGAAGTAATTGGTGGTTTATTCCCGCTTCCCTGAACTTGTCATCATGCCCGCCATCAGTGGTAAAGACATAATCCGCCTTTATGAATGGGTAATACTTCACCTTATCCTCCCTTACATAGTTAAAATAGAGATCAAATGTCCACGAAACAGTCTTATATCCAGAGCGCTTTAGCCATTGCAGGAAAGGAAGGGCGTTTCTTATCTGTAATTTAGCGAAAAGAACGACATCAGGTTTAAAACTTATGACATTTTTCCTTATCCGTTCCTCCGATTCATTTTCATCCTGCTCAAACACCTCATGTCCGAGTTGTTCTAGGGAAATGCTTATCTGTTTCTCATCCCAAATCTTTGCAAATTTTCCGATATAAAATATCTTCATGGGTACAGAATTTCCATGATGGAATTTTCTGGATAGAAATTGGGAATTAGCGTCTCTTGAAAGCCGTTTTTTCGATAAAATGCCCTTGCTAAGGTATTACTTTCTCTTGTAAAGGCAAAGATGACTTTATTAGGCTCTCTTTCCTTTAGGATATTAAGGAGGTTAGTCCCTATCCCTTTACCGCGTTCGGAGTTTACCAAAATGTCATAGATTTCTATGGTATCTCCAGAGCCATTTCGATAGTTTAAGAAGTCTACTTCGTTAAGCCGTATTTCCATGCTTTCTTGTTTTATGCGTTTTAAGCGAAGTCTCGGTTTTAGCTTGAAAACCACAATCGCATACAAGATTGATAGGCGCTTCTTCGGTAATTAGCACATCTGCTTCAGGCTTACAAATGCCGTAGATACCTAGATACTCAAAGTTACCAGTCTTTAGGGTAGTTTCTTTGTATTTTTCGGGGATAACCACTTCTATCCCATCTTTCTTTCTTAAGAGTCTTATGTGCCGTTCCTCCATTAGTCTGCTCATAGTTTTTCTTTTTTGTTTGTATTTTTCTAAATCTTTCTTTAGTTCCTCTTTCAGAATCTGTTCGTTATAGAGTTCGCCAGTTACATCTGACCGAAGAAAATCATAGTACGCTTTCCCTTTATGCTTAGCTTCGGGGTCGTATTTATCGTAACGCTCTGCTTTCTTAATTCTAGCAGATTTTTCCATTAAGCCGTAATGCCGGATGATTAAAGGAGTATAGTTGCCTATCTGAAATGCCCATAATGGAGCAGAGCCACAATGCACAGGCCTTCTATCAAAAACAAGATTCTGATACTTAAAGAAACGGCAGTTAGGAAAGCTCCACTCTCTCGTAAAATGAAGTTCGTCGTTGATATGATTCACGATAAATAGATACCAAGCATCATTTTGAGAAGCTAGCGTCTCTAAATCCTCTCTTGTCCCCATAAATTCCTCATCAGCGTCTAAGGCGAGGATAAAGTCGGGATTAAATGGCTTTAATTGCTCTAAGGCTCGTTCTTTTATTAAAGGTTGATACTTGCCCCATTCTCGGTCATCTTCGATGGTTATAAAGCCTTTTGAAGCGATTTCTTGTTTTGTCTTTGTGTCGGTATTATTAAAAACAACACACACTATATTGCAGACTCTCTGAAGGGATGGGAGTGATTTATTAAGATACTTCTCGTCAGGTCCTAGAACCATGACGCTTGCGATTTTCATTAAGCATTTGAAAAAAATTGTCGTCCTTTTTTGCAGGCTTTATTGTCCCTTCCTTAATGCCTTTCTGTATCTTTGTTTCATAGTATAGTTCGATTTCGTTGCTGATTGCCATATTAGCCCGTTCTTTCGCCTTTGGTATGTTATTTTCAACAAAATTTTTAGCCACTCTCCTTGTCATGGCATTATCGGAATTTTTTGAGAGCCACTTCGCTCTATCGTACATTTCATACTCAAATGCGTCTGGGAGATCCATAACGGTCATTTGCTTTCTCAAATTATCAGGCATTTCTCTCGAAATCCTCTCCAACTCTCTTTGTGTTTGTTTATCCACTTATTTTCACTAGATGCTTCATATGGTCAGGAATACTTGAAGTGTCTAAGGAGAAGTTTCTTGGTCGCACCTTATTATTCTTGGCGATTTCTAATTCTTCGTTAAAGGCTTTTTGATACTCCTCTTTATACCATTCATTTATCTCTCCTTTTAATCGGTCATAGGTAATCTCCATCATTCCCTCATCATCACGGCGACGAAGTAAGTCTCTTGTCTTTTTCGTCATCTCATCGTTTGTCTTTTTCATAACTTCAACAAAGTGCGTCCCGTCCGAAACACCTAACAATGTTTGTTTAGGTTTGGCGTTTTCCATCCTCCACGCTTCCTTCTCTTCGCAGGCAATTATTTTACCTTTATGCGTTTCATAGAAGTAAGTTCTCATATTTAGATTGTACCATATTTCCCTGAAACAAAAAAGCGGGATAACTCCCGCCTTCTTGTCTATTCAATGCTACTCAAGCTTAGGCTTGGCCCGCAGAGCTATTAGAGTTCACAACAACACCGGCCGCATCCCGAAGCTCAACAACTCCGTAAAGAATGTCGAGTACAGTAAGCATAGCAATGTTCTGAACGAGGTAATCAGACTGAACGCGTACTCTATTCCCACCTGAGATAGTCTGAACGGCAAAGCCGAAACAACCCTTATGGAGCAAGAGGTTACGACGAGTCTGAAGAGCCGTGACAACATTCGTTGAGGTATATACTGGAATGCCATAGAGCTGACCAGCAAGTCCACGAGAGCTGTCCATTGGACCAATGTTTCCTTCTCTTACAAGCCCACCGACAGTACCTGGCCCGTATTGAGAAATATCATAATATTTCTGAATACCGCAAAGCTGTTCCCACCAAGTTGCTGGGTGGATGAAGAAGCCACACTCCTTAAGATCAAAGTTACCCTGAGCCAATTTGCTGATAGCGGTGCGGATTTCAAGATCCGTGAGGACAGTTGCCGTATCGCCAGAGCTATTGGTAGAGAGACCTGACCAAAGAGCAAAGATAGCATCTTCAAGGTCATCAGCGAGTGTCTTTCCCGCTTTACGGGCGTAAACACCGTTAAAATCATAAGAACGAGAAAGTTGTTTCATGTCCTTATCTCCGAGCAAGTACGCAATATATTTATGCGTATTGACGGTTAAAGTGACATCCGCTTGTGCCGGAGCGTCAGTGGTAATTTCTGCACCCTGAGTTGATTGGGATTGGGCTGTGAAACTATTAGTGAAAACATCCGGTACATGGAAAATATCGCCACCTTCTTGTGCATAAGGCGACAAGTCAGTGATAAAGTTTGCGGCGCAAGTCTTTGCAAACATTTCCTCCATTACTATTGGAGTCCATACTTCTGGAATCATCGCCGCTAACTCTGTTGAATCAAAAGGATCTGAGGTTACTGCCATTTAAGTTTATTTTTATCCAAACCTACTTCTTGAAGTATTGAGAAGACATCTTGGAGAAATTTTCCCTGCGTTCTTTGTCGGACATTTCTGACCAAGACTTTCCCCCTACTGAAATAGCTCTATTACTAGGTTTGGGGGTAGCAATCTGAATCTTCGATTTTTCCCGTTCGCTCTCAATTCCAGCACGAATGAAAGGGTCATTAACTATTTCACTAATAGGAGTATTCATCTTCTTGGAGTAGTGCCTTAATTTGAGCACTTCCCCATCAGAGAAACCCTGAGAGCGGAGGTCTAAGACAGTTTCAATGTCATCTGGTGAGGCTTTCGGGGATTCAGGTGCTGATTTATATTTAGTAAGTTCTTCTTGGAGTTTTTTATTCTCCTCTATGGTCTTTTGAGCTTTATCCCGCCAATGTCTTTTCCGAGCAATCTCTGTTTGTAGAGTTTTGTCATCGGTTTCAACATCAGTATCGGTTTCTAACTCGACCTCTTCCTGATTTTGTTCCTGTTTTTCTTCAGGGTTCATAATTTTTTAAGGTTTTTTCCTTTTTAATGTAGGTTTTTAATGCGGTTTGCCTGTCCGCACGATATTATGAGTAAACAACAGTAATATCAGCCGCAGTACCAGTCGCCATTACCACCGTAAGTCCAGTTTGGAGATTCAAGTTATACTCCAATACTCGTCCATTTAACTCTACCGTATCAACTACTCCTACAAGAGTTCCAGAAGCAGCAGTATTGTCATAGATAGTGAGAGTGTTACCAGAAACACCTGCATTATTAATTACTATTCGATACAATTTGCCTGGACCCGTCTTTAAGGTAGTCGTTGCGTTCGCTAATAAGTTTCTATATGTTCCTGAGTTCATATGTATTCTTCGACATTTGGTTTATCTAATTCTCCTGAAAGAATCTTTATCTTTTTAATAAAGGTTTCCTCTAGGATTTCCTTGACCTTTAATCCTGTCTTGAGCTGAAGGAGGAGGTCGTCATTTTGGTTGAAGTTCGTAACATCAGTAACTTCCCTTATAATATTATCAAATAGAGTCATCCAATCTTTGCTATTCCTACCTTTTGCAATACTTTCGATAAGTTTTAATTCCCTATCAGATAATTTCATAATTCATTAGACGGCTTAGCAGATAAAGCACTGATTTGATTAATCATTGACGCTGGATTAGGAGGAGTAACTTGTTGAATTGCGTTCATTGTTTTAGGGATTAAACTGTCTAAATTCTCACCAGTAAGAGATACGGCTTTATCCAAAATTTTTCTCAAGTTTGGATCTTGAGCGACGGTTGGATTAGAAGCTATAAGTTGCAGGATTGTCTTTAAGGTTTCAAGTTTTGTATTCGTGTCAATTTCTTCATTGGTTACCACAATTTTTAATCTATACTCTACATCATCATAAAATTCTTTGGGCAACTCAAAGGAAATCATCGGCTCGGAATTGATTTTCTGTTCTATTTCCTGTCGAATCATTACTGGATCTTCGTATATTCCTAAATCTAATAAATTATTTTTTACTCTTTGATTGATAAGAAGTTGGATAGTCGCTTCTTTAACATCATTAAAGCCAACTTCATCGGCAAAAATGCTGACCACTCGCTTACCTTTTCCTCGCTTAAATTCTGGTACTAGGAAATCCTTTATTAAATCTTTCACGAATAATCCGAATATCTCTCGTTTTAGTTCAAAATGAGACTTTACAGCCGATGAGAGAATAGCCCCTAGCCTAAAAGGTGTTCAGA
>Ga0194115_10006765_pt1 | contig 11549 bp, 9 predicted proteins | sample TA2MahsurfametaG_3_FD_148656 | JGI IMG/M metagenome (GOLD analysis project Ga0194115, IMG submission 148656) | Freshwater microbial communities from Lake Tanganyika, Tanzania - TA2015002 Mahale S4 surface | ecosystem: Environmental > Aquatic > Freshwater > Lake | place: Tanzania: Lake Tanganyika... | reverse complement strand
AAAAGACAAACGGATGGAAAAAAGTCCCCATCGAGGAGGGTCTTTCGTTTTGGTCTGTCCCCCCAAAATGACACGGGAAGGGATGGACGTGGAAAAGTGATGCCTCCTCAATCATCCTCCTCCTCCTCTTCATCATTGTCATCCACAAGCAACAACCACAGAGTAACATTGAACAATATCAATAGATATATGTACATACATTCCGTCTACGGTTCATAACCTCTTGGAATCTGTGGTCTCTCACAAATCGGTAGAAAGAAGAAATTCTCTCGTGGTACTGTATTCTCGCATCAGTTTTTTTTTTCGTGCCCCCACCCCCCCCCCCACCAACTCTTTTTCTGATACGTGAAATCCTTCCCCATTACTACTACGACTACTCCGACAACAACTACTACTACCATTATTTCATCACATAATATATATGTCTCTAAAGATGATGACAATCCTTACGATGATGACTGGTATCATCACAACGACGATAGAACGTTTCTCACGTTTATCCAGAATTAAAAAATTACAATTGACCTTATGGGTCATTGCTGTCCTTGTCCTATGTATAATGGATCAAGATTATTTCATCGTTTTAGAATCAGCAGATCCAGGAGGTACTATAGAAATCAAACAAACTAAGACATCTCCTCCAATGACGACTACGACTACCACTACCAAACCAAAAAAATTATCGAGGAAGCCGAAATCATCCACCACCACCACAATTACACCTGTTGATACGACGAAAGATGTCGTACCGGGAGCAGAAGAAGAAGAAGACGAGAAGCCGTCATCATCATCATCAACAACAACAACGACGACGACGACGAGTCCACCGGAGAGTCCAACCACGACGATATCGCAAACAGCAGGAGGAGCAACAAATACAAACGTGCCGCCGACCACAACAACAACAAGAATACCTTCCAAGGAAGGCAAGCATCCTCCAATCGGGTCGAATAGCATAGACGAGTTGTCATCGTTTACTTCCTCGAGCAACAACAGCAATAAGAACTTTACGATACGAATGGCACCGAAAATTTATCAAGGCAAGACATTAGATGAATTACCACCGGCAGCACAAACTTTTCTGCAAGCTCATTGTGATTTTCATCATGTCAAGGAACAATGGTATCCTACAGATACCACCGCTAGTACGACAGAAGAATCAGCTACTACTTCTACCGACCATCCATCATGGAAACAACGGGCACCCTATGCGATTATTGCTGGTGTTTGGAATGCTGGAGTGACGAGTCTTCAACAAACTTTACAACAACATCCACAAGTTGCAAGTATCAGTGGAGATTTCTTTCTACCACGGAATTTTCGTCGATATTATTATTCTTCGAAAATCAATGATGACAACAACAACAACAACAACAATAGTCCCACCTCGCGTGGGGTAGGAGGAGGAGGAGTAGTCAAAGTACTTTCTGCACGAGAACGAATGTATGCTCAAGCAACCTATCGAAAATTTCGTGCTACTGCTACTGCGACTACCAGGACAACGACGAGCAAACGACGTGAGGAAGAGGGAGAAGAAAGTACATCGTCGTCATCATTTTTTATTGCCATCGATGTTAGTCCAGGATATCTATTTCATGCGGAACAAACCATGACAAGTATCCAATGTGTCAGTCCATGGAGTAAATTCATCATCATATTGAATGATCCCGTCGAACGTGTCTACAAGCAATGGGTCTATGCTCAAGTCCATTCAAGATTGCGATTAAGTTTGGAAGATTGGATCGCACAAGATCTTAGTATCATGCAATCGGCAGGACTTTTGGGGAATATTCCAAATGTGACAACCACCGGTACACCACCCTCCTCTGGTGGAACCAAGAAGAAACTTCGATATCGGAGACGACTCTTTTCGGATACTGACGAAGAACGACGGGCCTGGAAAGTTTATCAATCGAAACCAAATCCTTCATCCGTCATCGGACGGAGTATGTATGTCTTACAATTAGAAGAATGGTTTGATACACTACGAAGTGTTGGGAAGGAACCATTTCAGGAAGTTTTCTTGATGAAATCAGAATTATGGGAATCTCAACCTCAAGAGGAATATAGGAATATATTGAATTTTTTGGGACTTTCACAATCATCACCACAACAACAACAACAGTATGGTGATATCTCCACAACCTATCTGGAAAACTCCATACAATATCCCCCCATGAACCATACAACAAAAATATTTCTACAAGATTTTTTTGAACCATATAATCAACGACTCCAAACCTTACTTAAACAAAATGGGTTTTCATGATCATCATAATGAGTGATGATGATAATGATCGTCATGTTGATGATGATCATGGACATTGGAAATGCAGAAGGAATCCCATGCTCGTGGGTATGTGGTGCGGTCGTCACACGATTCATCGTCCATCCAAAAAAACGGCGGTCATGTTGAGTCGACGTACGGTAGGTGGAGTATCAGCTGATATAGAAACCTGATGAGAGAAGAGGACGCGGAACCTGCCAAGGTCATTCTTCGGGACCATACGGAAATTTCTTTCGAGGGACTTTTGAGCCCGTCCGTTACGGATAAGTGCTACCGTTCTCCTCCATGCGGATGGCAGAGAAATGTCGTTCTCGTACGCTAAGGACGAAGGACAGTTTGTTACTGCCTTTAGTTAGTAGGTGATGAAGAATTGGATCGTCCAAAAAAGGCATCCATTCGATAGACTTTTGTACCCCCCCAGAAAAAATCAAATCACTAACTTAAAATCCCGTCCTTTACGGATAAGTGCTACCGTTCCCCATGGTATTCCCGTTGACAAGCCGCGTTAGGGCTTCCTCCAATGCTGATATGGTGTTGTTATTATTATTATTATTATTGTTGTTGTTGTTGCTACCATTATTCTGATTCGATTGTTGTGGATGATACGAAAAGGGCTGACCTTGAAAGGATCCGATATTGTTGTTGTTGTTGGTGGTGCTACCACCAACAATACCATTACCATTACCTTGGTTTTGTTGCTGTAAGAAGTTCTGCAAAAAGGCCATCTGATCTTGTGCCGATGACATGGTTGGGAACATTTGCTGTTGTTGTTGTTGTTGCTTCTGCTGTTGGAGTTGTTGTTGCTGGGGAGCGCTGTTGAGAAAGGAAGCTAAAGCAGCGGCGGAAATTCCACTCGTAGGATCCATTTGTTGCTGTTGTTGTTGTTGCTGTAACTGGAGAGACGACGATGATGAAGGATTCCCACCACCGCCACCAGAGAATCCCTGTTGTTGTTGTTGGAGCAGTGAAGATTGCAAGGCCTGAAGATTTTGAGGAGGTTGTGGATGGTGGGAGATACTTCCCGATAGGAGTGAATTCAAAAGGAAATCATTCACCGCCATACCCTGCTGGGACGAGGTGACCATCGATGATGGTTGTTGAGGTGGTGGTGGTGGTTGCTGAGGCTGTTGTTGTTGTTGCAGTTGTTGCTGCTGTGGTAGTGGACCTCCTCCGGTTACATTCCCACCCAACAACGTAGCCAAAAGGGCTGATTGACTCATCTGATGGAGACTAGTAGTAGGATTTTGAAATCCACCACCCGCACCCACATTCCCAACAACAACACCAGCAACGGGTGGTTGTGGTGCTGGTGGCGAACCAAAAAGGTTCCCAAGAGATAATCCTCCACCCCCAGGAACAGAAGTACCTAACGTTGGTGGAGTTAAAACTGGCATCGCAGTCGTCGTGGTAGTCCCAAAGGCATTATTCCCAAATGCACCCTGTCCTGTAAGGCTTGGAAGAAGTGATGCCAATAATGAGGTATTCCCCTGTTGATTCGAAACTGCAGAAAGTTGATCTTGAAGAGATCCAGGAAAGGATATACCACCCCCATTCGCCGTCACCTGTTGTACTAACAGGTTGGCAGCATTGAACTCTGCACTATTATTGTTGCTGGTAGTAGTAGTACCGCCAGGTGAAATCATATTGGCCAGGACATCTAACTTTTGTCGTTTCCGGCCGTCATTCTCTATACCAGGTTGTCCCAACTCCCACCAGTTATCTCGTCCGCTAGCCTTTCGGTCCATCTTCCATTTCTCAACAAGTTTGGTATATTCTTCCCGTTCTGATGTCTCCTTCTTTACATACTTGGCTCGAGTTTCCTCATCGACGTCTCTCCACATTTTGGACAATATTTTACTAATTTCACCATTGCTAGCGGTCGGATTTTCCTTCTTGACGGCTTGCCTCCGTTCATTGGAAAATGAAAAGTACGCCGGAGTCGGCTTTTTCGGTGCAGTAGGATCCTTCGGTTTCTTCATATTAGCGGGGACCTTCCACGGTCCGGCATATTCTTCTTTCTGTTTCATGTACCGAGCCTTATCTTCTCTAGCCAAGTCTTCCCACTTTTCCTTCTCGACTGCTGTCAACGCTCGCCATTGATCCGAAACCATCCGAGCCACGTTGATAGTCTTGTTATGTTATCCATCATTCACGGTTGAAAAAAGGAACGAGGTGAGTCGTTGTGCAAACAAATCCCTTTTTTGCGGCGGCCATCAGGTGTATGACTCGGTGTGCGTGTGTGTATGCGGTGAAGAGAACTTACATCGATTTCGGCACCTTCGTCCTGTAGCTTAGTCCTCATCTCACCATGTCGATGCTGTGAGAAGATGATAAAGGCACTGTCCACGCGGGGCGCAAAACAAACAAAAACTCATTTTGAGGCCGTCCGAATGAATCCATCCACTAAGTTTTGTTTGACAAGACACAACATGGTATTACATCCAGACAGACTTACGTTCGAAACCGCTTCGGTGCTCCAGGATGTTTCTTCAGTCTCAGTGTTTTGTCATCTTTACCGCTATCTTTGCCTTCGACAGAGTCGAAGTCATCACTGTCGCTGCCGTTTTCGGTGGTCGGGGGGCCAGTTGGGCCTCCGTTGCTTTCAATGACTGGTGAACCCATCACTGTCATACTATCTCTCGCCGTGAAGGTTTCAATCGGTCCACTTTCCGAAGTAGGAAGACAACTTTGGTTTGCGTGGGACTTGTGAAATTCGGGTATTGAAGGGGCTTGAACCACTTTTATTTGTGTTTTGGTAGGCTGCGTACAGAGAGGGCGATAGACGGTAGTTTTTGTCTGCCTTCTACTGTGCGCCACGTCCGGCAAAGCCACAGTCATGCAATTTCGCAGCGAGCATGTCTTGCTTTGTTGTTATTTATCGATATCTTGAACTTCTACAGTCTGCATTCCATGTACCGATTTTAGTACAAGCCTCGCAGGCTTGTGCTTGCTATTTGAATTTCCTGGGAGATGAGTCCAACGAAAAGCAAGACTTTGCATCTGTTGGTGACGTAGTCTACGACACGCGTACACCGTCTCATCTGTCGCAGGAAACAATGTGCATAAATGAAGTTGTATAACACACATTAAGATATATAGAATGCGAAATATGTTCCATTGGCCGACCTGCTGGAAACCGAACAGCTGTTGAATTGCCGACTTCACCGAGGATACCACGTGTAATTCTGTAATAGTGTGGTACAGCACAATAGCACCGTTCCGAAAAGATAACATGTATGTAACAGTAAATTACTACATGATAGCCGTGATACCTAGCGGGTCGATCGTCTTAGTACTGTATGATACCAAATGCGATGGGAACGAATGGTCGCTCACAATCGTCACCTAGTTCACAGGGATTCATCTGTGCACGGGTTTCGTGCCTCGCCAAGCGGACATGAAAGAAAGATGATCACTACGAAGGGACCACACTCGAATAGGCTGTAGAATGGGTTTTTTGAAACACGGTTCCATTCACAGAAAAATCCCCGAGCTAGGAATCGAAGAGTGGCAGTGGGGTGGGGGATGGGGTGTAGCATCTACCGGAGCATATCCAGCAGAATGGTACCTTGATGAGGAAAAATTTTTTAATGGGGCACTCTAGACATCAACGTGAAGGTGCTCTTCGTTGAAAGCAATCTTGGTCCCAATGTACATGACAAGAGTCGCTACAAGTAATCCAACCAACATGAACTGGTCTGATGAAAAGTGACTATCCTCCCACAAAACTTTCAGAATCGTACCAATACTATCCATTTCATTGTATCGGAGGGTGGTACTACTACCACCACCACGACCTTCAGCCTCTGATTGATTCTTTACAAATCTTTCCCGTTTACGAACATGCTCGGGATCCATTTCGTCAAAGACGGATACCGTAAATCGTCCCTCTTGATCTACCTTCATCCCCACCTCGATCGTTCTTGTCGTGATCTTCTCATATTCGTCTTTGGACAACCTTCGTAACAAAAAGGTAAACGGTTCTCTGGCGATGGGTTCATAGACTGCTCGGTTCATATCAACCCTTTCTACCACCTGAATCGTAACTCCAGGTTGGAATTTGTCAGCCAGAGTGAAGGTAGTTGACCCCATGGCTGGTAGGGGAGCATTTCTTTTCAGTACCTCGACAAAGCGGGAAGAAGACGACGTTGCGTTGTCGTGGTCATCCTTGTCCTGAAGGAGAACACCAATCGCATGTGGAATACAATCCAACATTAGTGCAGATCTCAATTCATGTAGGGGGACCTTTTTCGATAGGAGTGCCGCTTGGATAGCAAGGCCCTGTGCGACACTGGACATGGGATTTAGGGAGCTACCGATCTCAACATTTGGGAAGAATTCGTTTTGGATCATACGTCGGACGGTGGGGATCCGAGTCGTACCGCCCACAAGGACGACTTCTGATACTACCGTTCCAGGAGATACCTTTTCCAATTGTTCCAGTGCTCGTCGAATCAAATTCCGAGCCTTGTCAAGCCATGGACTCAATATCTTCTCAAATTGTTGTTGATCGATATCGACACTTCGTGCCGTCGTCGTCCCTTGGTTTGCTTCCATTTCCGGTATGAAAAGTGTCTCTGATGGGCTAGGCGATTCGAGATCACATAACTGTTCTTTGACGTCGCGACAAGACTGTAGTAGGTTCATCATGACATCCTTTGGCACCGTCGACGCCTTCAGATCACATACATGGATACAGTAGTCTAGCAAGGCTTGATCGATATCATCCCCACCAAGATGTTCTTCCCCCTCTGTCACCAATACTTGAAAGGAGGATTCAGATGATTTCTCATTGTCATCCTCTTCGTGCCCTAGGGTCTTCGGCAAAACAAGTCCCCTTTTGCAAGCCACTGTAATGTCAGACGTCCCCCCACCCATGTCTAGTACCATAATCGTACTGGTGGACATCGAATTATCATCATTTTCATCATCATCGTCGTCCTGATCATTGTCATCATCATCATTAGGAGACTTTCGTCCCCTGTCTTCTTGGAGAGTTAATCCATATGCCATAGCAGCGGCCGTTGATTCTAAACACGTCGAAACGACTCCATCAAATCCACCTATACGACGAGCTGCATCTTCTACCAATTGTATTTGTCGTTTCGAAAAATGAGCCGGAACACCAATGACTACATTCCGAATCGTATAGGCGGAAGATGATGTTGATTGGGAGGAGGAGGATGAGAAGAATCCTTTTTTCGTCCCATTTGTCGAGACGTCGATCGGTCCACCGGGTACTACTAAATGTTTTTGAATCGCCTGTTTGGATTGAAGATATCGTTCGGCACCCTCTCGTATCCCCCTGAGTAACATTCCAAGAACTTGTTGAGGCGTAACGTGGATCGTATCCCCGTTGGTTGTTTCTACGACCAAGACAAGTTCTCCTCCTCCTCCTCCGCCATCTTCGTCGTCGACATCTTCTTCTGTCACCTCGTACGAATAGTAGGGTATCCTCGTTGACGACGATGACGATTGTGCTTGTTCATGTTTTATATCGGCAAGGAACCGACCCAACAATCGTTTCACACTGGATATCAATGTCCCACCACCTCCCTCGGTCGGAATGGCTGTCGTCGACGTGGTTGTCGTCGTCGATGTGAAGTTCGCCGTCTTTGCTTCGATACCGATCAATGGAGGATATCCTATGCGTACCAATGAGGGGACTAATCGTCCCCATTTATTATTCCTAGTCATGATTGGAGCTAGATTGGGTGGGAATCGAATCCATTTGGGACTTCCTCGTGTCGAATCCCATACCGCACAGGCACTATTCGACGTTCCTAAATCGATTCCAATCCAAACACCTTCTTCTTCTCCACTTCCTGCTCCTCCTCCTCGTCGTCGTCGTTCATGTTCCGTATTCATCACGATAAATGAAAGCGAAAGAGAAGGAAGTTGTCGTAGTCGTTGTCGTCGTAATAGTCCAAAAAGAATAAAATAACTCTAACTGTAAGACTCATGGTACTGCTGGTGGTGTCAATTTGTGTCGGCGTGGAGCAAAGCTTGTACATATGTATTATGTTCGAAGAAGGTATGATATGAACTTTCACGCTACTTATGTCTATACTTAATGTATGTAGATATCTATAGTATTACGTCATATAGGCTGTTGAAGGACAGACGTCATCCTGCACTGTGAATTGTGACTTTGAATCACGTAGATTTCAATCCCGAGCCACTGACGACGTCGATCCACAGTAAAGTTCGACGAAAGTTTCCGACGACGACGACCGAGATAACGACCCAACGATATAAACAGTCACACGTCAATATCGACAACAACAACGACAAGAACAGTACCCACAGCGGTCACGGACTGTGGAAGTTTTTTCTTTGACGACACCTCCCTTAAAGGTTTCGAATGTTTCGACAGGCAACGAGCGTCGTGACGGGAACGAGGATTCCCTTGGCCCATACCAAGGAGGTGGGTCGAACTAGTGGCTTTGTTCGCCGACCTCAACAGTGTCGACAACAGCAGTACCATCAGCACCACCATCACACCACAAGTTCTATCTTTGGTAAAAAGGCTTTAGCCATTTCCGTTGTCCCAAAGAAAAGATATTTTTCATCGTCGTCCATACATACCTGGCCCACAAAGCCTACCACAAGAGACTTATGGAATCATGTGAAGAGTCGTCCGGTGGAATATCTATCCATACCATGTGTCGCTGCCTTTGTTGGGATAACGACGAATTGGATGGGAGTGAAGATGCTTTTTTATCCCATTGAATACTTTGGTCTGGATTGGAAACGTTGGCCAGATACTCCCTATGGCCTATTTGGATGGCAAGGCGTCGTCCCGACTAAGACAGAAATTATGGCTCTTCGATTAGTCAAGATCGTGACATCTCAACTCTTAAGTTTAGAAGAAGCCTTTGGAAGGTTAGATCCGACGACATTGGGAGGATTATTATCTCCTCCCATCCACGAGGCGATTGAACGTGATTGTGGTACCATCTGGGCGACGATTATGAAACCGGTCCTTCCACTCTTACTTCCTCTTATCGTGAAACGACTACAAAAGGAAATTAATGATGTGATGGATTTAGATCAGATTGTATTGGATGCCTTTGTTCGAGATAAGGCAGTATTGGTCGATCTCTTCCAGAAGGTAGGTCGGGTCGAACTTGAGTTCTTGGTGAATTCTGGTTTTGGTTTTGGCTTTATTTTGGGATTAGCCCAAATGATGGGATGGGCTCGTTATCCCCTCCCCTGGACTTTACCAGCGGCAGGTGCCCTAGTCGGGTATGTGACCAACTGGATTGCTATTAAGTTACTATTCGAACCGGCAGAACCCGTCAACATTGGGAATCTCTTTGTCATCCAAGGTCTCTTTGAGAGTCGCCAAGTCGAAGTGTCCGATGAATTTGGACAATTCATGAATCAACGTGTCTTGAATTCGAAAAGTCTCTTACAGGATCTAACCAGTGGAGGAGATCAAGGAGAGTTGTATGCCTTTTTGCGAAGACATCTTCCCTACCCCATCCCTTCTCATATCCTCAAGGCCGCAGTGGCTGGGATGGCAGACATTGCCGATAATCCACTAAAGTATCCCCATGTCCATCGCTACGTCTCGGAACAACTCGATATCGAAAAGACGTTAGCACGAAGACTCAAGACTTTGTCTCCGACCGAATTTGAGGATTTACTTCACCCTGTATTCCAAGAAGATGAAATTACTCTCATCGCCACGGGAGGTGTATTGGGATTGATCGCGGGGGCACTTCAGACGCAATTGGGATGGGGTGGAACGAATGCAAAGCCACGTGCGATCGGTACTATCGCGTTCACGCTTGTATCGTCATTGGCTCTTTACATCCATCAAAAGTATGAAGAAGTCATGGATGAACCGTTGGCATCTAAGGAACGTCCACAACTACGGAAAAGAGCAACGATTCTACGTACACCATTGACGACAGATCCTGGTCCTGATCCGATCATTGAAAGTTTTGAAAAGGTCATTGGGAAGACGGTAGAACAAATCGTCCCGACTGGCGTTGTGTCGACAGTGGCTGGTCAATTGGCTGAAGTTCCTGGCATTGTTCGTAGAATTACCCTGAAGAGGGATGATGAGGATTCCACAAAGAAATAAAGCACATTTCGATGAACTCGCTCTACTAGTAGCAGGTATATGTTGGTGTTCTGCGAAGAAATGACTGTTATCCACTCTAGAGGGTAGAGAAAGGGAAGATCCATGACGTCGCCGTCAAAAGGGGGGCACACAACCGTTTCGGGGGCAACGTTCCTCTTTTTCGGCCGACAACCCCCTTTACAATGATGGATCTTTCGCGTGCACATGCTGTATTTCGCGTCTGACGCTTATAGAGTTAATCTTCAAAATTCTGCAGATCAGAACTTCTCTAAAGATCAGCTAAACGAAATGAAGTCTCCCGTGGACTGTCCACTGTCATTAGTCCCCCAAACAAGTATCGTAACGGGATGGGTGCCTTTTCTTGTGGATGAGCAATCTTCTAGTTTTTCCTATCACCTGTCCTTCGATGACGAGTTATCTCAGAAGAAAAGCAATACAAGGAACTGGACCTCCCTGGATGAGTTGGATGGTTGGTTTGAAGCATTACATCCATCCCGATTCGATACAGATAGGGAATCATCATGTTCGGCTTGGACGGATTCATATTACAAGAGAGAGAAATTGCTACGTCAGACGGCTTGGTGTACATTACAAGATGGATGTGAATGTGAATATGGATATTCCGATACTTGGCAAGAACGTGTGACAGACCCACAATTCCTAGAAGTTGTAGAGGGTATCACTGAAAGGATAAAGGAGATCACAGGTTGTTCTTCACTCAACTCATGTAATCTAAATTACTATCCAAGGGGTGGTGGAGTGGGATTCCATGCCGATGATGAATATCTCTTTGATGGGACGAGACGACCAACGTGTATCGTATCATTATCCCTATGCAGGGATGGCGGTCGACGTAAATTCATCGTCAAGAAACAAGATTGTACAGAAGAGGAGGCACAGAATGAATATCCGGAGGATCAACTCCATGAAGTTATTCTGGAACATGGGGATATCATTACGATGGAGGGGATGTTTCAAAAGTATTACTTCCACTCGGTATGGCCGGGAGATTCCCAAGATTATATGGATCATCCCCTAACACAGGGGGAACGAATTAATTTAACTTGGCGGACCATCGTCCAACATCTGGATGGGTCTGATATTTGTCGTGGCAAGATTTGTCCCTTATCCCAACAAAAGACTTAATCAGCAGCTGCTGGCGTCGTC
>Ga0194115_10006763_pt1 | contig 11551 bp, 11 predicted proteins | sample TA2MahsurfametaG_3_FD_148656 | JGI IMG/M metagenome (GOLD analysis project Ga0194115, IMG submission 148656) | Freshwater microbial communities from Lake Tanganyika, Tanzania - TA2015002 Mahale S4 surface | ecosystem: Environmental > Aquatic > Freshwater > Lake | place: Tanzania: Lake... | reverse complement strand
ATCCTTTTCTTTGTCCATCCTCTTTTAGGCATTCACACCGACTCAGATTATTTCGGGAGCTCACTGTTGTATTCTCGAACGTTTCTACACTCGTATACACTCTTCATGGCACTTCAAGATACGACGCCCAAAATGGGAGCCACAACTATCTGCCCAGGAACACATTGGTGTGCCAATCCTGACTTATCCGATGTATGCGGTGAGGAAGCTCCTCATGCATTTGAGGCATCTAGCAATGGTCAAACCGGTCGTGACGTCGGATTACTTCATACTGGTGATGGCATGATGTTCAATCAGAATGTTTGGCATCGCGGTCCCAAGAATAATGACCCCGAACGACCGATGAATCGAGTCATGTTCATCCTAACCTTCGCCTCCCGATTGGATCTGGAAAAGGCCGACGTACGACAGAATGGTATCGGGACCTTTTATTACCAACGATGGAATATGTGGGGCCATACTTGGAACGATTTGAAACATGCATCGAAGATGATGACGCAGCCCTTGGGTCTCCTCAGAGCGTTAGGCATTTGGAAGTGGCCGTTGAAGACACGGTGGGGAATCGTCTGGCTGGAACACTTTGCTCGCCAAATGGCAAACAATGAAGATTTCTTCACCGATTATGAATTGGAGAAGTTTCTGAACCTTTTGTATGCCAGCCGAATACCGCCACGATTTATCGAACGTGTCGAAACAGCATCCCTCAATGCCGATGGCGAACTAAGGTGGGAACCATTTTTGAAGAACGCTATACAGCTGATCAACGATGTCTCCCTCTTGATTCACTTGGCCATCCTGGTTGTCTTCATCGTCCTATCGATGTTTGGAATACTCATCATCACACCAAGGGGTCGTCGAGGAAGGGCGTTTAAGGCCTTTGTGAAAGATACGTTTTTGAAATACGTGGGAACGGCTCTACTTGTGGGGGCGGTCTGGTATCATGTCAATTATCGGTCCTATTTGTCCAAGCGGATTCACATGCGAGGGAATTGGAAGGGACCCTTTGCGTCCGTGGACAGTCCCCCCACCTTGCAACGCACAACATTCCCCGAACGTGAAGATATCTTGGTCGGATCTCGATTCGATGCTCCTCACCTTGCCAGCTTTAATAGGGTACTAGACTATCATCCAGGGAATCAGATCTTGAACGGTGCTATCAATGACGAGGGACTTAGAATGCCTGCCTTGCTCCGATCATTCACTTTTCCGAATAGATTTTTGCAACAAGACTACAAGACTGGATATTGGACACTGATGACCCAGGAGGAAACCACGAGTTATCTCCATCGTCAAGTTTATGGACATGAACACCCGTTGATTGCCCGTACGGACAAACATCTGAAGGAAGTCTTGTCCAATGCACGATTCGGATATCAGCGGACTACGATCATGGCTCAACGATTTATTCCAGCAGTCTGTTCCTACTGGCAATCTATCTTGTACTCCTCGATCGACGAAAAGGCGGCGCTATTCAATACCTTTACTGTTGGAATGCGCGCGCGTAAATCTTCTACGACGAGATCAAGATTCTTGTTCGACGGACGGAACATTATCACAGCGGTTGACCCCATGTTGACGACGAATAGAGGATCGGAACCCATTCGCAGGACAACGTCCAGATTACCAGTATTGATGGGACGAGACGTAGCATACAAGCCATTTATGCAGGACGATCTAGTACTCGTCCAAGAAGATCCTAGAAATGACTATGGGTATCCCGCCAAGATAGTCTCGATGGATCCGTTTGAACGAGTCGTCGTCCAATATTCCGATAACAACGACCTTGATATGGTGCCAAGATATATGCTGCATTACGATAGAGGCGAGGATCGGGACGGATACGAAGCACACGGTGGTAGTGAGGAAGGTGATGGGGATGAGGACGATAGTGACGAGGACGATAGTGACGAGGACGATAGTGACGAGAACGATAGTGAAGAGAACGATAGTGACGAGAACGATAGCGACGAGAACGATAGTCGTTCCCTATACACGATTGGAACCCGTGTCGTCGCTCGGTATCTTGGTAGAGACTTCTTTGACGGCATCATTGTTGGTATCCAGGAGGACGGCACCTATATGGTTCAGTTCGACGACGGTGACTACGACGATAGGGTACCGCTGGGAAATATCCTAAAAGGAATGAGCTGATTTGTAGACGATAATTAAACAAGCTAGGAAACAAATGGTCGAATCAAAGATTAGCCAGCTCTGCCTCGAGGTCGTCGTCGTCATCTTCTGGTCTCTCAAGCCATTGCAACTCTTGTTCAATCAAGGCGGCTTCTGCCGCTTGGCGCTGTTCTCGTATCCGTTCCTGCAGATCTTCCACAGCACGAATGACTATGTCGACTTTTGGACTGATGGAATTGATGATATGTTTCGAAAAGGATAGCTCAACACTTTGAAGTGCTAAAGACTTTTTCGCTGGCGTGTTGAGTTGTTTGAAACTCGATGCCATGGTATTGGCTATTCGTGGAAGCAGACAAGAACAACGACTGTGAGATATGTTACCCGACGTTAGTCTTGATCAGTGCAAACATCACATCGCTTCGCTTCACAGCCATACGTACCATCAAAGGCCATACAGCCAATAGCGAATGCAGTTCCCACAACTGGAATCGCCGAGAGGCCGTTACTGATTGCCTGTGAGTACGTCACTCCCCAAGACGACGTGACGCCAATGCCAGTCATAGCACTTCTGGTGGTTGAAAAACTGCCCTTTGCCAATAAATTCCAAACTTCCAGAGAATTCTTCATCTTGTCCACAGAAGTATTGACTGAATTGCTATCTGTATTGTCTTCAAAGTCGTGTTGCTGTTGAATCAAATCTTGACGAAGGCGTTCCAGGGACCGTAAAATTCCTAGACACAGACCATACCATCCCAGACATCTGTCAGCCAATTGCTGAACTGTCTTCGGTGACAACATATTATATCCCGCATAGACACTCGAAAAAGTACCGGAGGTTGCCGACGTTGCCACAGCGGCGACAAGAAGGGCGGGTCCTGCCGGGGTTAACATCGCCGCTGCACTCGCCACGCCAAGCGCCGCACCCGCAAAGCCCAAGGCCGAGTTGCCCAAGTTGACGGCTCCGTCACGCTTTTGTTTATGCGTCAAGTCGTACCCAATCTTTTTCAAGTTCGGAACGTAGTAGGTCAGTTGAGTTACCATTCGAGTATAATGTAGATTGAGTCGTTGAAGATTTTCCAAAAGCTGCGGGTGACGAGGGTGCAAATTGTGTTCGGTCTCATTCAGATCATGACTACAGTACGGACACAAGGTGAAGAATTCAAGCCCTTCCATGGCGACCTGATGTTGACTGCAGACGGGACTGCCACAAACATCACATCTTTTCGTCTTGGTCGTTACCTTGTTCGTCGACGACGTTCCTACGGATGACCCGGATGCCTGACGTGTAAAGAATCGTCGTCCATTATTCGTCGTCGCATTACAAAATGGCTTTTGAAATAGACATGCAACACAGGCATCTTCATGCTGTGCGGAAAGACCCCAGTCATGTGTCTGAATGGACAGATTCAACCGTCTTATCTGTTCAAGGTGTTCCATGACATGATTCTGTTCCTCCGGTGGCAATAATTTGTGTATCGTATGCGACTGAGGACAATGCATGATGCCACCCCAATCAAGTCGGAGCTTCACACTCTTTGCCTCTCGCTGACTATAGCTGCCGTTACTGTTCTGAACAACACAGCCACCTTTCATTTGCGGATGGTCCAGTATGTGACCACTCCCGTACTGTGTCAGCACCACATCTCCTGCCTGCCACGTCTGAGTAACTTCGTCGATCCGTTCCATAGTCATTTGAAGCATTTGTTGACAAGACTCTTTCAGGTAAGGGTCTAGTTCCTTGTGTGGACGAGGAATGGGTGGAGCGCTGGCATTCCGACGAAACCATGAAGAGGATGGGTCACGAACTTTAACGGACATTCGTCGGTATGTGAAAAAGGGATGCTGGTGTTTCTACCTTCGTTGTTGCAGTTGATTCCTGATCTTGTGTGTTGGCTTTTGCGTATTCCTGATGATTTACTGCCACCCTTATTGGTCCCGTCCACTGCAATGAAGGCGAGTCGTCTTTATTGTGAAAGAGACGGTCATCGCCGTTTCTCCCAAGATTATGTGTTGACTGTGAAGAAGAAAAAGCCCCGGCACGATTCTCGTCAAACGAAAATCTGGAAGAAAACGAATGACTCGGAGACGCACGCTGTACCAGCAACGGCAAATGTCCACGCCCATGTCGCTCTTCGGCGGGGCTTAAAAAAGTCGTCGTTTATGCCCAGGACTAGGTTCCCCCAAATTTTTCCACCCATCGAATTTCCCCGAAATTTGTCCCAAGCTAGCTATCATACGATGAGGTGACCGTGGTTAACCGTAATGTAGATATCTATGCTTCTGGCAGGCTAGCGAGTCGTAAGTCCCTTCAAGGCACCGTTTTGCGGTTTTCTCGGGTTTGTAACCCCAACAACGCAATAGGGATACTTTTGAAAAACTTCTCGACCCTACTAGTAATCCAGCTCTTAGTTTGCAACAAGCCCATTCAAGACCCCGTTCGTATTCATTTCTTCGGCGACCAAGACAGCATTCAAGGCAGCACCTCGTAAGAGCTGATCACCGCATACAAAGAATTCTAGTCCATAATCTCCGAATGCCAGTGATCGACGGATTCGGCCGACTTCGACATCATATTGACCCGTGGCGGTCAGGGGCATGGGATAGGAAAATGTCGATGGATCGTCAACAACCTTGACACCAGGAGCATCCTCTAACACTTGACGTGCCACATCCAAATCAATCTTTTCGGTAGTTTCTAGAACTATCACTTCCGAGTGAGCTCGGATAGTCGGGATCCGAACAGCTGAGCATGAAATCGGAGTATCTTCCGGCAAACCACAAATCTTGACAGTTTCCCACGCGACCTTCATCTCTTCCTTGGTGTAACCATTTTCTTGAAACTTGTCTATTTGTGGGATCACATTAAAGGGGAGGGGGTGTGCAAACACTTTGTTTTCGACACTCTTGTCCTCCAACCATGCCTTGGTTCCCTCCTTGAGTTCATCCATTCCTGGTTGACCAGCTCCCGAGGAGGCTTGGTATGTGCTCATAATGACTCGTTTCACCCCAAACTTCTGGATCAACGGCCACAGGGCCATGAGGCCGATTGCAGTGGTACAGTTCGGATTGGCGATCAATTTCGACTTCTTGGTCTCCTTGCCATTGATTTCTGGAACCACCAAGGGGATGTCTTTCTGGTATCGAAAGGCCGACTATGAACGAACAAAAATGAGGAAAGCATGATGTCGTGAGCCTCCGTGTCCCAGCTGACGCACACGATCAAAACACAATCATAGCCCTACCGAATTATCAATGACGACAGCTCCATCATCACCTTCGGCAATGTTCTTCGCATGGGCCAAGGCAAAGTCGCCATCGACCGCAAGGAAAACTACGTCACATTCTCGAGCTGCCTTTTCAGAAAAGAGTTCGACTTTCACATCTCCATACTTGGTAGTCACAGTGGTACCTGCACTTCGTTCACTTCCAAAAATTCGCAATTCATCGACGGGTAATTGATTTCGAGTTTCCAAAACCTGACGAATTTCTTTCCCAACGGCACCCGTCGCTCCGACGATTCCGACCGAATAGTCTAACGACGTTGTCGTACGACGATGAGATGGAATTACAGGCAATGGCGAAAAGCCAGATGTGTAGGCGACTGCCGATAGTAGAGCTACAGAAGTGAACTTCATGGTCTTTGCCGAAAATGACTACGACAGCAATCCGGGACGATGATGTTTTGTACGCGTTTTCACAATCCTCCCCTTCAAGGTGAAGACTTCTTGGGCTGTGTTTTGGTACGAGGATCGGCCTTCTCGCATCAACCAAACGTGCGGCTATCATGGATGGACAGACACTTACGGGTACGGCTGTCCGCCAGACGAAAGAACATTCGTCTTCGGCATCCGTCCCTAAAACCGACCACTCCGAGCATTCGAAGAGTACACCGGAAACTTATGGGTTCGATGTAGTCGAATACCTCGATTCGGTGTTATCGTCCGCGGTCTCGGACATCACAAAAGTTCCGCAAGATCCATGGGAATTTTTAGAATGACACTGGCGAAGGGTAAGTTATTTCTCTTCGCCGCGGCCCATCTCGATCAAGATACGACTTTCTGTATGACAGTGAAGCCATTGTCATCATTGACCATAAAGCCGTATCAAAGAGAGCAGCATGGCAACCGAAACGACTACTCTTTTGTCAACACCATCGGCAATGCCAGACCATGCCAGTGCACTCCTCACCGCAATGAGCACCATCTTCTTCGTGGCTCAGATATTTCTACTGGTCTTCTTTGTCTTCGGAACGACGTATTCAGCTGAAGAGTTCAAAGTCGAAGAGTAAGTGTTCTATTCGGATTGCGGTAGCTCGAGTTATTCCATTCGAGTATGATCATGTTGCTGAACCTTTGTCTTGATGCTCATCGATACAGATATATTGCTTTTCGAGACATTATGGCCATGTTGTTGCTCGGATTCGGATACCTGATGACGTTTCTGAAAACATACGGTCTTGGAGCTGTCGGTTTTACGATGATGTTGAGTATTCTGGCAATGGAACTGAATATTATGGTTGAGTGGTTTGTCCGCATACTCTACGGTGTTAACGAGACACCCCTACCGATTTCAGTCGCTACGCTCATTGACGCTGAGTTCGCAGCTGCGACCCTCATGATTACCTTTGGGGCACTTAATTGGACGAGCTTCACCACTACAGATGCTCATCATTTGCTGCAGCCAATCGTTCTTCTATGCATTCAACAAGGTCGTTCTGGTTCTCGGTCTTCTACAAGCGGAAGATGTCGGTGGAAGTATGACGATTCACAGTAAGTGGGTCGTGATTGGCTAGTGATGTTACCCATGTTCTCGTGTCTCACTTTTCAACCCAAAAACCTTTTGAGCAGTGTTTGGCGCATACTTTGGACTCGCAGCCAGCTATGCCATTGGAGCACCAAAGGATCCAGAAGCCAGTGAAAATTGCCTACCAGACAAGGTGTCGGATGTCTTGGCGTTAATCGGGACGACAATCCTTTGGATTTTTTGGCCATCCTTTGTTGGCGCGACTGAGACCGGTGACCTTCTGAATGAGAAACATTGTATCATCAACACCATCGTATCTCTCCTTGCTTCCACAACGATGACCTTTTGGCTGTCCGCCAGGCTCAACCATGGAAAATTCGATCCAGTACACAATGCCAACTCGACTCTTGCCGGGGGCGTCGCTATTGGAAGCGCTGGTCGCTTAGACATTGGTCCAGGTGCAGCTATGTTGTGTGGGACTTTAGCAGGTGCTGCTAGTGTCTATGGATATGCGTACAGTACTCCCTACTTGCAAAGCAAGGGTATCCACGATACCTGCGGTGTGGGGAACCTTCATGGATATCCTTCTCTCGTCGGAGCCCTGCTGAGTGTGGCATACACTAACTTGGATCCAGACGCAGAATTTCTACTGAATGCTATGCCATTGCAGATGCTTTGTCAATTGGCAGCGATTGCGGCGACTCTATTCGTATCGATGGCTAGCGGGTATGTAACCGGTCTCGTCGTGAAACCATTCAAGGACGGCGCTACGCCTAGCTTCTTGGACAGTGAATGGTGGCATCTCGAGTACTAATGGTGGATGGACCATTTTCCCAATCATTGAGTGGCAGTGGATCTCCATCGAATATATGTGCATCACTATCGTAAACAATATAGTGTTGGTTTATTTCGAAGCTATGTCGCTTTTCCGGTCCACCATCTGGAGCGTACGTCCTGTATTGCGTACCTCCCAGCAAGAAAGAATCCTAGAAGATCATCGAGTACAGGAACCCGAACCACGAAAAACAGGAAACAGGATCCGTTCGCTGACTTGCAGCTTCATCGTTGAGCAGTTTCCCATACTACTTCCCAGGCCATGTGACTAAAGATAGAGTGAAGCAGCGGGCGACGATCTCCCACCACTAAATTGTAAAGTGCTGACCGAGTCATCGTAGTTCGGAATCAACTACCGGTATCGACCGAAGTGGAAGGTTTGAGTAACAGTAATATGATTCGCTCCGGAAAACGCGGGATGAACGGTCGGTTCGTCCGTCGGACACTACCTATGTATGTACGGTAGTTCGAAGTGACATATGCAGCACCATACCCGCACAGGACGTTTCGTTCGACTAACTGTAAATCATTCGCAAAAGTATCGGATACCTAGCTATCTAGTGTTATGATCAGCTCTAGCGAGACTCCGGATTTAGTGATAAGTACATGCATTTTGCACATGGTATTGAGAACCCATAGACCATAGTGGAGCACAGCGTCACATTTCGTTTCGGATCTCTTGGCCTCCCTACGTTCCGTTTAAATTCGTTACCGAGTTCAGTCCTCTGGAAGTTTGCCATAGACAATCCCCCCATTCGCTTTAACTCGCGCCATTACCTGTAGCTCGTTATTCCGTTTCACGATCTTACCTTCGATCTCACTGCCCGGAATTAAGAAACGCACTAGTTTCCGTGGTAGTCGCACCATCTCACCATCATACATCTCGATGTGGTAGGAGCAAGGTGTGGTACCTGCATGTCTACCATAGGCAGGTTTCTTTCCTTCGACTTTCTCAATTTTACCAGTAAGCCACTCCTCGTTATGGAAGGCTGTAACTAAGTCGCCTGGATCCAAACGTATTCGAGTAGAAGCTCCCAGTTCTCGAAGCATTCTCGATACTCGAGGAACATGGTTCATAGATCGAGATGGCAGCGCCCGGAGGACCCTATGAACAGACATCAGCGTGCACTTGACAGTGGGTTGATGGAATTCCGTTGTCGCCATAGATTCAGATTCGTTGTAGACACATGCTTCGATTCGGGTCAAGAGATCTGGGGTATGCATACGAGACATTGCCGTCTCACGACTTCGCCCATACTTGAGCTCTGAACGCAATCTTCGGATAGACTCTGTCAATCTGGCGATTCGGACGCTGTGAGTCTCAAGTAGACTTCTCCGAGTATACTTCCTCGCCTCATCATCACCAAGGTAGATCCAGTTGCCTGCATCATTCTGCAACAAGACTATCCCACCAACCCTATGAAGTTCTCCAAGTATCTGTGTGATGATGACGTCTTGAAAGAGAAGCGGCTGTCCAGAGTAGGAGTGTGCATGTTGACTGATCAATCGTTTCCAGAATGAATTCCCGGGATGTACAATTTCGAGATGGGAGTTACGTGCACCAAAACCTTGGGAGTCAAGGCGAGTCGGGATCAGAACATCCATTTGGTACGGCAAGATAGTGGGTCCGACTTCTCGTGGGATCTTCCAGCGGCTTTGAACGGTTTGATTCATGAATGGACGATCGAAAACGTGTCCACTCAGTATATCTTTTCCCCACTGCGACTCTTGTACCGAATACAGCCACATAACTACCATAGTCAAGAAAGGGATAGCGACAAGTACAATGCGAAGAATGGAACGGACGATGAAAGTGAAAGTGGCCTCTTCGTCGGCAAGTGTGACGATCAGTACGAGGACGATGTAGACGCCTAATGTAATCCGAACCGCTTGCGAACATTTCATCCGCATCCTGTGGAGACATTCTTCGACATAGGCCTTCCAATGCAAAAAGTTGGAGCATTGACCGCGAGCACAAATCTTCAATACATCATGCTTCTCGATTTCGTCTTCTTCCAGCCGAATCAAGTACGTACGATCATTGATCTTCTTGTGAATGACGCCATTCCACCATTGATCCTCCGCATATACTTCCACCTGCTGAGATAGCTCAAATGTGTTCTCCACAGATCGTGGCTGTTTAGGCATATCCCCTCCGAACAACTCAGCTCTCAATTTCACCCACTGCCTGGTGAACCAGGTATCGTCGGGTAAAGGGCTGCGATTCATTCGCTGTAAATGAGCCACCAAGTCCTTCTGTCTGAACTGAAACTCCTCATTGATGATACGAATGGCAGAAAAATGAACGTAATCAAAGGAATGTCTTCGAAGTCCTCCCCATGCTGCGAACTTTCGAAACCAATTCCATTCCTTCCGGGGAACGCTAAGATCCCGAAGGGAAAGGCCACTCATTTGCATTTTCAATGACCACGACGTTCCGAGAGACGGGATACGTCGATCATTTTCTATCGTACCCGGACGACTTGAGAAGGTCAAGATGAGGACGACTCGATCACCACTGTCAGGATCCTCGTGGGCAGGCCCACGATGATTTGTCGACGCTTGAAACATCCATGCATCACCAGCCTTCCAAATTCGAGTTTCATCAGCCATCCGGAATGCAGTTTGTTCATCACAAAGTTCATTATCGTCGCTGCAGATGTGAAAGCCGGGGCTGTGGGGGAAAATTGCAGTCATTCAAAAAGAAAGTTGTGAGTTCATTCGTCGGGTGATGTGATGGAGGTTGTCAAGAATAGCACGCTAGCAATCAATCAGATCTGTTCGTTCGTACCAAGCATCGGTGGCTCCCATCTCTTCCGTTGTATCTTGTAAAGGAACAAATATGGTGTGATGATCATTCCACGTCCTTGCCATGTGTTGAAGCGTCATTGTGATGTCGTTGTCCTTATGAAAGTGTTGATCTCCAGAACCATACGCCGATGTAATGGCCGTGAGTTCAAGGAGTGCAGGATCGGGACCCAACAAATCTTCCAACGTCTTGATAATTTGTTCATTCCGGGCGATATCTTGTACCACTCTTTCTACAGATGGATGTGCATCGAGATCTACCTTGAAAGACCATCGCTTCTCATTGGAAATGAGCCAAATAAAGTCAGGATCATCCTCTGATAAATTCGCGTTACGGTCCAACACATACTCTCGTAGTTCCTTTGCGTGGTCTGATGGGACGACATTCGGTATGATTACGCTTCCATGTTTCAACATTAGGTCAGTTCCGTCGGTAACATTTCGATCGACGACTAAATCGTGAAGACTCTTAATCGAAAAATCTTGTTTCGTACAGACACGGTGGTAGTAGGTATACTCTTCAGATGTCCTCATCTCATCATTTTTGACAGATTGCATGTAAGTTTCATAGTACGTATCGTAAAAATATTGAGCACCATTGGTTAGTGCCAGTATACCTAGAAGGAGTCCGAGCGGGATTTCCAAACACAAAATTCGTGAGAGATTCAAGAAAGAGATTGGAGAAAATTTCTTGCCGGATGAAGAAGAACCACCAACACTCTCTTCATGCAAATTTGTTGTTGTCCCATTATTGAGAATCTTCATGATGCTATCTATCTTGATGATGCCGTACAATTGCGCAGATATCCATCAATGTTATCTGGAGGAGTAGCCAACCCGGCCGCTACATCGGTCTTGTTTTGTTGAGTGGACCCGCTTCTCCGATCGGTTCGGATTTCGGATTTCATTTCCCTTTCATGGACGCGTGCGAAAGGTGGACTAGAGGTTTGCTCCATGGATTTTTGAGTCCATATCCATGGACTTTTATCCATGGAGTCCATCATGGACAGGCCCATCTCGAAAATGCAGGTCCATG
>Ga0194115_10006761_pt1 | contig 11552 bp, 14 predicted proteins | sample TA2MahsurfametaG_3_FD_148656 | JGI IMG/M metagenome (GOLD analysis project Ga0194115, IMG submission 148656) | Freshwater microbial communities from Lake Tanganyika, Tanzania - TA2015002 Mahale S4 surface | ecosystem: Environmental > Aquatic > Freshwater > Lake | place: Tanzania: Lake... | reverse complement strand
CCCCCCAAAAAAAAAGGGTACTCGTATCTTTTCCCAGAAAAACCCTCGCAGTATGAAACGAAAGGAATGAATAGAAGAGAGATTTTCTTCAAAATCATCATCGACGAAGTTTTTCCTTGACATCTATTCGTTCTGCATCCTTCTCTTTTGTGGATCCGCTTGCCACCGCCACAACCTTCCCTTCGGCAGGGTCTAGTAGTACGTTTTCTGATTTTTTCCCTACCAATCCTGTTTCACTCCCTTTGCCCTTTTCCGTTGTTTCGCCTTCTTCTTGTTGTTGTTGTAGGTCAGGAATATCCACTTTAGTGTGTTGTAATGGTTCAACCACATTGTTTGAATCGACATTGTTGTCTTGTTTTTTCACATTCTTGTCATCATTCCCTTGCATGTTCGTCGCCAGTGCTTCTGATTCTGATGCTCCGGGTGGAGGAAGAGGAATACGAATATGAATATTATTATTATTCTCATTTTCAAATTCTTTTCTCCGTTCTTGTGCTATTTGTTGAATATGTTGTCGTAAGACATCCTTCGATGCTGTCATACTATGTCCCGTTGGTCCCCAACTTGTCGTCGTACTACCCAGAGTACTACCAAAGTTACTTCCATCTATCGTACCGATATCTAATATACTTTGTGATTGAGAGGTAGTATAATAATGATATCGTATCAGAAAGAACATAAGGAGACAATATCCGACGAAGACTGTCAAGAGCATCGTGATTAGAATGTTTCGTAGGGTCTTATTCGAAATTTGTTTACTCCCCCGATATTGAGGTAAGACGGGGTAGACATCTCCACTCCGACTTCGAAGGATCATCCCCTGTCTAGTCGGTATCGATCTGGATGTTGATGATGAGGAGGATGATGCCACTAACAGAGGAACTGAAGTGTGGTCATTGCTGGAACCAAAACCTAACATTTTTTCTTCGTATTTTTCTTTTGCGTTTAAAGTTGTTGTTAAGTGTGTGTGCCGGTGTGTGTGGATGTCTCCCGTTTATTGGAAAAATGATAATCACGAATGGTGCAAGTCTTCTTGTCCTTCTTGAATGTGTTGTAGATGTGGCTTGGTTGAATCTTAGGACCAATACGGGAGTTGTTGGAAAGATGGAGATTATTCTAGAGGTGTTCACAGTCTGCGTAACCAACAACGTCAATCACAAAGTCACAACTTCTTCGTCCCTTCGAAGGTTCGTATAACCTATTTTGGCGAATACCCTATGAGCATACATACATAGAAGCGACAAAAACTTTGCCCAATTTTCAAGGGTGAGTTTGTGACTCATCCGACTACACGATTCTCTATCCGCTGACGATGCATGTGACGATTTTGACGACAAAATCCTATCCGTCGATGCTTCGATTGGTTTCCAAACATTCATCTCGCTAGAGAGCCCATCCACAGCAATACATCCTGCTTTTCAAGAGGAGAGTTGAACAAGTTGAGGTACTGTACCGTACTAGAATACCAGAATGATTCGGACCTGCCGATTGGGAAGTACCGTTGTAGCACGAACCCTACAATGTGGTGGTGGACAACGTCGATGGCTCTCATCACCACCATCAGTCAAAGACATTCCACCATCACAAAATCTTTCAGGTCCTGCAGCCTCGAAAACACAGGGTATCGGTACAGGGAAGGCTGTACCAGGTTCCTATATTAAGGATCGTGGTCCAGTATCATGGCCATCACTCTTCCTTGTAGGGATTGCTGCCGCCTCGATTGTTGCCTATTATAATATTGAAAGAGAACGTCGATTAGAATCTGCCATGGGAAGGGTCGTATCAAGTGAGTCAGGGGGTTGGACACCTAATCCAGATGTCATGGCACCAAGGAAATTTAAATTAACACCCTGGGGTTGGTTTCCGGAAGAAGATGCGTTTGGACCTTGTAAGTCGTCCTTTCAAACTACTACCTTTTCCAGGCTACCCCCCCGAACTTATGACAAGAAAACGAAGTCGCCGCCCCATTCCCCTCCTCCCCAGGGTTCCAATGACGAGCATGTTTAGTTCAGTGTACTGTGTCGGGTGGGATAGAGGATGATGATCTACATCTTCTAGATCCATATGATGGCATGATATCTCACATTTTGGTTCTTTTCTTGCTTCGTTCTTTTCCTCACCCAACTCTATTTGAAACTGCTATCTCTCATGGGTACAGCTGGAAAACCAGCTATTGGTGGACCATGGTCATTGATTGATTTGGAAGGAAATCTAGTTACCAATGTTTCCTTCCGGGGGAAATGGTTATTATTATATTTTGGATTTGCACGTTGTCCTGATATTTGTCCATCGGAAATGTTAAAAATTGCACGTGTCATTGATGAATTGAAGGAATCGAATCCGACTTTGGCGGATGCCATCGTCCCCATCTTTGTTTCTGTCGATCCAGCACGGGATTCCTTATCCGCTCTGAAGGAATATTCTAAGGATTTCCATCCAGATTTTATTTTCCTAACTGGATCACCGACACAAGTCCAACAAATGGCAAAGAAATATCGTGTCTACGTTAGTAAGGCAGAAGAAACAGAAGATGGCGATTATTTAGTCGATCATTCGATCGTCGTATATTTCCATGATGATGAAGGTGAACTCGCCGATTGCTTTACACAATCGATGAGACCTAAAGATATCGTCGAAAAGATCAAAGAACGGATGACTGCCGTTCCTGGTACGATTGCGTAGTAGCGAGGACATTGTATGGGTACATAGCACGCGGAACTCTATAATCTAGCGACCATTAGCATATACTCGAAAGCGATCCGTCCGATGACTAGTTAACCGTGATGTCAAGTCAAAGACGGAAGCACGTTCGTCGTCTCGCTGGGGTCACTCGAACGCTGTTCGGTATTCTCTCTTCGTGCACCCCTACTCCTAGGCGATGGATCTGTAGCCCCGGATGATGAACGAGGTGGTGAAGGTGTCAAATCCTTCGTATAAGTTTCGACAAAATAATACCCTACCCCCCCACTCCTCGGTGCACTATCCGTAGTAGTAGGCTCGGGAAAGTCGGTGAAGCGAGAGGAACGGGAACGATCCGTCAGGCCCGATTCTGGACGCGTCGGGATATCACTATAGGGTATGAGTTCCATCGGTCCTCCCTCCGCATAGTGAGGATCATAGTGCTTGTCTCCTCCCAAGTGTTCGTGCACGTGGTCATCGTCATGCTTTCGGTCAAGATGGAAGACTATCTTGTACAAGATCACACCCGAAAACACAACCAAGATACCCGATACATTGACACTGTTCAGCTTGTCATGGAAATACGTTACCCTGTTTTCAACAACAATACCATGGTAAGAAAATAACGCCTTACAGACAATGAAAACTCAAACATACCAAAGGACCTACCCGATGACAATCGTCGTCATTTCCTTTATTACTCCGCCAATCATCAAGATCATCGCGCTCGAGTGTAGGATAAGGTAGAATTCGAATAACACCATCGAAACGGCCAGAGAACCACCGAGAACACCAAGAAATACTAGTTCCAGCACTTTGTTGCGATAATCAGAAAGTTTGGTCCATGGCTTTTCTATTGTGAAACTCATCAGTAGCATCAAGATGAACATACTCGGCGCCAACAGCCTCATTGTCGCAATAGTTGTCTGGATCCGTGGGCGAAGGTTCTGTAGCTTCGATTGAACCAAAGTCCATCGTGCTCCGGACAAGAAACTCGCTCCTAAACATAGCAAGAAACCCCTCATCACAAAATTGTATTCCCCCCATACGGTCAGACATTCCCCGCATGCAATGACCACGATCACACCCACTAGTCGCCATGTTATCCTTTCGATCCCAAAGGCATACGCCCAGCATAAGACGAAGATTGGTGTCGATGATTTCACCATTGTGTAGAAGGTGATAGTGATCGTTACCATGGATAAGTTGGACAGTCCGACATCGAGTGCCGTTGCCATCCCACATGGAATGCTAATGGACGCCCACTGTGCCCACGTCATTTGATCGATACGTTCTGCCCCTAACTCAACAGGAAACACCAGACACGCCAAGTGACTGAACATCCACTGGATAAGGAAATGGAATGAAGTCAACAACAATGGGAATGGAAAGCCCAAGTGATCTTTCCCAAAGATCTTCTTGTTATAACAACTCAAGAGCGTTGAGAAAAAGAACCACCCCAGCATGGCCGGCAAATAGACGCAGTGTTCCTTGTAGAATGATATTATCCGATCACGAGACACCATGATGTATATTGACAGTGATAGTGAGATGAGGGGAAGTGTAGCATATGCTGGTTATTGAACTTGGCATCACCTTTCGTTGAACGTTCCGTGTTGATTGATTGATTGAGATGAAGGGAAGTACCGTTGACTTCAAATCCCGATAACCGTCTGCTTCTGAAGTCAACTGCCCTTCTTCTTTACAGGGCGTTCGATTCCTGTTTGTCAACAGTCATCATTGTGTAACCAATGTTCAGGCTTTATCATTTAACGAGCGACGTCGTGCCCCCAGATCATATAAGCCTAATACACAACAACATATGCTTGCTTTGTGATTACTGTTATCTGCACGTTGTCGTTTCGAGGTCGCTATGAAATGCTACAGTAGCTCAAGTATCTCGACAGACGACATAGTCAACCATTACCGTGTAAAGAATGTATCAGATTTGACGATGCCTGTAGTGCCATCGTAATCTAGCCAACATCTTTGAACCATCGCTACAGTTCATTCTGTGCTACGTTGGACAGAGTAGACGAGAGATATTGCAAAAAAAGCGGAGAAGCGATCATGGAGAGGAACCAGAGCTAATTATACCACCTCTCTGGTCTCGATCAGTCCTGTCTCGTGGCCATCATCATCATCATCATTGTCGTCGTCGTCATTATCGTCGCCATCATCATCCTCGTCATTACCAATACCATCATCGTCGTCATCGTCGTCTCCTTCCACGTACTCGTGCACGGCTTCAGAGTGATCTCGTTTGTCAAGATGGAAGACTATCTTGTACAAGATTACACCAGAAAACACAACCAAGATGCCCGATACATTCACACTGTTCAGCTTGTCATGGAAATACGTTACCCTTTTTTACATCATAACGTGGTGAGAAATCATGACCTTGCAGAAAATGAAAACTCAAACATACGAGAGAACCTACCCCAGGACGATAGTCGTCATTTCCTTGATTACGCCACCAATCATCAATATGATCGCGCTCGAGTGTAAGATTAGGTAGAATTCGCACAACACCATCGAAACCGCCAAAAAGCCACCGAGAGCACCAAGGAAGACTATTTCCAGTGCTTTGTGGTGATAATCGGAAAGTTTGGTCCACGGCTTTTCTATCGTGAAACTCATAAGTAGCATCAAGATGAACATACTGGGGGACAACAGCTTCATCGTTGCAATCGTCGTCTGGATCCGTGGGCGAAGCGTCTGTAGCTTCGACTGAACCAAAGTCCATCGCGCCCCTGATAAGAAACTCGCTCCTAAACATAGCAAGAAACCCTTCATCACAAAATCGTATTCCCCCCATACTGTCAGACATTCACCGGCAACAATTACGATAATCACACCCACTAGTCGCCAGGTTATCCTTTCAATCCCAAAGACATAAGCCCAGCATAACACAAATATTGGTGTCGACGATTTCACCATTGTGTAGAAGGTGATAGTGATCGTTACCAATGAAAGGTTGGACAGTCCAACGTCCAGCGCCGTCACAACCCCACACGGTACGCTAATGGATGCCCACTCTCCCCACGTCATTCTATCGATACGGTCCGCCCCTAACCAAACAGGAAACGCCAGACATGCCAAATAACTGAAAATCCACTGGATAAAGAAATGGAACGAAGTCAACAGCAATGGACATGGAAAGCCCAGGTGCCCCTCTCCGAAGATCGTCTTGTTGTATGCACTCAACAGAGACGAGAAAAGGAACCACCCCAACATGGCCGGCAAATAGACGCAGTGTTGATTGTAGAACGATATTATCCGACCACCCGACGTCATGATACAAATTATTGATAGTGTGAAGAGGGGATCTGTCGTATATGTTGTTTATTGTGACTCGTATCTCTTGTTGGGGGGTGTTTCGCTTTGACTGTGAGTGATATACAAGGGATTACATTCGATGGCTGCCTCGATGCTTCCTCGTCATTTGGCCTCTCCAGTAGACGTTCGATTCGTGTTTGTCAACAGTCATTCTACGAATACACGCCATATCATATCATATGTACATAGCTCGACACAACGGACGAGACGGCTACCGTACTTTTATATATATGGCTCTTGATTAGTGACAGTACCATCCCACGACAGTCGAACTAATCCACGGTTTTCAGTCGCGAGTCGCGAGTCGTGGAGTATCGAAAGTGTCTTGCAACTTACAACCTCAAGGATCTCGATAGCATACGATACAGACGACCTCTGTCGTATTAGAATTGATGATGTCTGCAGTGCTATCGCTATCTCCCATATGCAACAACTCTCAACCATCGCTATAGTTCATACCGTGCTGACATCAAGAGAGATGCAGAGGGAAGTTCTTTTGTGCGACGATGAGACATGATGTATTGTTGCAGGCGATCAGTGTTTGGGAGGTGTTGGTAAGCTATACTAACTGTATGGCTTCCTTCAGTCCTGTCTCATCGTCCTCATCATCACCAATACCATTATAATAGTCGTCGTCATTGTCGTCGTCTCCTTCCACGTACTGGTACACGGCTTCAGAATGATCTCGTTTGTCAAGATGGAAGACTATCTTGTACAAGATCACACCAGAAAATACAACCAAGATCCCCGCCAAGTTCACATTCTTCAAGGGGTCGTCGAAACGTACTACCCTGTTTTCAAGAATAACATCATCATTGTAAGGAAGGAAATCACTACAAAAAAGAAACGAAAAAAACGTCGACCATATGAAAGAACCTACCCGTAGAGAATATCCGTCATATCCTTGATGACTCCGCATATCATCAAGATCATCGCGCTCCCCTGTACGATAAGGTCGAATTGGCAAAAAGCCAATAAAACTCCCCAACACCCACCACGAAGACCAAGAACGACTATTTCTAAAATTCTGTCGGGGGAATCGGGAAGTTTGTTCCAAGGTTGTTCGATCGCGAAACTCATAAGTAGCGTGAATAGGAACATACTCGGTGTCAACAGCTTCATCGTCGCAATCGTCGTGTGGATCATCGATGGGTTCAGGTTCTGTAGCTTCGACTGAATCAAAGTCCATCGTGCTCCGGAAAAGAAACTCGCTCCTAGACATAATAAGAAATGCTTCATCACCAACTCGTTTCCCCCCGACCATACTGTCAGAAGTTTACCACACACAATTACGAAAATCACACCCACTAGTCGCCAGGTCATCCTTTCAATCCCAAAGGCATACGCCAAGCATAACACAAAGATTGGGGCTGAGGACGTTACTTCTGTGTATAAGGCGATAGGGGTCATTGTCAATGATACGTTCGAAAGTCCGAGTTCTGAAGCCGTTAGCTTCCCACAGGGAATGCTAATGGACGCCCACTGTGCCCACGTCATTTGATCGATACGTTCTGCCCCTGTCCAAACTGGAAAGGCCAGACACGCCAAGTAACTGAAAATCGACTGGATTAAAAAATGGAACGAACCCAACAACAATGGACATGGAAAGTTCTCTTCTACAAGGATCGTCCAGTTGCAACGACCTACCCGTCTTGAGAAAAAGAACCACCCCAACATGGCCGGCAAATAGATGCATTGTTCCTTGTAGAAGGATATTACCCGATCACGAGACATCATGATGTATGTTGATAGTGAGACGAGGGGAAGTGTAGCATATGCTGGTTACTGGACTTGACATCGCCTGCGACCGAACAACATTCCGCGGGATACTAGAAGCAAGATGTTGGACCTGTAAGGTCAAGTAACAACTGTAGAAAGAAACCTACTGTAAAGAAGTCAGCACTCTAGTCAGGGTTAAATGAGCGTTTGTCAAAGTCCTACAGTCCTAAGTGCCCGCTCAAAAAGGAGTTATCCTACAACGCCCTGGCGTTATAGTAGGAAGGGCGTCTTATTACAGAGGGCGTTATATAGAGATTCATAGTCAAAAATAGATCTATACGTAGACTTGTACTACATTATTGACCTCCCCACTAGAGACAGACTTCAATGGCGTTCTATTCTGTAGGGGGTTAACCCAACGCCTGGTTCCAAGGGGGCGTTTTACAGTGATTTGAAGCGCGTTCATTACGCCTTCATGCTGACGACGGATGGTCCAGTCCGCTTATTCGACTCACCGCACCTCCATCATTAGTCGACCTAGTCCAATATGTATTGTCGACTTTGTCGTTTCATGGTCGCCATGCAAGCTTCAAATACATCGCTACGAAAGTCGAGCGAGAGAAAACGAAATGGACAACGACTTACTCGGCATATTCAGAAATTGATGATGCCTCCGCGTGTGCTATCGCTATCTTCCATAGGCTATACCTTTCAACGATCACTACAATTTCATTCCGTGATAACCTTGATAGAGTAACAGAAAGGGAAAATTGTGTCTGGAGTGGAGACATACCTCTAAAGCGAGTGGCAGAACGGGTCTGTTTCTTTTTTAGTCGTTGACGATGTCGTCGTCTACAGAGTTAAAGCCAATCCCGAATGAAAGCTCAAGATCAACACGATCATTGAGTCCATCTGAATCTTCCTCGTCGTATATTTCTCAACGATCCTTATCGACTACGAAATTCCGTATTACCTTGGTCTTAGTATTGATTATGTTTGTGACGATTACGTTGACACGATTTCGGGGTGTATTGACTGCCTACACGACGTCTGCTGGAAATGGCCGAGGGATTATTGTCAACGTAGAGAATACGGCTATACGACCATTGAATCCCAAGGAAGAAATCCTACTTGGAGGAAGTCATTTCTATATGTTACCAAAGACACCATTCGAAGAGGCTATCGGAGTCCTGATCGTATTCCATCCATGCAATCGGTCGGGTGTTGATTTCTTCCTCCTTCCGGAAGATAGAATCGTTGCGAAAAATGCCTTGGAAAAAGGATTAGCAGTATTATCATTAACATCGAAGGATCGGGAATCGGGATGTTTCACGACGGAAGACACGGGTATTGTAAATCAGGTGGTGGATAAGTGGACCAACCTACATAACTTGAGTAAGGTTCCTCGTTACGGAATGGGGATATCTTCGGGGGGATCCTTTCTTTTTTTCGTTTATAAGGAACTTCACATAAAGAGGATGGTGGTATACAATACTCCACAGGGATTTTTACCATCCGACCATCATGATGAGACGACGATGATGATGATTCCTACAGCCTTCGTTACTATGTCGATGGATAAACCATTAAGTCGACGAATTCGTGAAAACCATAAAGAACTTTCCAAACGTCATATTCCTACCCAATTGTTTCAAATATCACCACGACCCTTTAAGAAGGAAGTGATATGCAAGTCTAGACTACCTGAGATGAAACCGAAAGACTGTGATAGGATATTTGAATCATTACAAGGAGGTGATTCTCATCATCAACTATTGGATAAGGATGGTAACGTCCTTCAAGATATTACAGAGTCGTACGAATGGAAGGAGTTAGTAAGTACTTTGGATTTAGATGCATGGCCATCTTCATCCCATTTTCCAACATCGAAAACTTCGGGAGGGCATTCTTGGCCCTATGCGAGTATCGAACAAGAATTACATGCATGTTATGGTCGACATGGGATGAATTCACAACATCATGTGAAGATTATGGAATTTCTCCTCCTAACGGCGGCATCATCATCTTCGTCATCCAACAAAAAGAATTGAATCGAAAACAAAACAATTTTTTTTTCATGAAAATCAATCCAATAATTCTCCGCAGGAGTAACAGTACTCTGCTCCTGCCCAATGAAAGGTAGCTCCACAGTTGGAACAGACTTGTTCCATGTTAATGGTAAAGACTTGCTTCTCTGAAGAGGATGATGATTTACCACCAGTAAAGAAGGAGAACGACGATGATGAGGAGGATGAGGATGCAGGCCGAGGAGAGGACCGTCGTCGTCGTCCTCCTCCACGCATCGAACGTCGTTTCAATTCTTCCCGTTCTAATAGGGCTTCGACGAGTGCCGCCGCTTGTGCTGGGACGACAGCGACACCGACCAAAATAGATCCACAGACTACCAATTTCCCTGTAACGGTAATTGGAGTGATATCTCCAAAGCCGACTGTCGTCAATGTCGTTAAACCAAAGTACAATGCATCAAAGTAATTGTTAATGTCTGGATTGACCCCATTTTCTGCCGTGTAGACAAGACCAGACGCTACCGATACAAGTGTAAAGAGTGAAAGGAGGACTCTTGCCAATTGTAGTTGCCATTCTTGGACCAATGTCTTGACAGTGGTGGTAGTGGTAGACGTGTTTGGATTGGTCCCCAGAGGACGTCGTGACCCTATTAGGACTACCCGTTCTGCAAATCGTTCAAAGGAGGCCAAATCTTTCAAGACCCGTCGAAGACGAAGGACTCGTAATAATTCCAAATTGATCAATCCAGATGGACTTGTTAATGCCTTTGGCATCATGAGACTATCATCCCATCCCATTGTCGTCGTCGGTGTTAGACTGACAATGAGGGGTAGGATGACGACGACGACATCCAATGCGAATTGGATATCGAATACATGCTTCCCTGGTTCCTTACTTGATGAGAACCATCGTCCAAAGAAATCCAATCCGAATACAATCGAAACGAAGATTTCACCATCCTTTAATAGATCCCGATAGGGATCTAATCCATCCAACGTCCCCAGAGCGACTAACAGACTACTTAAAATGACTGATAATGCAATCGTCAATTCGACGATGGGTTCACTCAATGCATTTGCTAACCGTTCCTTGAATTGTCCTAATGGTCCAGCCGGTACGACCAAACCATCTTCTGTATAGGTTAAGAACGTCGATTCACTGTCGAGTGGTGATATGTACGGTTCATAAATATTGTCAAAATTCAATGCACAAGAAAAGATTGGTTCATCTTCCTTCGAAGAAGATGAGGATGATGATGCGTCGGACCAAATCTCAGTAGATTCTGTCGTTTCAAAGGGTAATAGGTAGATTCGAGAAAAGGAGGATGAGGATGACGACGACGATGAAGATCTGAAACGTTGAAATGAAAGAATCGACGTCGTCATGGTTGTCGTCGTCGTCGTCGTCGTCGTAGGAATCAATCCCTGTCCATCCTTTATTTGTAGAAGGAATAGTAGTATCCCAAAACCTCGAAGAAAATGTGAAAATGGGTGGTTTGTTGCCATCATCCGCCTCTGACTTCTACTAGTATTTGTAGTAGTAGTTGTACCCATCCCTGGGATAAACGATGATGATGATGATGTTATCTTCATCGTCGTCTTTGTGGTTGTTGTCGTCGTTGGTTGTGAGGATCGCAACGCACAATGGAGTGTCATACGATTGCGACGACTTCACGAAAGATGTACCAACCAGTGTCTCAAAAAATCACCGTATGTAATTGACGGCATCTAGAGAGAGAGAGAGTGAAAGAGAAAGAGAAAGAGAGAAAGGAAGAAACGAGAAGGCCA
>Ga0194115_10006757_pt1 | contig 11555 bp, 3 predicted proteins | sample TA2MahsurfametaG_3_FD_148656 | JGI IMG/M metagenome (GOLD analysis project Ga0194115, IMG submission 148656) | Freshwater microbial communities from Lake Tanganyika, Tanzania - TA2015002 Mahale S4 surface | ecosystem: Environmental > Aquatic > Freshwater > Lake | place: Tanzania: Lake Tanganyika... | reverse complement strand
AAACTCGATTAAAACATAAAGAACCGTAACGCCGTCCCCAATAACATCAACCTTCTACGTTCTTACTTATACCGTTAGAGCAAATCTCGATAAAATGTGAAAAAAATCATAGCGAAATATGATCTACAAAATACTTATAATCTCAAAGGTTTCTATTCGTACCAGGAATACCTACGAATAGCTGTATGTGGCAAGAACAGCTGTAAAGATTTCAATAAGTTTCTGACATTCCACGACTAACTATGTGATGTGTTTACTCTTGAAGAGCAAAAGTTCTACAATATGGTGGCTCGAACCCTAGTTTATCATTACTTGAGGTAAGAATTCTTGGTCCCTCTGCTGAACTCCAAGAAGATAAAGAAAAGGAATAAATTAGATCATCTTAGAGCCAGGAGACACCTTGTAGCCTCTAAATAAGCCCTTAGACCTATATCTGTCGTCCGTTTACAAGAATGATATCGATAGATCTTTGATGATTATTCATCAATTAATATCAATATATAGAAAGTTTATGAAATATATCAATATAGCTTGTTTAAGCTTCTATGTCGATTTGGCTCTGAATCATAAGCAATTTCCATTATACTAAAATGATTTCTATATCTTACTTTATAAAAAAAGATAAGAAACGAATAATTATTAATCCAAAATCTAAATAAAAGTATTAATTATTATTATTAAGTATACCTTGGAACGGGCTAAATATATAAATCGACCATTCTGAACCCGAATACGTTGGCTTCAGATCGATAGGGAAAACTTTTGTCGTTCGTGGTCGTCCCTTAATTTTTATTTAATAGAATAATGATTGTTGAGATTAAAATTAAATTTTTATAGGATTGAGAATCACTTAAAGGCGAAATTGATAGTCTAATGATTTTGTTGGGAATTTATGAACTTTTATACTGATTTATGAATAGTCAGCCTTTCGTACTCATAAATCGTTCCTGTTCCATACTTGTAGCCATTCAGGGCGCCGTTGATTATATACGTAAAAGTGAAGTTCTTCCAAAAATGAATGCCTGATATTAGGTTATAAGCTGCTCCAGTATGTCCTTTAACTACCTCGTGACTTATAATTTGGTCATTTTTTCTATAAGTAGTTGTGAACAATCCAAGACCATATGTGTGAAAGTCATTAGAAGGTCCGTTGTCAGGTCCATGATAGTGATATCGAGGCTTTAAAAGTTATAGGACACTCTATGGTTTCAAAATTCTAGTATTATATTTGGTCTTTCCTAAGTTTGCCAAAGTTATTGCATAATTAGTTAAGTGAGAAACTGAGGCTCTCAAGCTTCCTTGTGGACCATATATAACACCATTAGTCCCTATTTTATACCCAGTCAAATTTCTTTGAACGATCTTTCCATCTGGGTAATAGTCATAATTGGGCTTCCAAGATCCTGCTGATCCGACATATAGAACACCCAAATTTGAAGGATTCTGTATTGTTGCTGGATTGAAGGTGGCGACCTACGATTATCCTTAAGACAAATATTTGAGGATATTTTATCTTTCGTATTCATCAAATCTTTGCTTAGTAATGATTTAAACGATAGTTCCAGCTATTCCAAAGTTTAGATTAACGTATTGAAAGAAGCTCCCAGGCTTGTGCTTTAAAGAATACAGACAATCATTATAATACTTTCCTCCTTTTACTAGAATTTATTTGATATCTGGTATTTCATCTCCACTACGAGCAGTTCCAGTCGCAGCCAAAAAGTTAGAGTAGTAAGGGTCGCATTCTATGAGAGTAGATTGGTGGCTTAAAATCATCTAAACAGTTATTTCAACTCCTGGGAAGAATGGATTCTATATTTTGTATCCAAATATCGAGCTTAGCGATTGATTTAATCTTAGTTTGTTCTGCTAAACAAGCTGCATAATGGCAACTGAGGCAAAACTTTTAGAGACTGAAGCTATTCTGAACAGAGTCTTATTGTCAATCCTTTAACCTGCCTCGTTCTTTTGTCCTATGTTAAAGTTATAAGCAATTTGTTTGTTGATGGTGACTTGTAGCTGAATTCCTTTCAATTTCCTTTCCTAGACTAGGGCACTGATATCTTTATTCAATTCATCAGTGGGTGTTGATACAATACTTTGCGCTAGAAGAACCAGGATAAATATCTTCAATATCACTCTCATCATATCTTTATAATAATTAATCCAAAGATAAGCAAAAAATGTCAATCAGCTATCTTTCATAGCTATTATCTATTTTTCTATTTTATTTTTGTGATTTTATCGATTCATTTCATAATATCTTTTGTTAAGTTATTGTAATGAAAATTTATCCAATAATATTATATAAATTTGTCTTTTAAATCCGATGAATAAGTCAATCGTAATTAATTGTTCGACAATGCTTCATAACAAAGCGAAAATGTAGGTTCATACCCATTCTTCGCAGCTAAATTCATAATTAGCCCTATAAAACTCAGATATTTGTGCTTTAAGCATGAGTTTTCTGAACGATCGGCCTCTTCTTTAGTCATTTTCTTTGAAAAATATCATACTAAATGACAGAATATAGGCTGAATACTCTTAAGCTTTGCTTGAAGATGATAAAAGTAGGGTCAATTAATTAAAATAACCCCTTTTCAAAGTTTTATCCTTGAAAAGAGGAATGTCTTAAAATTTTTAGTAATTCTAAAATTTAGATCATTCTATCAACGATATCGAATAAATACCCACTTACTTAGGCTCAAGTGCATCTTTAGTGTAATTTGATTGGAGCTGCCTGCGGGCAAACAAATTATCTGTTTCATCGACATGCAAAAATTATGAAAACCTAGCATCCTCTAAGTATCTGTCAAATTAAGATGATAAATCAGAAGACAATCTATATTCAACAAGTAATTTCGTTTAGCTTCGAGAATCATCAAAAAATGTGACTAAAAACATGGGCAAAATGCTGTTCAGGTTTATTTGGAAAAACAAAGATGACCTTCGCTAAAAACTAAAAGTTGAAAAATAAAAATGGTACTAGTTCATAGCTATGGTGAAGTAACTGAAAAAGTAGAACAATATAACTCGCTAGTTTCTGAGGAAATTATGGGACGGATAGTAGTCATAATATAGTAAATTATTTAGAATTATAAGTCATAATTTTTTCCACAAAAGATTTTATCAATTGCTTTTTGAATCTGGCATAAAAAATAAATAGATGCATTTGTAGAGACGATACAAATTTTAGCAAGGCATTCGGGATACCAAAGCTCTTGACAATTTAAATTGATTTTATATAAGTTTATAATATTTATTTCAAGTAATTATACATTAATCAACTGTTTGGGAAGATGCCAAGAGAATCCAGGTGGCCTTAGACGTCTTTTGTGATTTCGCTGATTTATCTTGCAGCATTAATGGTTGCAACTTTTCCTTGCTTTCCGTAGGTTTATATGACTGGTTTGGTTTGATCGTTGAAGACTTTCAATCTTTTGACGATGGATTATTGATTGTCGTCTGACCTTCCGCTAGTTTTTCCTCTTTCTAGTAGCCTTCTGGTCAGCTCTTCTTAGTTGCACTCGAAATAGAGTACTGATCTGATGTTGACCCACTTGCTCATAATTTTCTCCCAAACATCCATGTTCTACTGCCCTCTGGGGAATCCGTCAAGTAAATACCTTCCTCCGAAATTGTTTGACTATATTTTTTATTGTATAAGTTTGACCATAAGCTAACTCGATACTAACTTGCCTTCTTTCATCACCTTATCAAGCTATTTACCAAGTGGAGAACCATTCTTTATTTAGTCTCTTAGCAAATCGCCTGTTGAAAGATGAATGAAGTTATATCTTTTGACTAAAATGTCACATTGACTAAGATTAATTCATATTTTACGTTCCTTTTCCGCATCCAGGGCCTCCCAGTACGAAAATAATTTATGCCGGGTTTGGTGGGAAGATGTTGGCAGCGGTCAGTTTGTTCTTTAATTATTGATAGACCTAATCCTTGCTCTTAGTAGCATCAACTCGGATGCAGTTGTTTCTTTATTCAAAACTATTCACGATGGGAATAGTCTAATTTTCAAATGTCGCTATTCTCTTCTTCATGGTCTAAGGGTTGTCGTCTGATCTTCCGCTAGTCTTTGACCTCTATCCCATTCTGTCCATCAAAGTCTGGATAGGGCAGTCGAAGTAAATGAGATTTCTAACCACAACTTTAGAGCCTAGTTATCTTTCAAACACATCCCAGTTTTACTGATTCCTGGGGAAGCCGTCCAATAGATATCTCCTGTTTCCAGATGTTGATATTCTCTTTTCAACTAACTTGACTACAATTTCAGAAGATATGAGTTTACCTTCTTTGATATAGCTTTCAATAGTTTGGGCCAACTCACCGCCTTTTTCTTTTTACTATCTCAGAAGATCACCAGTGGAGAGATGCTTAAATCTGTAATCTCTTATGAGGGATTAGGCCTGAGTGCCCTTTCCGCTGCATGGTCCTCCCAGCAAGAAAAATATATGGGGCTTAGAGAGCAAGCCTGAATTACTCGCTTAGTTCTAAATCACATAAACGATACCTAAGATTGACTACAGCCCATTCAGCTTCGGTTTTATAATTGAAAAATATATCCAATTACATCATATTTAAGCATATCATACTTATAATATTTTCATTTTTTAGTAAATATTCAAAACAACTATCATTTGAAGACTGTGGGAATACCGCGAATACCAGCTACTAACAGAGCCACATTGACTAAGCACATAACTCTATATTACAATCATTACTCACCCAAAATACACGGTTTACTGTTGATTTGCCGCCTCTTCCTGTCTTCTTCTCGCTCACGAACACATTGTTTATCATCATTCCAAGAAAGGCAGTCAGATGAGTGTATGCCAAAACGCAAGCTACTTGTTCGGGAATGAAGACGAGAGGCATAAAAACTGAGCTGACGTGATTTCCAAATATTATAGCAAAGTACATGTTCCAGCCTTTCTGGTCCCATTTCTAGATATCCACTCAAGTACCCAAGTTGATTACGGCAATTTTTACAGACCTGCCTAGCCCTATTATCGTTTTTTCCATTCGTATATTTATTAATCATGGCCCCAGATCAAATAGTGGATGGCTTGGAGAAAGATGAACAAGCCGAACATAGTGATGAGCTAAGCTACTATGACCTTCTGGTAGTAGGTGAATTAATGGTAAGGATCAGTGTCATCATTGAGAGGCAGCACCATTATTTTTAAATCAAATTATATTATAAACTTATAGTCTATTATCAACTCAATGCTGCCCTTGGATTGTTAAGATCACGCTTTTTTTCATATAGAAATCAGAGAAACAGCATCATTATTAAAAAGAATAAATATTATCATCGATAGCATCCTCTCTTAGGGCTAATTACTTGCCTGGTTATTTAAAATTTCCTTTCAGATCGGCAAATAGTCAAAATAGGTTTTTTCTTATCTAGCAGACCTAAGGTTTTATAGCTTTGAACGCTGTTGTAATCTAAGTTTGTGCCTAGTCTCTTTATCAATTCAGGTCTTTCAGTCATTTTATCAATTTCTAGCATGTTTCCATCTATTTTTTCATGATTGACATTATATATCTTTGGACTGCAGATCTAATAAAACTTATCGAGTTGTCCTCCTCGCCCGACTCCATTGTCCTCATCGTAGTTTCGATCTCTATGAAACAACTTGTGAGCCGAGTAGCTCTTGAAGGGATGGATCTTCAAACTTAGCTTATATTTCCTAAATTATCATAAATTTACTCTTTCTATACTACTTCTTCATCTTTTTCAATGTCCTTAGAGTTGTCGTAGTACTTGCGGTAAACATTATTTATCTTCTTGGTTTTGTTCTTACTGAAATCTATGTGATGGTTCGACTTAGAGAGCATTTTTCCTGTGATAGTGTTTTAAAACTAAAAAGGTGAAATGCCCATCGTATTCAGTTTGTTCAAAGTTTTTTGTTAATCCTTAGATTCAGCATAGTAATCCATATCTACATGATGCTATTTCTATTGAACCTATGTCTGTTTTGCTATTCTGACCTATTTTTTTGTATTTGTCAAGCCATACCTAGATTTTTTAGCTGTAGTAGGCGCTGTCTATTGGCCATTTCTTAACTACTTTTAGTACTCTTTGAAATTTTATCTATATGATTCAGGATTCAAAGATGGTTTCTTAGATCGATATGTTTGGCTAGTTTTAGAGATTTCTAGATAATTCGATAGTTACATCTAGGTTTATAAGGAGAATATTCATATTTCTTTATCGGAGATTCAATTGTTAAATTATCTTTTGTTTACTCTTTTTTATTGATCTTTTTAGAAAATCTTTTGCTAATGCTGTAAGGGTCAGATTCGTAGACTAGATCATAATGATCTCTAATAAATCTATTGCCCCAGGAAGCATTCTTTTCTCTTGAAATACTTTTAAAATTATTGCCCAGTTGTTATGACCCTCTCTTTGCTGAGAAAAACTTTCTACTATTGACTTATTGCATAGTATTTTTACTTTATAATGTTGGAAAAATAATTTTATTTCCAATCTATAATTACTTAATTTCTCAAGAATCAGTACTATTAAGCTACTTCCAAATACCTAAGGCAAATAAAATAGTTTGAAATTCACAAATATGCCTCATTAATAAATTTGGATTATAAAAACTCGTTAGTATAGAGAATCATTTGTTTTTATTAAGTACCGATTGGATTTTTGATTGTATTTTATCAATTTTGCTTATTTTATCACTTATGTCGTCGTTATTTTAGAATTCTTTGACACTCAAGCCCTGTGTTTTTGTCAGCATAACTGAAGATCCTTTCTGAATACTCGAGCTATCAAAACTCATAGGATAATCTGAAATTTTCTGACCAATTTTCCTATAATTTTATGCGTATGAGCTATTACTATTCTTTATAGGGCTTTTTTCTTTATAAAAATAGCTCTAATGATCTCTTCTTGGTCTTATTTAGGTGATTGTATTGAAGGTTTGATAGAAATCAGGAGTTACTTGATTACGATTTAATTTTGGTTCATTTCTAAACTCAAACTAAGGGTTATAAGGCTTTTTATACAACTAGCCTGAAAGCTTTTTGATTGGACTAGACTATAGGTTTGCTTCATCATTAAAATAAATACTGTTCAACGACTATTTCTTCAAGAGAGGTTCATTTTTTAAATAAGTCCTTTAATAATTGCTCACTTTTCTTGGCTGTTCTACTGGGCAAGATGCTTTTTCGTAGTCGTAATGTTGTCTTTTTTCAACTGACGGTCCTTTCATTTAGTAACAAGGATTTAGTTTATCATGGTACTAAAAGTTATAGCCATTCTTTTTGCCGTGATTTAGGTCGATATTCTGAATATTTTAATTATGAGTTAAGATAGATTTTCTGTTGTATCCACTTAGGCTCTAGCCCATATACTAGTTGTTTGTCTTGTCAGTATATCCACTGACGCTCTTCTGATGGAAACTGGCCTGTTTGTTTTTGCCATTTATTTGATAACTAGTTTTAGGCAAAACTTCTAGATTGTTCTCATCACCATATCCATACTTTTCTCGAATTTGTCTGAGTCTTTGATAGTAACTTTAGTCTCTCATGCTTGTTTCTAAAATAAATTATAAATTCTTAGATAAATTTTATTAAGAGACTAATATATTTATTTATTCATATTTGATATTATCCTATTTAATGAATATAAGGTCTATCATATCAAGCAACATTTTCGTGCTCATATTATTTTAACCTTGAGCTTATACTTTAGAATAATTCATCCATTTTAAAGATTTCGCTGTCTCTCTACTACCTGATTTTATGCAATGTCTGGACATCCTATTAGCTTTACATATTTTACGTATTGATTCTGGCATAATTTTTCTCTAAAAAGAAATCACGATGACATTCTGCTTTTGTTGTCATATCTTTGTTCGGTTTTTTTATATTTTATTTGCCCAAAATGTTCTAACTCTATTTTTTCATTTAGCTAAGTTCTTTTTGGAAGTTTAAGAAAGTCTTTTAACTTTTTGCAGATAATAAATTGGGTGATTTTTGGTATAAATTGGTTACATCGTTGAATCCTTTTGCAAAATTTTCAGTATAATCCTGACTTTAGGCCTTTATTTTTTATCTGATGTTTATAAGTCTTTTCGAAAAATTATTCTCATGCCTATATGATTAAAGTGCTGGGCTTTTATAAGCTGGTGGGGATAAATGGTTGAATCTGTGAAAATTCATATTGAGTTGATCATTTATCGATACATTACTTTCTACTTTGTTCTTAGATTACCTTTAATACAAGTTAATTTTTTAGAAATGCTGATTTTTAGTCATTTTGGGGATGAATGTTTTAGAGTTCAAATATTTCAGACCTGATATTCCATTCAAATCTTATTTAGTTTGTATTTGGCTCTAAAGCTATTTTACATATATATTATTTTTTTAGAGGCTGCTTTACAAAAATGTTATCTTTGCATTAAGCTCGGTGATAACCTTGTCCTTTGCTTGGAGCTGTTGTTCAAGCTGTTAATAATTCCAGCAAATGTGCTTAAATTTGCCTTAGATGTTGTTTATCTTTTATCCATAGATGATTTCTTTAAGTTCGCTCATATATTTTCTATAATAATGGATTATCAAAAGAACTTAATATTCGAATGATTATATATAGATGGGAATGTAATGTTAATAAAATTAATCTAGATTTATGATTTTTTAAAGAAAATCTATCCGCAATAAGTTTCATCCATAGTTAGAATATATAGAAACTTAATAAACTCTTAGGTGTAGGGCGAAGACTCATAAAATTCTACCAGAGTCTAACCTTATGAAGACCATCAACTAATATGAAAAGTCTAATGATAAAGCATCAAACATTCATAAGACTACTTTGAAAAGATTAAAAAGTTCAGTAGTAAAAAGTACTCCTAATATTATTAACATTCGCTCCAATAGAAATTATAGGCAGCTTTCAAGCAACAAGAAGATTAAAATGACTCAGCTGACTTCTGCCAATAATGAGTAATAGTCACTCAAAAGGGACAAGTCTTTGAATGATCAATTTAAAACGATTGATAGTTAGTTCAAGAATGAGAGCAAGAGAAATAAAGATGAAGTTTCCATAAAAAAGCCATTTTCAACCATTTCCAATGATATATCTTAGACTAATCGCTAAATTTATAATAAATAAAAAAATAGAATAGATAAGTAGAGAAATCATTATCAAAAGTTTGAGCCTATTCATAAAAAGTTAAAAATCTTCAGGTAAAAAATTAAGTTGAGCCAAAATGCTAATAAGAATAGCGAAGGCACTGATTATCAACATCGATAGATTTAGAGAATTATTCAGTCGTTACAAAAATAAGAAAACATACACAAAAAAGGTTTAGTGTCATTTGATTAGAAGAATTCGACTAAATAGTAAATCAATAATCATTTGCTTGAGACTTAAAGTATGAAAGATTAGTAAGATGACAACAAGAAAAAGACCGTAAAGAAAAATAATTCAAAAAATGATTAGTTTCAATAAGAGAATCTGATAAAATTACACTATCAACATTCTTTGCTCAAAATAGCTCTAAAATAGAAAACTTAATTAAATTTAAATTACTTGAATAAAAAGCCTTTATTGAAAGAAAGATATCAAATATTATAAAAGATAGGAAGAGGACTTTCAGGTTAAGTTTTTAAGGCCAAAGATATCCTATCAGATAGAATAGTAGCTGTAAAGGTGTTGATAAATAATTTTAATGAGTAATAGTATTCTTTTTATAAGCAAAATCAACATAAAAATATCGTTTCCTATTACAATAACTTTGTTTAGAAAAACACACGGTACCTTATTTTGTAGTACTTTCCATACACACTTTAAACGTATATCAAATGTCATCGAATCAATTAAAACCAAATCAAATTCATTTTCAAGAATATTATATGTGGGCTATCTTTTTTACATGCTATGTCTATTGCACACAGGGATATCAAACTGAATAATATAGTAGTATCTGAAAAGCTATAGACTGTCAAATTTATAGACTTTGGTCTCTGCATCGATACCAATCAGTGCTTTTAATAAAAATCGAAAGAAATGTGTGGAACTGTCAGATATATGCCGCCTGAAATTCTACAAAAGAAGTAGTACAATCCTCGTAAGGCAGATATCTGGTCATTGGGAATAGTTTTATATTATTTAGTCCACAATAAATTTCCCTACAATCGACGTAATGAGTGTGATATGTTATAAAAAATAAATAAGACCAAGTTAAGCATTCAGACTGGAACGAATAATTCTTTAAATTCATTATTAAGAGGAATGCTGAACAAAAAGCCTGCTTAAAGACTGTAAATAGTATAAATCTTAGATAGTTCATGGCTCAACAGTTAATGAATATCTTGACAAAAAGAATCAAAGATGTTTTAATGATTTTTATTTGTTTTATATAGAACAAGTGATAATAAATAGAATCAAGTTAAAACTACTCTTTTACCGACAAAGGGTTGAAATTTGCCACTTTGTCTGAACGTTGAAATTTAGTACTCTTGAATGCCTTGATTAGGATTATAAGTTTGGCTACCCATATTAAAAAAGGCTATGATACCTATTAACCCTATCATAATTATCAATCCGAGCATTACGTATTGGCCTAAATTTCTGCCCAAAGGAGTCACCAAAGTAAGAAAGCCTATGCTTCCAGAAAAACCCACTTGCTGATTCGGTTTATCAAAAGTTATGTTGTAGCCTTGGAAGAAAATATCTCCAAGCAGCAACTGATTGGCTACTGTCGAAAGAGTACCAAAATTAAAGGTGCATTTGTTTTAAAACTGACTGACTACTCCGACATACTGGTTAGGGTTAATGTAGACCTGGATGCCATCGAGCAGAAAAGCGAAGACAGGCCATTTGTTGGTTGTAGAACAAGGGCAGACAGGTGTGCCTTGGATGACGGTACAGTCTAAAAAGAAATTCTACATGATTTAGTTGTAGAGGGCTTGATTTATATAAAAATAGCTCGTGCCTGAATCTACTATAGCGATGTTGGCTGCCACTGAACTCATCTATATTCCACCTACTAAAACCCCACGCACCTGCACCTGCCAGTAGCCAGTACCAACGACCGGCATGAAAGAAGTTGTATTAACAATCTAGTTAGGCAGATTGTTGTAGTATAGATATGAAGCTGTGTTGCTGGAATTTATCGAAAGAGTGAAAGTAGGCGTAGATATTTGATTTTGTTCATAAGCAAGATCTAAAAAGTTAGGTATTGAAGTCGATCCCATGCCTAAGAGTCCAGCGATAAATGAAGGTACATCAAAACTGACCTCTTGAGTGACCCAGAGAAAAGGCATATCAACTGTGATATTGGTCACTGTGGCATTGGGAATTTTGAGAATATCGCTGCCCATAGTGCCGTACACTCCTGAGTTATCAGCATACTATCTAGAAGAGAGCTTACTTGAATCTGTCCTGGGGTCGAAGTGTCATTGAAAGTGGAAGAGGCTGCTGAGTTGAAAGTGACAACTGAGCCTGACCCAGTCAAGGGCAGCCAAGCGATGTCACTACCTGTATCGAATATCATATTGAAATTCTGAGAAGGCGTGCC
>Ga0194115_10006754_pt1 | contig 11556 bp, 16 predicted proteins | sample TA2MahsurfametaG_3_FD_148656 | JGI IMG/M metagenome (GOLD analysis project Ga0194115, IMG submission 148656) | Freshwater microbial communities from Lake Tanganyika, Tanzania - TA2015002 Mahale S4 surface | ecosystem: Environmental > Aquatic > Freshwater > Lake | place: Tanzania: Lake... | reverse complement strand
AATGCGAACAAGCGTAAGCGTTGAGATCTCTTGCGAGAAATGGCTCGATGCACCCCACCCTGTTTAAACGTGCCATGCGTGACCCCACCGCACCCGACCCCCGCTGTTTGACGGCTTGCGTCGTGCATGTACTTACACTCTATTCCACACATACCACTACACTCCTATCCCAATACGAACGTTCTCTATCTAAATGTTTCACGTGGAACACCCCCCCCCTATGCAAATTCTCAGTTGACAATGTTTAAACACTATAGCAAACTACCCCCCGAACGTTTTCTATTTGTTTGTACGGGGGTATATATTGAAAAATGATTTGGCACTTAGCAAACTAAAGAATCTCATCTTGAGTTTGATGGCGTTACAAGCCGAATTACGTGGTAGTGAAAAGGAAGAGCTAGGCAAGGCAATCGATAGCCTGAAGAAGGCAGTAGAGAAATTAAAATAATGGGAAATCACGTAGTGATGCACCACAGGAGGAACGACTGTGACTGAAAGGCAAATGGAAGTATTGAGATACATTGAAGACTTCATTAAGATCAAAGGGTTTTCCCCTAGTTATGTAGATATAGCCACAGGATTGAACTTAAAAAGTAAGGCAAATATTCATCGGCTAGTCCATCGACTCAAAGACATGGGTTTTCTAAAACTAGACCCCCATAAGGTTAGGTCGGTCGAGCCTGTCGACAAAACCATCCAAAAGATGACTTCCCTGTGATTCTGACTGAAGACGAAATTAAGAAATACATTCAGCTTTTGGATGTCCTTCCCGAAAGTTCTCCTCAAATCCCAAAGATTAAAAAGCTTTTAGACGAGGATAAAAAGGAGAAATGCCGACAGAACTTCCTCCCGTTTGTGAGGGAAATGTGGTCTGCCTTTATTGCGGGTAAACACCATAAGGACATGGCAGATGCCTTTGAACGAGTTGCTAATGGTAGTCTGAAACGATTAATCATTAATATGCCTCCCCGCCATACCAAGTCAGAGTTTGCTTCCTATCTGTTTCCCGCTTGGTATCTAGGTAAATACCCGCATAGAAAAATTATTCAAACCGCCCACACCGCAGAACTAGCGACTAACTTTGGTAGGAAAGTCAGAAATCTGGTAGCGACCCCAGACTATCAAGCCCTTTTTCCCACCAAACTGTCTTCAGACAGCAAAGCCGCAGGACGGTGGAACACCAACAAAGGCGGGGATTATTTTGCAATTGGTGTCGGCGGAGCCGTCACAGGTAAAGGTGCAGACGTCTTAATTATTGATGATCCCCATTCAGAACAAGAGGCAATGCAAGGCAATCCTGCCGTCTTTGACAGGGTCTATGAATGGTATTCCTCAGGTCCCAGACAGCGTCTACAGCCTGGTGGCTCCATTATTATCGTGATGACCCGCTGGTCAAAGAGAGACTTAACAGGTCAAATCATCAATAACTCCATCAAAAGGGACGGAGACGAATGGGAGCAAATTGAATTCCCCGCTCTGATGCCGTCAGGCAAGCCGTTATGGGGCGAATTCTGGAGCAAAAAAGAACTAGAAGCCATTCGTAATGAACTCCCCGTCAGTAAATGGGAAGCCCAATATCAGCAAAACCCGACCTCCGAAGAAAGCGCCATCATTAAGCGGGAGATGTGGAAGATCTGGGATAAGGACGAACCACCGCCTTGCGATTTCATTATCCAGTCTTGGGATACCGCCTTTGAAAAAAACAATCGAGCGGACTATTCCGCCTGTACAACATGGGGAGTCTTTTATAAAACGGACTCTGATGGGTTTGATACAACCCATATCATCCTTTTAGACGCTTTTAAAGAACGACTAGAGTTCCCAGAACTAAAGAAAAAAGCCCAAGAGCTGTATAAGGAATGGGAGCCTGACGCTCTCATTGTGGAGAAAAAAGCCGCAGGAGCACCCCTCATCTATGAAATGCGTAGGATGGGAATTCCTTTACAAGAATATACACCAAGCAAAGGCTCTGATAAGATAGCTCGTGTAAACGCTATATCGGATTTGTTTGCTTCAGGATTTGTATGGTGTCCTGATCGGCGTTGGGCTGAAGAAGTCATGGAAGAATGTGCTTCGTTTCCCAATGGCGAGCATGACGACCTAGTGGACTCAACCAGCCAAGCACTGTTAAGATTTCGACAGGGAGGTTTTGTACGCTTAAACTCTGACGAATCAGATGAATTTGTGCCAAAAAGAAAAGTGGCATATTACTAAGGACACATTATGTCAATTGAAAAAAGTCTTTATCAAGCCCCAGTCGGGATTGATTCTCTACCCCAAGATGCTATTGAAATTGAAATTGAGGATCCAGAATCCGTAAAAATTGCTATTGATGGGCTTGAAATTGAAATTGAACCTACTGAACCGACTGCTGAAGACTTTGACGCTAACCTAGCGGACTTTATGTCCGAAGGCGAATTAACTGAAATTGCTGGAGATTTACTGGGAGACTTTGAAGACGACATCTCCGCCCGCAAAGACTGGATCCAGACTTACGTAGACGGTTTAGAGCTTTTGGGAATGAAGATCGAAGAAAGGACAGAACCATGGGAAGGATCCTGTGGAGTCTACCATCCCCTCCTTTCCGAAGCCCTCGTAAAGTTCCAGTCCGAAACAATTATGGAGACCTTCCCTGCGGCAGGTCCCGTCAAGACTGTGATTGTCGGCAAAGAGACCCCTGAGAAGAAAGACGCCGCTCAACGAGTTCAAGACGATATGAATTACCAACTCACAGATGTGATGACAGAATTCCGACCTGAACATGAACGCATGATCTGGGGTCTAGGACTGGCAGGAAACGCTTTTAAAAAAGTGTATTACGATCCGCACCTAGAGCGTCAAGTTTCTATGTTTGTCCCCGCTGAGGACATCGTAGTGCCTTATGGAGCATCCAGTCTGGAGTCTTCGCCCCGTGTGACCCATGTCATGCGAAAAACCGAGAACGAAGTCAAACGGCTTCAGTTTGCTGGATTCTACCGAGACATCGACTTAGGAACCCCCAGCGGAAGTCTAGACGAGGTAGAAAAGAAAATAGCGGAAAAAATGGGGTTTCGAGCCACAACAGACGACCGTTATAAACTTTTGGAGATGCACGTAGACCTAGACCTACCAGGCTACGAAGACAAAAAAGACGGCAAGCCCACAGGGGTTGCTCTGCCGTACGTTGTCACGATTGAGAAAGGAACCCAAAAAGTCTTTTCCATCCGTAGAAATTGGAGACCAGAAGATGAAACGCACCAAAAACGGAATCATTTCGTCCATTATGGCTACGTGCCAGGCTTTGGTTTTTATTGTTTCGGGCTTATTCACCTTGTCGGTGCTTTTGCTAAGTCTGGTACTTCTCTTATCCGACAACTTGTCGATGCTGGTACATTATCGAATCTGCCAGGCGGTTTTAAAACCAGAGGTCTGCGAGTTAAGGGAGACGACACCCCCATCTCACCAGGTGAGTTTAGAGACGTAGACGTCCCTTCGGGAGCCATTAAAGACAACCTAATGACCCTTCCCTACAAGGAACCCAGTCAAGTTCTCTATTCCCTCCTAGGGACAATCGTGGAAGAAGGTCGCCGATTCGCTTCCGCAGGGGACATGAAAGTCGCTGATATGTCTGCCAATGCCCCAGTCGGCACGACCTTAGCCATTCTAGAGCGGACTCTTAAAGTCATGAGTGCGGTGCAAGCCCGTATTCATTACTCGATGAAGCAGGAATTAGGTCTTTTAAAGGATATTATTCGTGATTACACCCCTGAAGAGTACAACTATGAGCCTGAGGAGGGCAGCCGCAAGGCAAAGAAGAGCGACTATGACTTGGTTGCGGTCATTCCAGTCTCGGATCCTAATGCGGCAACGATGGCGCAGAAGATCGTTCAGTATCAAGCAGTACTCCAGTTGGCGCAAAATGCTCCTCAAATCTACAATCTCCCGCAACTCCACCGACAAATGCTAGATGTGTTGGGAATTCGCAATGCTCAGAAGCTAATTCCACTGCAAGAAGATCAAAAACCCAAAGATCCGATCACGGAAAATATGGATGTCTTGACCAATAAGCCTTTAAAAGCCTTTATTTATCAAGATCATGAAGCCCATATCATTGCTCACACCAATTTTATGAAGGATCCGCTAACGGCACAGATCATTGGGCAGAATCCACAGGCTCAATTAATGGGAGCAGCGTTAAACGCTCATATTGCCGAGCATTTTGGCTTCAAATACCGTCAGATGATCGAGCAACAGCTAGGCGCACCACTGCCTTATCTCAAAGACGAAGACGAAACCATCCCAGAAGAGTACGAAGTACAGCTCTCCAGACTGGTGGCTCAAGCTTCTGCACAGCTTTTGCAGCAAAATCAGGCTCAGGCGGCTCAACAGCAAGCCCAACAACAGGCTCAGGATCCAATTATCCAGATGCAACAGCAAGAATTGCAGATCCGTGCCCAAGACGTACAAAGAAAAGCTCAGAAAGATCAGGCAGACGTTCAATTGAAACAAGAACAGATCAATGTAGAACGGGAAAGAATCGCTGCTCAGGTAGAAATCGAAGGTCAAAAGACAGGAATCAAGATGGCTGCCGACAAAGACAAACTAGATCGTCAAAACGAGATCGAAGCCACCAAAATGGGTATCGATATTGCCAAGTCTAGAGACTTAAGGGGTAGAGGATGACAGAAATTGAAATTTTAATGGGTCAAATTGATGACAAGGTTGACCAATTAAAGAGTGCTGTAGTGGTCGGAAACATGGATCACATCCAGTACCAACGAGTTTGTGGCGAGATCCGAGGTCTGCTCACCTCAAAGGGTTACATATTAGACCTTAAAGACAGAATGGAGAAAATGGATGAATGAAGCTCTAGACTTAGAAAGGGCAGTGGATCTGACACAACTGTTGAATAAGTCGAACAATGAAAAGGCTACACAACTCCCAAAACCCTCTGGATACCGCATTCTTTGTGCTATCCCAGAGATGGAAAAAGAGTTTGATAGCGGGATTGTAAAAGCAGACGAGACCCTACGTTATGACGAATTGTTGACAACCGTATTATTTGTCGTAGATTTAGGTCCCGATTGCTATAAGGATCCAAGCCGATTCCCCACTGGCGCTTGGTGCAAGAAGGGTGACTTTATTCTTGTAAGACCAAACGCTGGTACTCGATTAGTTATTCATGGGCGGGAATTCCGCATCATTAATGACGATTCTGTAGAAGGTATCGTAGACGACCCTCGTGGTATTAAACGTAAATAGGAGCAAATATGGAAAACACCGAGCATAAGTTCCCAGATGAAGTAGAGCAGGTTCAAATCGAAATCGAAGATGACATACCCGAAATTGATAAAGACAAAGAACCGTTACCCAAAGAAACCGTAGAAAAGCTTGATAGAGACGAACTAGACGAGTATTCAAGCGAAGCCAAGGAAAAGCTAGCTCAATTTAGACGGATTTATCATGATGAAAGGCGGGAAAAAGAAAAGGCATTACGAGAGCAAAAAGAGGCAATTGCCCTAGCCCAAAGCCTTTATGAAGAAAATAAAGCCCTAAAAGGCAAGGTTAGCAATACCGAAAAGGTTGCGGTCGACTCATTTAAGGACTCTGCCCAGCGTGAGCTAGAAATGGCAAAGCGGGAATACAGAGAGGCATATGAGGCTGGAGACGCTGAAAAATTGGTAGACGCTCAAGAAAAAATGACTTCTGCCAAGATGAAAGTGGAGAAAGCTTCAAACTACGCTGAAAATATAAATCAACAAGCCTCTTTACAAGAGAAAGAAAATGAAGTAAAAATACCCCAACAGACGTATCAAGAGCCTACTCGTGATGCAAAAGCATCCGCTTGGCAGGAACGTAATTCTTGGTTTGGTCAGGATGACGAAATGACCAGTCTAGCTTTAGGCTTACATGAAAAGCTAGTCAAGGAAAATGGTATGGCTTACGCTACGACTGATGAGTATTACAGACGCATAGATGACACAATGCGGAAGAGATTCCCTGAGAATTTTCAGGACGTAGTGGAAGACACCAAACCGACTGCGAAGCCTAGTACAGTCGTTGCTCCTGCGAGTAGAAGTACTTCTTCGAAGAAGATAAAGTTGAATACATCACAGTTATCAATAGCGAAGAAGTTAGGTCTAACCCCAGAGCAATACGCCCGTGAACTTATGAAGATGGAGTCTTAAAATGGCAAACACTAGATTACAAAGAGAAGTAGATACTCGTGCAACAAGCGAACGCCCTAAGCAGTGGGCGCCAGCAGAATTGCTCCCTGAGCCTGACAAACAAGCTGGGTATGCGTATCGTTGGATTCGTACTTCAACACTAAATCAGGCAGATCCCCGCAATCTTTCTGGGAAACTTAGAGAAGGATGGGAACCTGTAAGGATTGAAGAACAGCCCAAATTTCAACTGCTAGTTGATCCCAATAGTCGCTTTAAGGACAATATTGAGATTGGCGGGTTATTGCTTTGCAAGACTCCAGAAGAGTTTGTTGCTCAACGTAATGCACATTACCAAAAGCAAACAGAAAATCAAATGGAAGCTGTAGACAGTAACTTTATGCGCCAAAGTGATCCTAGAGCACCGCTCTTCAAAGAGAAAAAATCTACGGTGACCTTTGGTAAAGGTTAATTTTATTTAGGAGCTTAATATGGCTTATCCAACCGTAGACGCACCGTACGGACTAAGACCCGTTAATTTGATTGGCGGACAAGTCTTTGCGGGACAGACTCGCGCGATGGAAATTGCAAGTGGCTATGCTACAAACATTTTCTATGGCGATCTGGTAAAAAGGGTGTCCGATGGAACAATTGAGAAAGACACTGGCACAACTACTGCCACGCCTTGCGGTGTGTTTTTAGGTGTTAGTTTCACCAATAGTTCTACTGGTCAAGTACAACAACAGCAGTTCTACCCAGCAAGTCAGGCAATTAAATCTGGAACCAAGATTTTTGCCATGGTTGCAGACGACCCTGATACGCTGTTTCAAGTAGCTTCTTGCTCTTCAGGCACAACTATTGCTGGTATGGGCATTTCCGCCATCGGTAATAACATTGCATTGATTCAAAACGCTGGTTCTACCGTTACTGGTAACTCCAAAGTTGCGATTGATGAAGGCACACAAGCTACTACTAATACTCTACCTATTCGTATTATTGATGTGGTTAGAGAGACAGCAACTGGTACTGATACATTCGTTGAGTTTATCGTTAAGATAAATGCGACTATGCACCAGTACAACAACTCAACTGGCGTATAAGGAGCTTAGAAAATGGCTATTTCACGTGCACAACTACTGAAAGAGTTGCTTCCAGGCTTAAACGCTTTGTTTGGTTTGGAGTACGCAACGTATGGTGAACAACACAAAGAGATCTATGAAACTGAGACCTCTGAGCGTTCGTTCGAAGAAGAAACAAAACTGTCTGGCTTCTCCGCTGCACCAGTCAAAAACGAAGGTTCTGCCATCGCTTATGACAATGCACAAGAGGCTTTCACAGCTCGCTATAACCATGAGACCATTGCTCTCGGCTTCTCCCTAACGGAAGAGGCAATCGAGGACAACTTGTATGACAGCTTATCGGCTCGTTATACCAAGGCTTTGGCTCGTGCTATGGCATACACCAAGCAAACTAAAGCAGCTTCCGTTCTAAACAACGGTTTCTCTGCTGGCGTACATGCTGGTGGTGACGGTGTGGCTTTATTTAGCACCGCACATCCACTGGTTTCTGGTGGCACTAACAGCAATACTCAGTCTACCCCTGCTGATTTGAATGAGACTTCTTTGGAAGCCGCAGTTATTCAGATCGCTGCTTGGACAGACGAGCGTGGCTTGTTAATCGCTGCTAAACCACGTAAGTTAATTGTTCCACCTGCACTACAGTTCGTTGCAACTCGTTTGCTCGAAACTCAATTGCGTGTTGGTACAACTGACAACGACATCAACGCCATCGTAAACAATGGTTCGATCCCAGAAGGTTATACAGTTAATAACTACCTGACCGATACCAATGCTTACTTCCTCTGTACTGATGTTCCAAATGGTATGAAGCATTTTGTTCGTACTCCTTTGAGCAACAGCATGGACGGTGACTTTGATACTGGTAACGTCCGTTACAAGTCTCGTGAGCGTTATTCCTTCGGATTTTCGGATCCACTAGGAATGTTTGGTTCGCAAGGCGCATAAAGAAGAGGGGAGCCAAAAACTCCCCTTTTTTAATTTGTTTGTAGTAAGATGATTAAAACTGGGAAACATGCTTATTAAACTGCCCCAGCAGACGCATACACGATTAATAAGCTAACTTTGTATGGAGAATTAACATGGCACGATCCACATTCCAAGGTCCCATTCGTTCATTGGGCGGCATTTATCAACAAGGTCCAGCTACCATTGTTGAAATCACCACAGATACTACCCTAAGCCCAGAGTCGCATGGTGGTCGTATTATTTCCGTAGGTGGTACTTTAGCTTCTAATTTAACCCTTACCCTACCTACTATTAACGCTTCAGCTAATCCAACGACTTCTGGTCCTGGTCAAGATCCAAGCACCGCTAATAACGAAGGTGTGATGTATACCATTTGGGTTCCAACCACAATCGCTACTTCTTCACTAAAGATTGGCACAGACGGCACAGACAAGTATGTAGGCTCTGTATTGTCTATTGATACCGACTCATCTGGCGCAACCGTTGGCTTTGTTTCAGGTGCTACGAATGACTTTATTAACTTTAATGGTAGTACTACAGGCGGAGTTGCAGGTACATTTGTGCAAATTTACGCGATTGCTGCATTAAAGTACATGGTCACTGGCGTAGCACTTGGATCAGGAACTGTAGCAACTCCGTTTGCAGACAGCTAATTAATCTAGGGTTAACCCTTATATAGGAGATTAATTATGGCTATGCAATCAGATGTACAAGCGGCAGCACCGTTAACTGCGACTGGACAAGTTACCAATAATGCTGTAAGTCCTCAAAATCTAGGACGTATCCGCATAAAAAGCCTCTATGTAATACCAGGAGCTACTGCGGGTTCTGTGGTATTTAGAGATGGCGGCAGCGGTGGCGATGTTCTTTTAACTTTAAATACTCCAGCCGTGGCAAATGCGGGGGCATATAGCGTCATTATTCCAGGCGAAGGTATTTTAGTTGAAACTAATCTGCATGGAACTGTAACAAACACTGCATCGATTGTTGTCTTTTATGGCTAAGACCCCTGCGTGGCAACGTAAGGAAGGTAAGAATCCTGCTGGTGGTTTAAACGCCAAGGGTAGGGCATCTTACAATGCCGCTAATCCTGGTAAACCTGGACTTAAACGCCCACAACCAGAAGGCGGTAAAAGACGGGATTCGTTTTGTGCCCGTATGAAAGGTATGAAAAAGAAACTGACTTCAGCCAAAACCGCCAACGACCCCAACAGCCGTATTAATAAGTCCTTACGGGCTTGGAACTGCAAAGAAGGCGGTGCTGTTCGTGGTGGTGGATGTGAGATACGGGGTAAGACAAAAGGGAAGATGGTATGAGTGACAGCATTTACCTATGGTTCTGGAATGCAGGATTAGCTCTTATTATGGGAATTGTAGGATTTTGGGCTAAGGAAAAAGCCGCTGAGCTGCAGCGGATTAGCATTTTATTAAACAAGACTCGTGAGGAGGTAGCTCGTGATAACGTTACTCAAGCAGAAATTGACCGCATTATGCAGCACATTGACCAACGCTTTAACAAGCTTGAAAGCAAAATTGACCAACTTATTCAAGGCAAAATAAATGCCTAGCGTAAGTAAAAAGCAACACAATTTTATGGCGGCTGTGGCTAACAATCCGAAGTTTGCCAAAAAAGCAGGAGTGCCTTCTGCTGTAGGGAAGGAATTTTTAACTGCCGACAAAGGCAAAACTTTTAAAGAAGGTGGAACTATGAAAAAGATGAACCCAGGCATGATGGCTATTATGGCTAAAAAGAAGTCCATGAAAATGGCTGATGGCGGTATGCCAATGGTTATGAAAGATGGTAAAAAAATCCCAGCGTTTGCTGCTGACGGCAAAGGCAAAATGGCTAAGGGTGGTATGGCTAAAAAGAAAATGATGGGTGGCGGTATGACCAAGATGGCTAAAGGCGGTGGCATTGAGTCTAAGGGTAAAACCAAAGGCAAAATGATCACTATGAAAAAAGGCGGAAAGGCTTGCTAACATGAAACGTAAAACTCGTAAATTTAAAAAGGGTGGGTATGCCTTTGCTTTGGATGACTCATCAGAGCCAAAGGGTGGATATACCTCTGAGGACTCACCAGAACGTCGTGCTTTAGCTATTGGTTTGAGAGAAGGATCACCAGACTATGTTAAGGCTGTAGAATCACTGCGTAGACTGAAAAAGCCTGCAAGATTACCAGGAGATACTATTCAAGCAGAATATGAAAATCAAGCACTTCGTAAATTAAAAAATACTGCTATGACTGCTGGTCAAAGTATTATGGATATGACGCCACAAGGTAGATTAACTAAAGGCATGGCGAGCATGGCAAGAAGGTCTCCTAGAGATGAAGAGTATGGCTCATCTTTTGAGCAAGAAATGGGCATGAAAAAAGGTGGCAAAGTGAAAAAGAAACGTTATGACGAAGGCGGAGAAATAGAATTTGAGTCAAAAATGGGTGCAAACCCACAGATTGATGATATGACACGTGTTCGTGCTCAAGACTATGTTGAAGAAATGCAAAGACCTGCACCCACTGAAATTGAAACTAAAGAGGCGCCAAAGGTTAAAAAAGCTGCTCCAAAACCTCAACCTAAAGCGGAACCAAAACCAGCACCTAAAGTAGAACCAAAAAAAGCTTCTGGTGAAGAGCCTTCTTTTTTTAAAGGCACTAAAGGATATAAAAACCTTGGGGCGTTATTTAAAGCCATGAGAGAAAAAGCGGGTATTACTAGTTATAAATCTGGTGGTTCTGTTTCGTCAGCTTCTAAACGGGCTGATGGCTGCGCTATTCGGGGCAAAACTAAGGGTAGGATGGTATGAGACCAAGTCGTGGCATGGGCGATATAAATCCCTCTAAGATGCCTGGAAAGAAAATAATCAAGCGTAAGGACGATCCAGATAAGGTGGAGATGTACTCTGGTGGCGGATTGTATGCCAATATTTTAGCCAAGAAACGCAGGATCGCTGCGGGGTCTGGCGAGAAGATGCGCAGTGTTGGATCTAAAGGTGCTCCAAAGAAAGGTGATTTTGCAAATGCTGCGAAAACTGCTAAATACAAAGAGGGTGGTACGGTTAATAAAGCTGGTAACTATACGAAACCTGGTATGCGTAAGGCTTTATTTAATAGTATTAAAGCATCGGCTACTCATGGTACGGCAGCGGGTCAATGGTCAGCAAGAAAAGCGCAGCTCCTAGCTAAACGCTACAAAGAAAAAGGCGGGGGCTACAAGTGAAATGGTCAGACAAGCGCAAAAAGTCGATCAACTGCGACAACCCAAAGGGGTTCTCGGAGAAGGCTCATTGTGCGTCAAAAAAGAAAAAAATGGCTGGGGGTGGTTTAGCAAAATCACAGCAATCTTTAAAGGCTTGGGGCGACCAAAAGTGG
>Ga0194115_10006751_pt1 | contig 11558 bp, 9 predicted proteins | sample TA2MahsurfametaG_3_FD_148656 | JGI IMG/M metagenome (GOLD analysis project Ga0194115, IMG submission 148656) | Freshwater microbial communities from Lake Tanganyika, Tanzania - TA2015002 Mahale S4 surface | ecosystem: Environmental > Aquatic > Freshwater > Lake | place: Tanzania: Lake Tanganyika... | reverse complement strand
AATGTGGGGGGCTCCTCCGAAGCTTGGTGTGTTTGAGACGTAGATGGGGATAGAAGTTGAGTGGAGAGAGAATGTGCCCGTGGTTCATGTCGGGGGATCATGTTAACGCTTTCTCTGAGAAGGTGTCGGACCTCTTTCAGGGATTGATTGAGTGATTGTGCGGCGTTGTGGATGCTAGAGAGAATGGCTGGTTTGCAGAGGAGGCCAGGTATTGGGACAGACGCTTGTCCGTGGATTTGGTTAGAAAGGACTGAGGATCAGAGGGGAAATAGCGGGAGCGATAAGCCGGTTGAACATGTTGTTTGACGACGTTGTTGAAGAAAAGTGAGGTGTTGTTGAAGGGTTAGAAAGATTCTCGGGAGATTTGTTTGGGTGGGTTGGTCGGGGGAGTGAATGGGCGATGAAATAAGGGAGAGATGATCCAAACCAAAATTTGCCGGATTCGGCGCAACAAATTTTTATGACGCCTGCCAAGAAAATTTTGTTCGCTCAATCTAGCATTTTCCTGGAAGGTTTTGTCTCTGGAAAGGCGGTATAGTTGAAGATCGAACTGTGGACGAGAAGTAGACGCGAGGATATCGGTTTCGGTTTGATCAGGTTGATAAGGATTGCGAGTGGGAGGCTGACTGAGAACGGGAGCCATGGTCGTCGCACTGGCTTCTTCACGGATAGTTTGCCGGTGTAGCTGGTTCCGATAACAGTAAGCTAAAATATATGGATGAAAGGGCTCCACTCCTACTCTACTACAACATGCTGACAAGGTACACAGTGCGAAGCCCCTTTAGCAATCTATTTGAAAAAATCCCCGATCCTAACGTATCAATCATTTATTTCTGATTCATAAGCATGAGTGATTCGATCACTGCGGTTTCTTCGATGTGATTGTCGTCTGGCCCATCGTCACCAGAAGTGGAAAGTTTCGTCCGCTTCAGCTTGCCTGAAGGAGATTCTTTCATTAGTTCGCCTTGTGAATCCACGGGACGCTTCTTGGCCGACCACTTTAAGGCCTCCTTTTCATCCGAAGCGCTGGACTTGTTCTTCGAGTCCGCATCCTCCGAAGCCTTTTCAGAATCGAGCTTGCCCTTACTTGTGTTACTGCTGTCATTGCCGCTTGTGGAAACATTGGGGATACCGCTCGTTTCACTCGAACCCAGCTTTGATACGATGCGCATGGATTTGTCCGCTTTCTTTCCATCTCGCATGGGGCGTAGGCATAGAAGAAACTCCTGAACTGGTGGCTCTTTCTTGGTGGGAGGATCGGAATCGACCGAACCGCCCAACAGCTGGATCTCCAATTGATCAACTTCCTCATTTCGCTGCCTCATTGCTGACGTGACTTCGCACCAAATTGTACTGAGGTCTGCTCGAATCAGACATAGCCTTGCAGTCGGAGCAAGTGGCTTGTGACGCTCTGTGCAGCATGAGGAACAACGAGGCAGGATGTTAGAAGCCGTACATATCTTGTAACTTTTCTGCGTTCGACGTGACTCACTCTTCGTATTCGATGAATCACTTCCCGATGATGATTCTTCTTCTCTTGAATCGTTTGACTCACGATATCCTGAATCATCCGATTGATTCTCCACCTTTTTCTTCTCCTCCACTCCTGCCAGCAACGAATCATCTGATGACGATTGATCGTTCTCGTCATTCTTCTTGGGAGCCGGACTTGGAATATGCTTGAGCGACGACAAACGAGCAGAGGCGTTGTTCGCCGTGACAGATTCACCAGTCACGTCGTCCTTGGGGCCATGGTCAGATTGAGCTTTCTGACTTCCATCAAGCATTCGCTGGTTGTGACGCCGTACGTTGCGATCAAGGTTATCGCTTGCCTTCTTAGCTTCAGAAGAGAGTGAAGAATCGTCGCTTTTGTCGGTACGCTTCCCCTTCTTGGGTCGCTTCGATCCCTTCGAGTCTGCTTGCCCCGCACCCTCATCCTCATCAGGAGAATCGGTCGGTGACATTCCAGTTGCATTGGAGAGGGAAGATACATGCTCCTTGCTTCCTCTACTTGTATCGTTACTTCCACCGCCACTGTTGTTGCTCGTGGAGTTGTCAGAATTCTCGTTGGCAGCGAGTCGACTGTTCTTAGTGTTCGTCGTGCTTGGCCCTTGCTTACTGTCGACTTCGACGATTGCCAAAGGAAAGGACTGCTCGGAGATTATCGCAGCGGCAGAAGTAGTTCCGGAGTTGCCAGAGTTACCGTCGCCCGAGGAAGATTCTCGACCCGGGCCGTCGTCCATTTCTTTGCTGTTATCTCCGTCTTTCCGAGATGATTTATCCCCCCCTTCTTTCTGATCATGACGTCGTTTCGCTCCTCGTCGAGACCCTTGGGGAGCTCGAGTGGTTAGTGACGTAGTCGGCTGCACAATTCTGGAGAATAGCTTTTGTAGTACCTCGCGGGATGGTGGAATCAATATCCGCTGAAAGTTCACCCCGACCAAGTCGTCTGGACTGTGACCAAGTATCCTTTCCACTTGTGCACTACAAAAGGAAATCTCGCCTTCCATCGTAGTGGCGATGACGAGATCAGGTAGAAGTGCCAATATCATCGCCTGACGTTTCAGACGAGCATTTGCCCTCGTGATTTCTTCCACAAGCGCTTTCTTGCGGGCACGAGACGTACTCGCCGACTTGCGATTCGCCGCCCGTTTTGCTGTCTTCTTCTTCTCTTTTCGCTGCGCTTCAGCGAGCAACAAGGCCACTGTTTGAGGCACCGGTTGCTGTAGTCGTTGTAACAGCTCTACGTGTTGTTCTACATAGTGAAAAGCGATGTAAGTTTGCCCATTCGGAAGTTTCTTCGTGCGACAAGGTTTGCTCGGGGACTCACCTAGCTGCTTAAGACTCCAGCCTTGCATCCCAGCTATCGGGGTGCTGTTCATCGTAGGGCCGATACTGAGAGCCGATGAGGGATGGCTACGTGTGGCGGGCTGAGACGGGGAGGGTGTTGATAGCTTGTTCGTCTCAACCTGATTCAAAAGCTGTTGCAGCTGTCCCTGGATATTCGCCGGAAGTGATCCTGTCGAACCAGGAAGAGTCAATCCAGCAAGTGGAGCTCCTCCGTTGGAAACAGCTGACAATAATGACGCTACTTGCGCTGCAGCTGCAGCGTTGTTGGGTGGGGGCGCCACGAGTCCATTGCTCCTCAGCGCCGCCAACAAGGCCGGCGATACTCCTACACCAGGAGCTCCTCCAACTCCGGTACTCTGATTCATACTGGACATCACAGCAGCTATCGCAGCTGCTGCGTTGGTCATCAGCACAGAGTTTTGATCAACGGTGGGGAACATTTGTCCACCACTGGCCAGGGACTGGAGAGCACCGGCGAGAAAGGCAGGAATTTGCTGCGGTGGTTGCTGCGTAGATTGCTGCTGAGATGTAGTATTGTTGCAACTAGTGTTGGCGTCTACCCCCGATGTACCGCTTGCTTCGTTTACACTCGATTCATCTTCCGCCCCCGTTGTGTCTCTTACTGTGGACATCTCGTGCAAGGTCTTCGGGTCCCGCTTTCCCTTGACTGCCGCCCTACGTCCCAATCCCACCGGGGAACGATTTTACTTTCTTATTCTGCCAAATACGGCTTGTCCCGCGATTATTGTTGCTTCAAGATGGATATGTTGTTGAGTTGATGGACTTGATTTTTGCGCTATCGGTTGCTTTCATGGCGTTGTGATGTTTTCGAACCCTTTATGCAGCGCGGCACCTAGCCGCGAATCAAGTCGGCAATCTGGAACAGATGGTCATGTACAACAGTTAAATAACATCATGCAGGCAGTGACGCACTACGCGTAGATAGGAGCAGATGCGAGCAGCTGTTGTTCCCCATCCGAGCCTGTTGCTTCGGAGTTATGAACAGCAGGACTGACCTGAGCCAATCAAACCGTTTGAAAAGGACAGCCATCGCTTCTCGTTAAGAGCGGGTCCCTCCCCCCTATGTGCGGCAATCCAGGACAAAATTACGTCATCGACGGCGTAGGCTGCACGAGAGCTTTTCAAAGGTGTGTCGGCGCACCTGCTCCACCACCAGTGTCGCAACAACAACCAAATAGCCAGCCGTCGACGGATGGCGTTCGCAAAGGTGTCATCGGGACGAAAGCGAAGGCGCGGTCGCATGGTCGATCTACGTCACGTCGACCTCGGATTGACGATTCAATAGGTACAATGCCGTACCTATGTGACAGTCGCAACGATTAGGATTACACATTACACAGCATCCAAAAGATTGGGAGGTAACCTAGCAACCAATGAGGCTCTCTCCATGGAGTGACCAAGGTCGAATCTAGTATGTATACCGTGAGGACTAAGTTGAGTCGATCGTGAGAAGTTTGTTCTTCACTCCCAGCGCCTTCTCCCTTTTGCCCGAGCGTTTTGCTCGATGATCAGAATATCTGATCCTCGTCTAGCCGAAGGGGCCTTGTCCTGCGGCAGTATCTTGCGCTAGCTGATAACGGCTTACCGGGAAATGATGGATAAGATGATGGCTAATACTATCTATATTGTCGATCTATGTCTCATGGGCTGGGCATCGTAATGGGATCAACAGCAGAGGAGAGTACTAGAAAAGGAAATAGCTATGTAGGCGTTCCATTCGTACATGGGCGCTTCATGTTGTTAGACCATCGTCGTCCTCTCGATGACGAATGCTTCGAAATCTTGGCAAGCACCCAATACGCCTCCAGGGTGGATGGAAGAATCTGAAATGAGTTTATCACCGTCAACGAAACGGATAGTCATATTCAAATCTGGAACCTCACAAGATGTTTCTTGAGAGGCATCGTCGATCGCCTTCTTGTATTCAAGTTCTTCTCTCTTTAGACGATCTTCGACACTCTCAGATAGATCGGCTACCCAGGCATAACCGGAAAGTTCCTTCCCAGTTAAATCCTTTACGAGGTCGGCGAAGGAACGAAGATTCCCATATTCCCAATAGGCCTTTGCCAATGTCGGACCGATCTGAGGGTTATCCACGATATATCCGTCACGCTCAACGAAGAACGCTCTGGTTTGATGGACACACATTTCGGCGAGGACATAGGCATGGTAGTAGCAACTCGCTTCATCCGAGACGATATGTGGTACACTCAACAAGGGTCTAGGTCCCAAGCCGCCCTGAATTTTCACTTCAATCTCATCTGCCAAGGATTGGATACGTTCCGTCGTTACTTCACCATCAGGAAGTTCATATAGCGCCTTTTCAAAGTACGGTACAGCTATCATACCCCTCAAGCTTCGTACTGCGAAGGCATGAGTCGCCCTAATCTCTTCTTCAATAATCTCAAACGGGATCGGTTTCCCCTCTGTATCCAAGGCGTATTTGGCTCGCCATGCCGCGTCCTCGACTAGGGCATCCAAGAACATACTCTGTCCTTCTGCTAGTGCTGCACTGAAGGGCGCACGTTCTTGACCGAAGAGAGGACTTGGTTGTTTGATATTGGCGAAATGAGCTGCATGGCCGCCTTCATGCATCAAGGTAGCCAAGGCACGATGTCCACTTCCTACTGCCTTTGGATTGGCCAACGATGTAAAGTTAGCCTCCGACGGTTGCCAACTCCCGTCCGCCTTTGTCCAGGCCACTTTTGGCCAATGACAAAAGCCATTACTGTACTTATTTTCACGATCCAATAAGTCCAAATTCATCGTAGCGCCTTCATATCTGATACCAAGTTTGTAATAGCTCTGAACATATCGCTCGGGTGCTTTGGCGAAGGGAAAGTATGGATCCTGCAAAATAGCGGAAAACACCTGTCGTTAGATGCCTATGAATTGCCTAGTTATGAGATAGTCACGTGGAATCTTGAGCAATACTTACCATCTTTTCCATAACACTTCCAGCCAACATAAAGGATGTATTCCAAGGTTCATGAGCTTCAGGACCATGACGTTTCTCAAGTTCATTCTTAGATGCCTCCATGATAGGTCGAGTCCCAACTTCCAAACCGTCAAGGATTTCAAAGAGCTTATCCTTACTCATCCCCTCTGCATTGGTTACCTTATAATCATAGTAATCCACAAAGCCAAGAGCCTTTGCCAATTTGTTCCGCAATTTGACAATCTCTACGAATCCATTATCACAAACAAAAGGACCGATGGTCCGTAAACCTTCATACGCTGATTTGCGGACGGCTTCTTCCTTGGCTGTAGTCAATAGATTGCGTAATCCGACCGAAGACATAGTCTCAAAGGATCCATCATCTTTTGTCCGACCTAATTTCATCCGATTCCGTTTCATCTCCAATTCACTTTCGATTCTTCCCGTCGCTTCTCGAATCTCTTTAATATCAGGACTAATACTGTAGCATCGACAGGTCCGTGCAATAATCTCGAGACACTTTTTCAAATCGTCTGATGCTGAATCAGGTAAGGATTGAAGTAAACTTTCTGCCTTTTCGACGGTACCGTAATCCGATAGAAGGTTCTCCCTGTGAATGTCAAAACGGACATGTGTCAGAGAGATGATCGTATGGAGATAACAGTTAGTCTTGTGCGAATTTTTTTGAATATTCTTACATTTCAGCCTTTGTTCTAGACAGATTATCTGCCGAGAATTTTAATTCCACTCCATCAGACAATGCCATTTTGGTTCCCCAAAATTGTTGTTCAAAGGCATAATGTTTCTTCTCGTAGGCTTCATTGAAGTCATCGACAAAGGTCTGAGCTTTCGAAAGGACAGATCCTGTGTCAGAGAGTTGATTCGCATCGGATCCCATAATGATTGAAATAGTCGTCGTCGCCGTAAGAAGAAAGAGAGTATGATGATTGAACTTGAGGAGCATCGAGTGTCACAGACGTTGGGAGCAACGATGTGATCTCTTCTTTGGTCTTGTCGAAAACGACACGAAGCAAGAGAGTTCCGAGAGTTCACTGTCCAAATCGGATAGCCGATGATGTCTATCGAAAAGATCCGAATCATCCCGTGATAACAGATGTCGCATCCTCACGCCGGGCGGGCCGATGAACTTATGTTAGCGTGGGGAGCAAACCAGTTCGATTCCCGGATGGATACGTCGAATGACTCTATACTGTAGCTTGGGATGACAAGAAATTTCATTCTCTTCTATTCTCTTCTGACTATTGTAGTTTTCATAAGTTTTTGCAAAAGCATAAAGGTGTTTCTTTCCATTTAGAAGGTTTGGAGCGAATGGGAAGAAATGAAAAAATCGGTATGAAGGGGACGGGAACATGCTCTGAGAATGAGGAGGTCATCCTACTCCAGACATCCACAGGAAATATGGATTCCAATCACGTAATCAGCGACAGTGAATGGTGAAGTAGTCGAAAAGGGGATAGAAGAAGGACGAGAAAAACGAATGGCACGTTGCGTGGTGACCAAAAGAGGAAACGAAATCGGATAAGCAGCATTTGCCGCCAGACCCCTCCCCCCCCGACCTACGTCCAGGTGCCAAAGTCATTCCACTATTTCAATAGGAATTGTACGACAGAGCTACTACTCCTGTCTTTTCTTGTTGTTCATCTCTGTGTTTGTTGTCTAACAAAATGAAGCAGCCAGAAAACCGACGTATGCAAGACTCGAAAAACAAACTGCCATATGTTGGGGGTTAGTGGTAAGGCGTCATCACACAATATAGGTACTTGTACAAATTCGGTAGAGAAAGGTGATGAGGAAAATATCCATTTATTTTTCCGATTCCTTGCTTCTCTACTTCTTTAGCGCCAGGGCAGGCTTGTACAAGGCAGCCTCCAAAAATCCCATTTCTTGTAATTGTCTATCACTCATACCCTGATTTCGCAATTCAGATACTTGAGTTCTTTCTGATGCAATCATCTATTTTGTTTTTCGGGAGAAAGGAAAAAAACAAACAAACATGAGAGAGCATCGTGATACATAAAACATACACAAAGTCCACTCGGCCGTACCACCAACCGAAAAAGGTAGGCCATACCCCTTTCAAATAGATACGCAAAAATGTGTTCGTGTACGTACCTGTTGTTCTCGATTAATTTCAAAGATCAATGGTAACAGGATTACCATTGCTGTCGTTGCTACAACAATTCCAACCTCTCCACCCTTTTGAGCTAACCAGTACGTCCAATCTTTCGCTACCGTCCCACCTGTCGTAAAGGATTTGTATGCCTTTGTTAGAAAGCCTTTGATCCCCCCAACTGGTCGATCCGAAGGTGCCATGTTTGTTTTTATATTTCTTCTTCTTTGGTTTCTATGGGGGTTTCTTCTTTGTTGTTGTTGCGGTCGCTGTTGTTTTGGAGGTCCGAATACGGTATGCAATCCCACGAAACAAGTGTGGCAAAGGTTTCGAAATCAAGAGGTTGATCGGTCCACACCGGTTTCGTCGATGCTGCCGAGAAACTCTTTGGTTGCCGAACGTGGTCGACGGAAGGACCGGAGGCAACGGATGACAGACAGATAACTGTAAACGATCGACATCGGATCTATACGACTCTGACAAAAACCCTTTTTGGAGGAAGGTCGGTCTCCGTCCAGGAAGGATTTCACGATGATCTTTTTGTCCGCGAAACTAGCTGCAGGTACCGAAGAAGTCGCATTTGAGGCGTTTCATAAGACGCAAAGTGAACATTATTGGTCTCATAGTATACATCTTTCCAAAAAGGTCATGAACCCCGCACATGGAGAACGGTGACTGAGTATCCCATCTTGTGCTATCAGTAGTAGAAGTGGTTGACATAGGCAAAAAAGGCACCATGATACGACCAGGACTAGGAGTTTCGTAGCAGCTGAATTGATCAAAAGATGCTTCCATGCCAGTGGCACTGTGACCGCAAATGGGGGTGGTCTACTTTATCTGTCTTCTTGGTGAAACAATCTGCCGAAGATTGTGTAGATATTCTTGTGTAAAATAGAGCATTCATTCGATTCGTCGTCGTTCCGCAACGTTTTTCTTCGCATGATGATCATGAGGACCTTGTTGCATGAATCTATCGTCATCAGCAGTCAATTCACGTGCCCGCTCATCATCTGATCTTTCAGCGGAATCCTCAACGTTATTAAAACGAGACTTGATCCACTCCTTATGGAGATACCCAAAGTGATCGCTCAAAAGTTCTCGTCGGCATGAGGTGTCGAGGAGAAGTCCTCCTCCTTCTTCCGATGGTGGTAGGTGAAGATCTGAGGAATCCCGATTGTGGTGAAGGCGTCTTCTATCAGCATCGAAGGTTATTTCGCGAAGAGGTACATCAAGACTATGAATGATTACCTGAGAGGGGAAATCTTGGGAGACAGGCATACAATCAATTGGTGCGAGAATTCCAATTTAATTGATCGGTCCGTCAGCAGGGAGGAAAGAAGAAGCAGGAGCCTTGCCATGAGGATAAAATGATTCTGTAGTAGAGGTCGAGCATGATGAATCCTCGATCTCTTGTTCTTTGAAGTTGTTGAGAGTCATGGTTAGTAGTGTTGCTCGTGCTTTGTTTGTAGACATGGATATGCTTTTCTGTGCATAGAATGCGAAAGTTACTGTAAACGATGGGCGCTACAGAAAAGCTGCTCTTGACTAGACCGAAGCAGGGCATGAAAGTCCCCTTCACTCACTGTCAGTGAGCTCAGACGGCGTGGTTTCCTGGCGAAGACTGGTCACGTTATATACAGCTGGAAATCATTGAACCATCATGGCTCATATGATTGGGAGAGACATCACTCCGAAGTTCTCTCTATGAGTTCGGACGCGTTAAATGCCAAGGTAATGCGACGATTTGTCAGTTCTCCTCCTTTTTCTACCCGTTGTCAAAACGCGCGTCATAATCAGGCATCATTAGGCATCATTTGGCATCATCATGCATCACCGAGCGCCACTCCACATATGGAAAGCATCACAGGCACATATCATCCCCATCGATCATATGGAAGGCCTCAGAAAACAAAATCGCATTTATTCTTCCCAGTTCCAGCGGAACCTTGAAAAAAATTCTTGCGATGTACCGTCTCTGCTCGACGCTACGGAATGTGTGAATACCGAATTTACATCGCAGGATCTTTTTGGCGTTACTGTATTGCCATACCATCCTGGAAGAATTTCTCTCGTCTGTGATGATTTTCGTCTTTCTTTCATCTTCATCTACTTCTCCTCGAAAACAGTGTCCTGATCTTGTTGGGTGATCTCCCCAACGGCAAAATCATGAATGCAAACGCCAGGGTGGACGGTCACCTTGTATACCATTCATCGTCGACGACAACGAAACTATGGTATTCCATGTGTGCCGCCCATCGATCTCGATATGGACGACAGCTATACGGTGGTAACATTCGTGGCATAGGTGACACTGTACACTTTAGGATTCACATGTACTACAGGTACGAAAACGACTACAAAATCAAGTGTGAAGAACTTATCACATCGGATACACTCCCAAAGGGGGGAGGATGCCTCGGAAGGTATGATGTCAAGGGGACTCTAAGTGTTGTCATGGCATAGCGGTTGTCACTGACTCAACAACCTTGGACGTCGACTCGAAATCCGATCTTGTCCTAGTAGTTGACCATGGAAGCTCGGCAAGACAAGCTTCCGTACTAGCTCGCCCGCGGCAATGTTGCTACTGTAATAAGCGGCGGTCTACGCCATCTATATTCCTGGTTTGATAATCTACTAAAGATCTGGTGATAGACTATGTTGGTTACAATCTTCTATTCATTCGATGTATTCGTCTCCGGTGAAGCTGTCTTCTCGTCGTTTAGCTATACTCGAATCATCGTGGTGTGTCAATCTCTTGTCGTAACAAGTTGCTTCACGAGTATCCTCACCGTCTAAGTCATCGATGAGGAATCTGATCCACTCCTTATGGAGAGATTGCAAATTATCGTTTCGCAGTTCACGCCGGTACGACGTTTCGAGAGGAGGTCGTCCCTCTCGAAGATACTCCTGGCCTTGAAAGATTTCACCATTAACTTGGAACGTTGTCTCACCAAGGGGTACATCCAGAATGTGAAAGATTACAGGGGAGGGGAAGTCCTGAGAGACAGCTGTATCGCTTTGTGCGAGGATTACATTTGGATTCACCTTGATCGGACGAGGGACGGCTGCATTGGATATTGATTCTGTAGCAGAGACAGAAGATGAATCTTCGAGCTCTTCCTCGTTGAAGGTGTTCATAGTCATAGTCGCTATTGTTGCTTGTGCTTGGTCTGTTGTCATGGTTACCGTATGCTTTTTTGTATAGCGAGCGAGTGATTTACTGTTTGAACGAACGATGGCAAAACCACAATGCCTGATCCGATCCGACCCGATCAAGCGAAGGGCAAGAAAGAGGGCGTCAGGCGTCAATCCCTCCGTTGGCGGTATTTCCAACTATGTTCCTTTTTATCCCAGTTACTTCCATTATTTCCGAAACAGGCATCCTTAAATTGTGGGCATATATCGGTCGACACTAGCGTTACTCTGACCTGGGCGAAGGAGTATTTCTACGAGTACTGTAGAATTGATTGCATTTGTCGTGACTATTTCTACGGTCTTCATCTGTTTCTCCTCTCTGTCACAGTTTGGGCGTTCTGTGTACGCATCCTACGATCGTTGTTTCGCACCGTTGACACCACCGTTTCGCTCCCTTGACTGTCGTTCGCTCCCCCCCCCCCA
>Ga0194115_10006747_pt1 | contig 11568 bp, 11 predicted proteins | sample TA2MahsurfametaG_3_FD_148656 | JGI IMG/M metagenome (GOLD analysis project Ga0194115, IMG submission 148656) | Freshwater microbial communities from Lake Tanganyika, Tanzania - TA2015002 Mahale S4 surface | ecosystem: Environmental > Aquatic > Freshwater > Lake | place: Tanzania: Lake... | reverse complement strand
CAATTGAATGTTGAGAAAGTTAAGCACCGCTTCAATTTCTTGTAATTGATTGAAGCGGTGCTCTGTTACTCCCGGTAATGCTGTGATATTTTTTTCAACGATGCCTGAAATACGACAATCGCGTTTGGCATCGTCTAGCTCTTTTTCATAGTGTGCAATGAATTCTGGTATTGCGCCCAGACTTGACACGACTCGACTGTACCACATCAATGATCCCAGTCATCGGAATCATCATGGTCTTGATCATCGTCAAGGTCATCATTGTCTGTGTTGAGATATTGTGACAAAGCTGCTTTGATATCTTTGTCTCCGCCAAACGATTGACGAATGTCTTCCGCATCTACATCGTTGTCAATCAGTATGCCTACAAGATTTTCGGCTGCCTCGGCACGATCCACTGTGTTGATATATCGCTTGATTTCATCCCATATTACGCTGACTAAATTATGATCCATTATTCGATCTCCTCAGCCGTACTTACCTCAGTCTTTTGATTGCGAAAATCAGCCATGAGTTTATCCAGACATCCTTGTTCGTTGGATTCCCAGCCTTTGCGAAAGAATTTGATAATCTCACCATCTGAAGTCACAAACATCAATCGGTTGCCATCTTTCTTGAGTAGACCTTTTTTCTCAGCTAAGTCTACCAATCCCGAATAAGGATTCATACCAGTTTCGTAGGGAATCTTTACCTGCACACCTTCAAACGGTTTGGCATAGCGAGTTTTCATAACCTTGCAGGCTGAACGTATGCCCATGACTTCAGAAATTTTGTTGCCATCTTCATCTTCTTTGAGCTTGAGTTTCTTCATAGCAACCACAATGCTTGATGCATAGATAAAGCCTTGCCCACCGCTAATCTTATCGTCAGGGTCGAACATGTCCTGACTGGCGTAGGTATGATTTGTACACACCAAACCTACGTTGTAGCTACCAAACATGTTGACACAATTGCGAACCAGCGCAGTTAGAGCTTTGGGTTTCCGCCCAAGGTCACCTTTGAGATCACCGCTGTCGAATTGGTTGATGTCGGTAGGGGTCAGCAACATTCCTAGGCTATCGATAACAAAAAGAACTTTGGGCCTTTCTCCGTTGGGCAAGGCTTTATAGTCGCTCATGAAGGTTGAAATTGTTTTGGCCACATCGTCAATCATGGCCATTGAAAGTTTTAGAAGCTTGGTCTCTGCTGTGTCAACGCCTAACGCCTTGAGCCAATCTTCGTCCAGTGCATTTTCTGAATCAATAAGAACCACAAAGATGCCTTGCTCTTGTGCGTTCTTGATAATGTTTCCTGAGCAGATATAACTTTTACCAGCACCAGATTCACCTGCAAACACTGTGACTTTGCCCAAGGGAATGCCTCGATTGAAGTCACCTGAGATAAGATAGTTTAGAGCATAATTGCCTGTGGATATCCAATCTGTAGGATCGTTGAAACCAATTGACAACCCGTCAATTGATTTGGTAATTTCTTTGCGGAATTTAGAAACGTCAAATGGTTTTGCCATACTTCACCGTAGATGAAAAGAGAATTAGGGGCCGAAGCCCCTAATGGTCAATGCTTATTGTTTGTTTTGTCTGGCACGAATCATGGCCAGGATGTCCTGAGCATTGCTGCTAGGTTTTGTGGCCTGTACTGGTGCCGATGCTACCGGCGTATCTTCGACATCAAATGGAGGATCATCATCCATCACCACAGGTTTCGCAGCTGGTTTACCTGTAGATTTCTCTACAGGCTTGGTATCTTCGTCACTGGCTGTTGCAGCTTCACTATTGCGAGCCGAAAGTGGTGCTTGCACGCCAGCTGGCCGGAAATACTGTCCCCAGCGCTCGGTGTCGTATGGTTGCCCATCCACTGACGCTTCAAACATTTCCTTGATCACTTTCAACTCTACGTCAGTGGGTTTTTTTGGCAGGAAACTGTTGAGATCAAACAAACCATATTTCTCTACAGCAGCTTGCTCAGCTTCGGTCAATGCCGACTCTTTTCTAGCCCATTTCGAACCGTTGTAATCAGCAAAACCGCCTTTGGCACCTTTGCTGATACGGAAGTCTAATCCACGCAGGTAATCGGTAGGTAGTTCTTCCAACTCAGGATCCATCAATGCACCTTTGATAGTGGTAAAGATCTGAGGACCGATAATAAAACGTCGAATAGGATTTTCTGGGGTCTTGTCGTCTGCGAGAGGATTCTCACGCACAAAGCCTTGGAAAATATAACTGCGTTTCTTCCAATACTTGCGACCCATGTCTTCAAGACTTTTGTCTTTGAACCAGGTTCGCACTTCTGCTAATACAGGACAAGCGTCGCCCCACATTTCCACGCAGGGCACCTGAACCATGACCTGTTTGCTATCCATTTCGCCTTTGATGCCGGCAAAAGGCAGTCGAATCATTGCTCGTTCGACCCAAAAAAATGTGTTTCTAGAGTTGCCATCTGGGAGGAATCGCAGTGTGGCCGATTGGCCTTCCTCCATGTTCCAGTGCGGATAAATTGAGTTATCACCGCCTATGGATTGACCGCCTTGTCGTTGTTCAGCTGCCTGTAGTCGTGCTCGAATTTCTGCTAGAGATGCCATAGTGTTTTCTCCTTGAAAGTTGCCTATGTGTGTTGCCTATCTATATTCTAGATGTTGCCTGTGACAGCAATGAAAAAAGCGCATACACCAGTGTAGTATATGCGCTTTGATACACTTGTGTCAAGTGTATTTAGCTGTTATTTTGCCAAAGCCAATTTTTTGATGCGATCCAATTCGCTTTCATAAAAACTACCGGTGATAGCAGAGTTGGCATTGATAGGATCTTGTACAGCCTCGTATGTGCCGCATTCGGTTATATCATGTTCTGGACAGTACTCATCTTCGGCTGTCATGTTGCAGGCAACACCTTCGGCGGCTGTGATATTGCTTATATTGGTTTCCCCTTGTTTGCCTTGACCCATTTTAGAAAATACATCCATTGCTGCTGCTCCAGCTGCACCAAGCCCGGTGGATTGCAACATCCCTCGCGCCATGGCCTGACCTGCTGCATAACCCGCTGGCCCTAACTCAGACACTAAGGTATCTGCTTCAGGCATTATCATTCCGCAGTTGCTTTCGTCTAATTCTTTGCTGAAGCGTTGCGACACCCATTGCATAGGATCACCGTCGCGAGCTTTTTTTACACCATAGGGCATGTCATCAAAATAATAGTCATACAGTGCATTATACAGATCATAATCTAATTTTGCGCCTTGTTTGAAATCAGCTACTTCTCGCTTGAAACGATTGATGATATGATTGAATGTATGGCCCGTAGAGTCGGTGAGAACACTTTCTTTTACCGGCACCCGAGCTAATTCAACCATTCTACGAAGTTCGGCTGCTTCTTTCATCCCAAGCCGGGCTTGCAAAGCATGAAGACCTTCTGGGCTGCTGTGAGTTCTTTCTCGAGCTGTTTCGAGGTCTTTCAACGTCACCGGATTGTTTGGCCTTTTGAACGCAGGCACTTCGATTTTCTTTGCAGCTTTTTCTCCCGGAGTCATAGTGGCTTCCATTTCATGGCTGAGTTGCTTGCTTGCTAACTTCTGTGCTACTTCACGTGCAATATCTTGAGCCACGTCCATGTTGAATCTAACCCAATTGTTATCTGCCCCAATGTATTCAGCCAGTTCGTCTACACTCATTTTTTCGATAGGAGTGTCACCGCCCATTTCATTTACACTAGCAACAAAGTCACTGCCAGCGCTGCTGCCGCTTTTGCCTGCCGCGGTGTTTACATGATGTTTGGCATATTGACTGGGTGTGGTAGGAGCACTTGAACCTATGCCAATATGCATCACTCCGGGCGTGTTGCTTTCTTGCATGGACCCAGATTCCTGCGCTTTCTTAACTTGGCTAATTAGATGCTGTAATCTTCTAATCTCTGGCTCGAGGCTGCGTGCTTCTCGTTCTTGATCAGTGAGATTTTGCTCTCGATCAGCATATTGCCATCCGCTGCCCCCTAGCTGCTGATAGCGTTGTAGCAGTGTTTGCAGTTGATTTTTTAATTGTGATATGTCCATTTGCGCCAGTGATTGTGACCTGCTTTGATCTCTTTGAGCAATCATGTCGCCGGTGCGTTGTCTTTCTTGGTCTGGCGTACCAGCCAGGCGCGCATTCATACCACGAGCTCGCAGTGTGCCCATGATTTCATCTGCAAGTCCTTCGGGCAAAGGTTCGGTGGGAGCAGTGTCTTGAGACACATCAGCAGGCTCAGCTTCACTACTTTGCGGTGTTTGAATACCCAACTCGGATAATCTTTGCTGTACATCGGTATCATCCCAAATGTTTGCTCTAGGATCTCTACGCGCTAAATCTCCAAGGATATCAAACAACTGATCATCGCCTATGACATCATAGAGCTGTTCAGTGGCATTGGTAGCATCTGGTCCCACAATGAGTTCTTGGCTCATGAGTTTTTTGAGCTTGCTATTGGCTTCAGGAGTGTCGGGCAGTGCCCAGGTTCCTTCGGACAACCGATTGATCCAGTTTTCAAATACAGTGACTTCTTTCATAGCATTACCCTGTTGTAATCGTGCAAGTATAGGTACAGCGGCTTCAATACGTGCGTCTATGGTTTGTTCCACAAACAACTGCTTGATATCTTCCACAATGTGAGTTTGCTCACTGATATCGGCCGGACTCCATGATTCAAAATAATCACAGTAACCACGAGCAGTAGACAAGTGTGTGAGATTTTCTTTCAGTTGAGCATAGTAGTTACGAGCATGTTCTACTAGTTGAGCAGTTTGACCTTCAAAAATCTTGTGTTGGCTGGCCCGGTTGAAACGAGCCAGCACATTCATTTCCTGCACCACGGCCTTGATGTGTTGTCCACGAATGTCATAGGGATTACCACCTTGACGCACATGTTCTAACATGGCTCGGCCACCAGCTAATTTTGTAAAGGGCAGTTTGAAACGTTCGCCATCTCGAGTTTCAATAAACAAACTTTCTACATAACGATATCGCTTGTCGTTTTCACCTATCATGCGATTGTGCCGAATCACCAGTCTGGCCTCCGTGGCTTCACCAACGTAACTGGTGTGTTTGTTGCCGTAATAGCCTTCAAACAAACCTTCTTTTATTGCGGCCATACCTTGCATGGTGTGTTTGAGTTGATTGATATCTAGTGGTGTAAATGTTCCAATATTATGACGGGTACTGAAATCTTTGAGCTGTTTCATAAACTCAAACCATTGTTCTTTGTCCTGAGCATTGTCAATGCTTTTGCCCAAGTTGTCGCCAAAGAAAAGTTGCAAATCATTTTCGTCACCTAAAACTACCACTGCTGTGCCATAATTTTTTCCCGAACTGGGCACTGTCCAATCAAAAGCAAAAACTTTTGCTTCTTCGGGCGAGCTGTCTTTGCCGCGTTCGTCGGTGTAGCGTACTTCGTAGTTTTTGGTTGACAAGAAGTCGCTGAGATCTTTTGCTAGATTTTCATTTGCCATAATGTGTTATTTATCGCCCAATGCTGATGAACGGCATGGGCTCAATGACGTTGTCAGTATGATCACGTAGATGACTGTCTAAATCTTGATGAAAACTTTGTAGTATCATCAACATACGCACTACGAGCAGTGAAGCCATGATTAGATCATCTGTTTCGCCCTGCTTGGCAGCATAGCTACTGTTGCCTGCAGCCACAAAAGTTTTTAATTCACTGATGTAGGGTTTGCTAGCCAATACCATTCGTCCGCTTTCTATCAGTACTTTGAGTTTGTTACAGGCTGTGATTTTGCTGCGATTGGTTGTGTTGAATCCTTTGCGCCAACGGCGGCCATTGCCAGCGGTCACTGTGTTGTCACTGAGAAAATAGCCTGGAATGTTTTGTTCACCAAACTCTGCAATGCTAATTAGAGCAGCTTCGCCAATGGTATTGTTTTCCACACTGTAATAAATGCTCTTGTCATCTTTAACAACCACATGCAACTCGCGCACAATATCTACCATAATTCGAATTTGAGTGGGAATGTCAGTTTTATTATGTCGCCACTCGGCTATTTGTTCAGTTGTTCCTGCTTCAAATACTTGTATCGCAGCTGGATCGCCGCCAGTGCCCAGGCTGGGATCCAATGCCACAATGTACTTGCGGTTGGGTTCAGGATCGCGATACCATCTTACTTGCCCGGTTTTGCGTCGAGGCTCGCGACCTTCTAGTTCCAGCAGTTTGATAGGTGAAATCAATGTTTCATCATTGATGACAAATTCGCAATCCATTTCTCTGCGAAAGCGCTCTTCGCCCAGCTGAGAGCGCTGCTCCGCTGCCCAAGTATCATTTCGGTCAGGGTGTTCACGCCAGTAAGCTCTATAAGCTTTGAAACCATTGACTCCTATCCCTGTTGAGTTTTCGTTACCAAATTCATCTTGAGTTTTCAGCGCACCTTTCCAAATCAAAGCAAACTGATCTTCGTCACTGTTGGGAGTTGATGTAATGATAGCCTTACCGCCGGTTGACAGTGTAGGCGTGATTGACGTCCAAAATTCTTTAGCAATAGTAGGTCGTACAAACGCAAATTCATCCAGGTACAGCAATGTAATGCTCATACCTCGGCCACTGTTTTCAGTAGTGGTTTGGCTCACTATGCGTGATCCATTTTCAAATTCTATAGATCCTTTGTTGTAGCTAGTAGCGCCTGCGCGAATATGATTGGGACACAGTTCATAAGCATATCTAATACGTTGCATTATCTCCTGCGCACCTAGATATTTGTGCGCAGCGATAAGAATGGTAGAATCAGGCACAAACATAGCATACCACAACAGGTATCCTGCTGCCGATGTAGACTTCCCAGTCTGTCTAGGCATCAGACTGATCGAAAAACGGTTGTTATGATAGTGTGCTATAAGTCTGCGTTGGTACTCATAAGGATGATATACTAATTTGCCGCGAACAGGATGTTGTATGGAGAAGAAATTGTCAAGAAAATACATAGGCCCATCTACTGGATCAGCACATCGAGCAAAATCTTCAAGTTCTTGCTCAGTGTAGACCTGTCTACGGTGCGGTGCTTTGACAAGAATAGTGTCAAGTGTGTTTGATTTCATTCCAATCATTTATAACTTGCTCCGCTAATAGTTTGTGCCCCGGGGGGCCGCCATGCATGTAGTCCCGGGCAAATCCTATTTCTTCACGACTTTTGGCAAACCAGTCATAAGAATCGTAATACAATGATTTTATTCCAACCTGATCACACAGCGCTTTGAATGCTAATTGGTTTCTAACAGTATTGAGTCTAACATTTTCACCGTAAGAAAACCAAATTTGTAGGAACTTATCATGCACTGTTTCGTGCGCAGAATATGTGTGACTGTCGCCACGGTCATTCATCACCAGCTCTACTCTTTCGTGCGGCGGAGCCAATAACACAGCTAACACCGGTCTATGTTTCGGTACCCAGTATTCTGCCATTCTAAAACACCAATCTGCAGACATTCCGCCCATGCTAAAATTTACCACTTCTAAATCAAGAGCATGGCCTACCAACCAAGGCCAAACTAAATGTTGTGGCAGTCCAATGCCCATGGTTATGCTACATCCAAAGGTCATCAACAATGGTTTATTCCATTGTGGGTTAGATCCTCTATAACCCATACTGTTGAATCTATACGTTATGGCGCCGGGATTGTGCCAGCCTTGTTGCTCAATGTACTTACGCCATTGATCATTGCTATGTGAGAGACGTTGAAAACTTTCTTGTGAATCACTGGGCCACCAATCAAGCTCACAATCTTTGACAGGATTGCTGGCAGGTGGCTGCTGAGATGTCAAAGGCACAAAGTTAGATTTCACAAACACCGGACACCTTCAAAGTAAATTTTATAACAATACCAATTTGATTGATATTGAGACTGGTCCATGGGGCTGGACAAAATGTTTGACTTGCTGTTATTTTGTTGGTGTGATCCATGAATAGCTGCTTAATCTAAAGGTGTTTGGCGGCACTGGGGTCAACATTCCATGCCATTGCAAATGTCTAAAACCTTGATTTTGAGCGCTGTTTATTAAGATATAACCAGAATTAGATTTCATCTCGAATTGATGTCTTAGCGACTGTGAGTTTTTATAGTGATAAAAGGCTGTGCCAAGGTCAGGCAAAGCTCCAATCCAACTGATTTGCATGGCGCCTGGCATTTCTCCATCTGTGTGTATAGCACAGGTAAACCCTGGTTCGTCTAACCACCATGCCGTGCCTTGGTATGCCAATAATGGCATACCTAACAGCGCAGATAACTGAGGCCAAAGCTGTTGACAAAAATTCGACCATTCTGAGATCCAAGGCAAAGCATCGTCTTTGATTCTACGTCGTGCCCAAAGTTCTTGTCCTTCTTGGCGTTGCCATGGCAAATTTAGCCAGTCAGTTTTGTGTATGGCCTGTATCAGGGAATCAGGGAATACATCATGTACCGCAAAAAGATCTTGGTACTGATCAACAGGTTTTAGTTGCATAGGTTTGACAATTCCGGCCATAAACTAACAAATTGTCCAGCTTGATCCAAATGGTATCGTTTTTCAATTTGGCCAATGTGCTGTCTAAATTTGTGTTCTATCCCTGGTTTGGCTTGAACTATGTTGCTGTACATGTTCAAACTGTTATCAAAAAATTGACGTTCAGCTGGCGTGGCTAATCCTGAATTATAAAAGTTTTCTATTTCGGTCATGCAAGCTTTGGCCACTGCAGGTCCATGCAAAAAAGGATCAAGGTATTCGGGTTGAAACAGATTTTGCCATAGCACTGATGTGTTGGTTTGATTAGCAAAATTTCGTAATTCACAAATTCTTGTGGCATTGTAAATATTGTACACTGCATGAATGCCGCCCCAATGACCTTGTGTTGTCATAAGGGTTTTTATCAAGGTCAGATTGTGCTGAATTTGTGACCAGCTTGCTCCATGTCTAACATACTCAAGACGACTGCCTATGTTGTCAAAGCTCATGCTCCAACCAACTTTTGACCGCTGACTCAATTTACGAAATATTTTGTTATTTTCAAGGTCAGTGCTAAGATTAGTGATCAACGTCACAATGGCATCTTTGGGTATGACGTCCAGCAATCTCTCATTTTCAGGCAATAACAATGGCTCGCCGCCTACCAAAGCCACTTCGTGTATGTGTTCAAAATGTTTTTCAATAAAATCACAAACACTGTCGTAATAAGGCCTAGTGCCAGATTTGACTGCAATTCCTTTTAGGCTAGCCCACTTAGAACTGCATGCTTCGCCGCAATAGTTACAACTGAGATTGCAGGTAGTGTTCCAGCGCACATCTACGATCACAGGATAGTGATACTTTTGGCCCGCAGTGACATAATCAAATCCTGGATTGACATTGTTATGCCATTGACGCTCAGAATCAGCACCAAAACGTTCGGCTTGCACGCAGTTAGAGCAATAATCATGAGACTGACCTTGAGCAATAGATGCGCGAATTTCGGCCATGAGACTGCTGTTGAGTATCTGTTCAATGGTATGGCTGTTGAGGTTGCCCAACATATTAGGGTTGCCAGCACAGCAAGTTTTTACATCTCCACGTGGATTGATGTGCAAGCCGCGCCAAGGTGCTGCACAGAAAAAATTGTTCATAGGTTATTTACAAACTTGCTAAACCTTGTTTGAGTTTTGGCACGACGAAAAAAATTCATCCCACGCACTGTTGCGTATGAAGGGGCCTTTTTTTCCCAGCATATAGCCTGTGAAGGGGGTTCTTCCCAGCATGATACAGTCCTGGGGAAATACTGGATGTATAATAGATTTAGGACTTTGAACCCATTTACCTTGGTCAAACCCATACTCAATCATTTACTTGTGGCAGAATCAGTTGCACCAGCTGGTTTTGGCTCCGCCATAGTATTCTCTAGCATACCCATTGGCAATTAAACCTTGGCGCAGGCTACGCCCATCTAGAATGATGTCACCCAGTACACGACCACCGAATTTGTCCCAGGAATAAAGGGTGACTTGCCGTTGACGACTACTTGCCACCGCTGCTTTGGTAAACTCAGTAGCTGCTTGTCCGCGAGCATTTTCTTGGGCGCACTGAGCTCGATGTCCTTTTTCGGGTGTGTCCACTCCATAAATGCGCACGGCGAGTTCGGGCTTGAGCGGGGCGGGCAGAAAAGGTGCGGCTATCACAACTGTGTCGCCGTCGTTGATTCTCACAATCTCAGCGGGGTATGTCACACCCTGTGGTGTTTTTTGTGCCAACGCCAAGGTTGGCAGTGCAAGTAAAATCAGTAGTATTTTTTTCATTGTGGTCTTACTCATCAGTTTGTGACTTCTTCCCAGCCCAGTTTACAAACACTAAAATATTTGTCTATTTACCTATATTCTATGTCTTTTGACTTGCCTGAAGCCATGTAAAGTAGATGTGATTGGCAGTGTTTTGATGATGCTCTAAAAATTTATCTATGCCAGCAAGAATTTGCTCTCGAGATTGAGCCGAGGGGTACTGTAATCTTGCTTCAGCCCATCGAGTATCGTCTTGAGCCACCCATTCATGTACTTTGGTGCTGTCAATTTCTATATGAAATTGCATGGCCAAATGCGGTCCCAATGCCCAAGCTTGATTGGAACAGACTGCAGATGATGCAAGCCTGGTAGCACCCATTGGTACGTCGAAAGTTTCGTAGTGCCATTGGATAACCTGCGCAGTGGGATCAGAGCCAAACCAGTGTATGGCCATGTCGTTTTGTTCCCAATCAATGGGCTGCCACCCAATTTCAGGAGCAGGTGACGTAGATATTCTAGCGCCCAAAGCTCGGCTCATAAGTTGTCCTCCCAAGCAATGGCCAATAACCGGAATATGTAGTCGCATGGCCTGCAATATAAGAATTTCGGCCTGACGATTGCTCAGCAGATTATCATTGGCGCTCATTCCTCCACCCATCACTGCCAGCGCAGAGTATGGTTCAATACTGGCAGGAAAATGTTGTCCAGCACCAGCATTAAAAGTTACGTGTGGTATGCTATGGGCGTCCAACCACGTGATTAGATAGGCTGGGCGTTCAGGTACTTGATGTTGTAGAATCAATACTGGTTTATCAAGCATATCCGCCAAAAGGTTTGATTGGACTTACTTTGTCTACAGATTGGGGTTCTAAACTTTCTGGACTAGAAACAATTTTTTTGCCGCCTGGCGTGTTGGTCATTGCTAATGCTGTGTCAATCACTGCATCCACATTGGAATCAAACCCTGATATCACCCCATGCTCGCCAAACGCTGTTTCGGCCTCCCAGGGTGATTTATATTTTGAATCTGCGTCTGCGCCTTGATCACTGCGAGCGCGAGCCATGGCCACTCCAAATCTGTAGTTGCGATAAGGATCAGATGCACTCAATCCTGGCATTACATAGGTATAACGCAAAGGATCTGCAATTTCTGGTGGCAATTGACGCTGCTCATTGATAAATTCACGAGCTCTCATTGACCAAATCCTTGAAAACTTTTGACTGGGCTTGCTACATTTACATAATCAGGTTCGGTACTGCGGTTATCGGTGAGTTTTTTTACCAACCCTGCCCCAACGTTGCGTGCGGCTGCGTTGATG
>Ga0194115_10006745_pt1 | contig 11569 bp, 8 predicted proteins | sample TA2MahsurfametaG_3_FD_148656 | JGI IMG/M metagenome (GOLD analysis project Ga0194115, IMG submission 148656) | Freshwater microbial communities from Lake Tanganyika, Tanzania - TA2015002 Mahale S4 surface | ecosystem: Environmental > Aquatic > Freshwater > Lake | place: Tanzania: Lake Tanganyika... | reverse complement strand
GCTTCTTAACTGCATTATAGGGTACACACAGATATAGGCATCGTCATCGGATGTCGAAGGCTATGTAGTAGTAGAGCAAGCTGTCGTCGCCTGTGTACATAACTTGTATCAACTCCTCGTCACTAACCCCCAACTCAACTTTTCAAGTCTTTCCCTTTCCTTTATTTAGGCCAATAGAGCACGTTTTTCTGCTAGTTTCTCAATGGTACCCGTTTCACAAAATTCTTTCATCTTCTCAGCGGTACCCTTTCCAATGTTAGGTAATTTCGTCTTCCCCTTTGAGAAGGACATGGCATTATTCGCAGTAACTTCTTCCTTCATTCCAATCAAGGTCGATACGGCCTTCTTATAGGAACCACCAGCATTCGCATTTCCCGCTTTTTAACACACACAACCCCCAAGTTGGGAAAACTGGTAAGAAATACACTCCAAGTTGGACCCATTCATGATTCGGAAACCAACATACAATCCAACACTTACATTTGTAATAAAGATCTGACAATTCTTTGAATGCCATGACAAGGTCTGCATTTTTCGGATTTGCGCAGGTCATGGCTGTTGTCTGTTTCTTCTTCTCTGCAATCTCTTCCTTGACTTCCTTAAAACCGAATTTCTTAATGACTGCTTCCATAATCTCTGTAGGAGTCCCGTCATTGTGGGACATGACCAACTGACCAATCGCTCGTTTGTTATCACGGTCTTCGGGTAAATCAATTTTCCCCTCAATGACCTTTAGGATTTCCATAGCGGCCTTCTTCATCCCACCTTGACTAGTCAAATCCCATTTCTGTCCCTTCACGGCATCAATGAGTTCCTGTCCAAGATCCTTCGTCCGTTCCTGTGTCGATCCCTCGGACTCGAATTGTTTCTTCATCTCCTCCTGTTCTTCCTCGGTCGGTTTCCGTGTGTAGAAGGGTTGAAGACGAAGTGCCTTATCAGTCCGACATCCTTTAAAGTCACAGGGGATTCGGACTTGAGATTGTTCATCAAAAATCCCATTACAATGAATATTCTCATAGTCTCCCTCAACGAACTTGAGTTTCCCCCCGTCTAAGGGACAACGTCCAAGTCGGCCATGGATTTGTCCATCTAATACCTTGAATAAGAGGAAATCTTTTTTCCCACCCACGATGGAATTATTCCACCTATGAACCCCCCAAAAAGGAAAAGGAAGTTAGTCCACACTCAGTAAGCGTGTCGGCGCGAAACGGGTGAGATGGTTTAGAAAAAAATCTAATATCACATACCGTAGGAAATCTTTCAAGTCTTCTGTCTTTTGTTTGTGATGTACCTTGTGCAAATCTACAAATTGACGGAGTTCTTCACCTTGTTCCGTCTTCACTTTCTTAGTCTTGGGTTGTTTATCTTCGAGTTCCGCCTTGGCCATTTTTTCGACCATGGACATGAAGGAGGAAGAAGAGTCTTCTTCTTTTCCTTCATCCTTTGTCGTCGTCTTTTTCTTCCCACTTTGATTCGTAGCCATTTCAATGTCTTGAATAACCTTATCTAGATGAGTCGATAGGATAGATTGATCTTCCGATGTATCTTGAAGATATGCAGTGACGAAGGCTTCTACACCATCTGATTTGAATCGTCTGGGTATACCGAAACATCCGGTATGGTAACTGGATGTCATGGTAAAGTCACCTTTTCCAGGGGCATGGACTTGGATACGAATTTCACCCTTCATTATCGTCTCCTTACATTTCTTACATTTCGATCGTCCTGAAGCTGCATACTGGGATGGGGAGAAAAAGGGTGGTTCCCAAAATCGATAAAATGATGATAAGGAGAACTCTGGGAGGAAAAGAAATCATAGAGAGCCTCAAATGTCTATGGTGCGTACCTCGATGGTGTAGGTAGTTTCCTCGCTCATGATGGGAGGATAGACGTTTATTCTGTTGTAGAATCGAATGCCACTATTCCTAGATTCGAACTAAAGGGGGTGACGGGTCTTCCTTCATCATTGCCGTCGTGTTGGATGCAAACTTCTTTCACATGCTTGGATCCAACAAGTATGTACGCTCACTGTCACAATATGTATCCTAGGTGTATACTTCGGTATACTGATCCTTCTAACCAAATAGGATAGGTAAAGTATATATGTGTCCGCCTTGCAGTTTGCCTGGCGTCGAGAATTTCGCGACATGACTCGTTCGACCATTAGTGACGCAAGGTGTCTTGACGAGCATGTTCTCCAACCTGACGCTTCGTTTCTCGGGTTCGGGTTCCCGAGATGACACCGCTCGGTTGGGATTTTCTGGAAAGGAATGGTCACAAAATTTATCGACGAACTTACTCTCACAACCTTCTACCTACGAATTATATCTATTCACCTCTCTCTTCCTTCATCAAATAACGAATGTTATCACGTTTGATCCATACTTGTCGCTCTCGATCGTTGTGGACGACGACGACGACGACGACGACGACTACAACGACGGTGTGGAAAGCCTTTTTCGGGACGAAGATAGTACCCGGTGAGAGAGATCCATTGTCCGTCATCCGTAATGAGTGTCACAAACGAAAATTATGCGATCAAAATGGTTTTCGAAGTAAGGGAGCACATTGGGTTTTCTCAGTGGCGATTACACCAGATAAAACGAATCAGGTATGTACTAGTGTCAGAAGGTGTTGGCATAATTTGAAATTAGTCCAAGAAACCTCCTCACTCAATCTCTCCATTTGGGTTTTGAATTTTCATAGCCACCAAGTCTTAGGACGATAGGTATCCAACGTGTGTCACCCGAAGGGATTGATTTCGTTATGAAGAAGGGGAGTGATACATGTGATGTCTTGGCGGCTGGTCGACCAATTTCCATTTTACACCTACATGGACGATATCTGCCAGGAGAACAGGCAGAACAATGGCGTGGGGAGGGATATTGTGAACGTATCTCCCTAAAGGAGGTAATCAATCATCTACCAGAGTATACCAAAATTTCTATGGTCAGTTCGAAACGGATTGAAAAGGAATCTCCACAAACATCCATGGAGGAAATCCGGTCGGAGGTAAGTGTTGTGTGTTCCACGACCCCGAAATTTCATTGAGTCCATGTACGGGAAGGTTGATGCATATCACTCATCTCACCCTGCCGATTTCTTTTCGTCTTCTTTTCGTAGGATCGTCTCACGGTAGACGATAGAAGTCGTGCTACAGAAATTGTACAAAAGACTCGACGGGATCTTGAAAATGGAGATATCACCGATGGAGAAATGGAAGAGGCGATACGGGTGAGTGTTCGTGATAGACTCTTGGAAAATGGTCGTTTAGATGCTTATAATGTACAGTACCTTGAATCTGATATCATATGCCCTTTTCCCACATCCCCCTAATCCTACCTACCTTTTTCCCATTGATTTCTTCAACTCCTACTCCAGGCATTCCGTTTCTATCCGAAACGACTTGAGTGTATGATTGGTGGACCCGATTCGATCCAATTTGAACGTTGGGAATGGACTAAGGAAGACGACGATTCGTCGTCAGACATGTGGCGACAGGCACGGCCTCTACTTGCGCACTAGAGAAAATATGTTTATGTTGTTTCGCACATCTTTTTGCATAAAGAAAAACACCCAACTAGTACGTATCTCTAGCACTGATAGTTTTATGGATGTTCCGCCTCTCGATTTGCCCTTTTTATTAATGATTGGATTGACATTTGTCGTTAGAAGACTTTCGCCATCGTTCATCTAAATTCTTCATCGTACATTCAAACTTTGGTTTTCCTAATTTTTGATTGACTCGATTATGTTGATCACAAAGCCATAAACACAAATCACTTCGAGATTCCGTACTGGTGATCATATACATAGGAACAAAAAAATAAATATATCAGAGCGCTATGAGCAACGCCGTGTGAAACCCGAACCACACAAAGCATTCCGACTAGTAACACGCTGTCTACTCTACACCCAAACTTACGCAGGTGGTGTCTTCTTTATCTCCTTCTGAAAATCTTCGGCACACCATGTACAGGGATAGAAATTCGCCAATGCTGCATAGAATCCCTCCATCTGACGTTGATCTTCGGTGGATGGTTTATCGGGATACCACGCCGCCTACGTCATGTACAATATAGATCGTGTCACGCGGTTCGTAAGATCTCATGAAAATGCAAGTGGAATACGACGATCCTGTTTCCTTCTTGTTTTTGGGAGGGTTCGTACCATAGAATGGAGGAGTGTCCAAGATGATCGTCCAAGTGCCGCACTTCGTGGTGGACATTCCACCTTTTGATTGACATTCCGTTTAGTGGCCATTGCCCTTAATTCGTCTAATGACGTCGTGGGTAAGGCTTTCTTGACATCGTCACATGCAGGACGTTCACAGTCAGCATCTCCAAACAAGCTTTCTTTCCTGGGCATTTTTATGTGTTACATACAGGTAGTCAAGTCTAACGAAAGATCCGGTAGCTGTCAATCATTCAGAGTACCCAATGTAGCGAAGTTGGTCAAACATCAGCTGCAAAACGCAGCGCCAAGAGTTGAAAATCGTTTGGGTTTCGCGTGTCGGATGTCGGATGTCGGAGGGAGTTATTACCGTCGATTAAGGGGGCTACAGTTTTGATGACGGATATCATTCAAAACAGCGTCCCCTCTGCTGGGGCCATGGAAGCCACCCCCAAGTCAACGGTATCGATACTCCAGTAAATTCGGAATTGTTTTGAAAATGGGGGGTCTCCACTTCTTGTGAGAAGATTTTGAAAATTTTTTTGAGCGAAAACGGTGGAACGTGGTCTCGGCACTGGCATGCCGTACCCAAATAATTCAGACCGTCACCTCATTGTTGTTCAACACACAAAACTTGTGGTGTTGTCGGTGGGATACGGTATTGTAAAGTAGACGTCGGTGCTGGTGACATCATGGATCTCAGTACTCCCTTGGAAAGTTTACAGACTCATCTTTTAACTCCTGAACAAGCGAATATGGAAACCAACGACGTGGCTGATGGGACGAACGATCCGACGCTGGGAATTGAGGAGAACAGGCCTATACACGAGCTACCAGGTAATGGTGATGAGGTGGAGGAGGATGAAATAATTGTGTCCGATTCCCAGTGTCATGATGATGCCTGGTATCGAAATCCGTATCAGGTCACTGCCATGATATCAAATTTCTCGACGTCGTACAACGTCGTGAATATTTCATTGGTCCTTCCGATCCTTAATCAACTCACGGGATCGTCATCCAAGGATCAATCTGCATGTGCTTCCTCCCTCCTTGCGGGGATGATTATGGGTCAGTTGGTGGGGGGTGCTTTGGGTGATTCCTTCCTTGGTCGGTTAGGTGCTCTCAATCTCGTCATGTGTGTACAGATTGTGGCAAGTCTAGCCAGTGCATGTCTCTCCCTTCATTCAGACAATGGTGGTCTCTACGTTAAGCTAGCATTGTGGCGTTTCCTCCTCGGTGTCGGTGCAGGTGGAGTCTACCCGCTGGCGGCTGTCTTGAGTGCCGAGCAGGGTAGTTCCAACAACAGCAGTCAACAGGGAAATCAAGTCCAACGCGTCGTATTGACCTTTGGTATGCAGGGGTTGGGATTCATCACTGTCCCGCTTGTGGCGGTCCCTCTCCTATATGGTATTAATAATTTGAACGCTATCTGGCGTATCCTACTGGCTCTCGGGAGTGTACCAGGTTTGTTTCTGATGGTCCTGCGATGGCGACTCATATCTTTGTCCAGGAATCGAGGAGCCGCAGTCCAACAGAATGAGCCGACGCCCGACGAGAATGAGGGGGAGAACGGGGTACCATTAGGAAATAGTAGGGAAGGTGAAGCAGACGGCATTATGACTCAAGAGACGCCCCCCCGTTCCACGGATTGGTGGAAGGCGATCCTACACGAGCCAGGACTGAAAGGGAAGGTACTTGGCACAGCGGGTACATGGTTTCTTTTCGATGTTCTCTTTTATGGGAACACTTTGTTTCAACCGATTGTAGTAGAAGCCGCCTTTGGCACTGCCGAATCGAAAAATGCGCTCCATACACTTCAGAAAACGGCCATCAACTCGCTTCTTCTTGCGAGCATTGCGCTACCTGGATATGCTGTTGCAGGGTTGTTGTTGGGAAAACGAACCATGTGTGTCACACAAACACCACGATATGTGACACTGCAGGGGTTTGCCGCAATGAGTATCCTCTACTATGCCATCGGCGCGAATTGGTCCTTCTTGCGACACTATCCAGTCGTTCTCGTCTCATTGTATGGAATGACATTCTTCTTTGCAAACTACGGGCCGAACACTACAACGTTCATCCTACCCAGCCTCACGTTTTCTCCCGAGTGTCGGTCCACATGGAATGGGATCAGTGCTGCCTCGGGGAAACTTGGAGCGTTGGCTGGGGCTACGCTATTTGCACCGGCAGCCGATGCCCTGGGGGATGATAACGTCATGATCATCTGTTCTGGATTAGCTGTCGTCGCCCTTGTCATTACGTGGTTTTTCGTGCCAAAGGCTGAGGATGATCGAGATCATCTCCCACTCCAGGAAGAAATTCCTTCCCCCGAGGAATCATCCGATCCAATAGTTGATTCGGCATGAATCATTTGGTAGAGGTAACCATGGTAACAAAACAATGGTTTCGTCCACTTCTGTCGCCTGTTTCGTCTTGATTCGATAATTTCTTACTTTTGGGGAGTTTGAAGTCCTTAGGTGGAATACGAACCTGTGTCACAATTTCATAGCCCGTATCTTGAAACAACTTCGACTCGGCATTTCTTGTAATGAAGACACAGGGTGTACTAGGTTTCAGTCGAGTTCGGACTGCTGTAAGAATTTTTTCATTCTCGTTTTGATAGTCCACGCTATTGATACCCCAGGGAAGGTTCGCAACGACGCCGGATGGGAAGTCACTACTACTACTCGTTGTCGTCTTGAATTCAGTAGAACTATCTCTACATTCGATGTGTACCATCGTCTTGATTGTTTCATCTCCAAACATGTGTTGAAGGTTCCGTGTACATCCTTCGACGCAGTTGATATTCACATCATAGCCCTCAACTCGCCATCCATGTTCTATCCCTAACGCCAAAAAGGTACCACTGCCACATGTCGGATCGAGCAAAAGCGGTGGAAGCGAAGAAGAAGAAGGCTGCTGTAACGAGTCACTCTGAATTCTACTCGTCAGCCAATCCATGATTATCTCTGCGGCTTTTGGATTAAAGGCAGAACTGTATTGATAGGGTCGGAGGGACCATTTCCTTTCTGAGAAAAGGGATGTCTCCACGTCCCTCCTTGAAGAATGATGATAGAGAATGTGACCGAAAAAGAGTTTATGATCTGAATCGCATATCGTATCGACAAGTAGATATTGTCCTGTCGATGTCTTCGGGTCTAAGGCTGGAAGGGATGGAATGAATTGCGCTACCGAACACATGAGTGTCTTCATCGTGTACGTCGGTGGTGACCGAACTGATGGACCGGATTCTTCCAATCGATAGTAGTCTAGGATCCATCCGTCTTGTATCCCCTTTAGGCAATCATGATGATGATTATCTCCTCTAAGATTCTTCATCAGTCTTTCTGGTGTTTCACCTTCTGTTAGAACTTCAAGGATCCAATCACACCGTCGAAGACTAGAGGGTAGTAGTCGTCGATGGATGGGATCCGAAAGAAATCGATCTTTGGAAAAATTTTCCAATTTCAAGATCATTGATCCAGTACCATAATCCATCATTAGTCGAGTAATCGTGTATCCATTGGCATTGGCTTGAAGATTCACTTCTGCGAATTGTAATTCTGATAGTTTGAAACTTTCACATGTCTTGGCCAAGAAGAAGGAATTACTAGTCCGACTACTACCACTAGTAGTACTAGTACTAGTAGCTGCCAGACTCACAACGTAACCAGGCAAGATCCCAACGTACACCCAAAATAACCAAATAAACATAAAATGTTGATTCATACAGTGAATATGAAACGGTGACAAGTTTAATTGGTTGATGAGAATGATGATGATGATGGATGATGATCATGATCCCATCGGCATCAACTTTTGGTGGCTGACCGCGAAAAGGGCTTGCCGACTCACGTGACCTCGAAAGCCAGGGGGCGATACAGGTCACAGGTCATGCACGTGATCCCATAGATATCTATGGTATCTAAGTCTCAAGGATAGAGGGAAGCCTTCTTGCGAACCGACAAAAGGCAAAAGGCCATTTTGGTTGACAAGATTGAGGCAGCTCGTGCCCAAACTGCCAGTGAACTTCCATTTCAATAGAAGATTGGAACCATCATTTTTACCGTACCTGATCAAGCAATCACATACAGAAAAGGCCACAATGACGACAACAAAGTTTGACGTTGGAATGACTTGGTAAAGAACTATCCCCCATGTTTTTCCGGTCGGTCATTTGTGAATGAAGTCAATCACCGTTTTCCTGACACTTTTTTTTCCACCGGCGGGGATTTTTCTTTTTTTACGTTGGTTGCACGTATTGTAGTGAAGGATGTGCCAATGCGGTCAAAAGGATTCTTGGAAAGATTGAAGGTAAGGAAACGGGGAACGAACAAGGAGTCCTTTTTGGTCGCGGTCTATGTGATGTATACGAATGAAACCAATCTAACGGCTGAAACCACTACTTGAAAAACAAGGTGTTTCTAACATCGAGACAGACGTCGCCGCGAAGACTGTTATAGTGGAGGCATCGGATGCAGTGACACCTGAATTTATGTTGGACAAGTTGCAAAAGGTAGGTATAGTCTATTTCATTTACGGGTTGGTTGGCCTATTTTAGGCGGTTCCATTCTTCGTTTCTGACATTATGTATCATGCCATTTTTGTGTGTTTTGCAGTGGTCTGCAGCATCTGGAAAAAGTGTTGCCCTCGCACAAAGCTAATCTCTACCCATTCCCTCCATGATTGCTTTGATGGTTCCCATTTAGAGTGAAGAACTTGGTTTTGGGCCTTTAGGACACACGACTCGCAACTCCTCCCAACATGGAGGTGTTGAAATCCAAGATCCAGCCATGACGTCCCAAAAAATATTCGGTGGACCGTAATTAATCTCCTTAAAACATCACATACCACATCACTCAATAGGCAGTATTGGATGGTACGACGACCATCTTCCCCGTCCGATAGTATCCTAGACCACGTTCACCGAGTTTGAATTCAAATCCAGCCTTTCGTCCTATCCAACTCTTACTGGGCATATAGTCATCATCACCCTTGTCAATGACTTTTCCAGCTGCATCCAATTCGACGATATCAAATTTCGTCTTGAATTCAATTTTAAAGTTACCAATCTTTGGTAATTCGCCATTGGGGATTTCACGAAAGGGTGTCGGTTGATTTCCACCAATCACACGGCCTTCCGTATCGGGATCACTGACAATGATATACCCAGCTTTCTTCAAAATCTCCATCTGTTCTTCCGGTATGGGGAGGGACCGGATATCTCGATGGGTACTATCCTTCTTGGGCTGTGCCTTGAAGGCCTGTCTTTGATTTTCAAGAGAGTAACCCAAATCTTCATCATCCGCCGCAACGTAGTCGGTTTCTTCCGTAGCTTCATGCGTTTCACCAGCGAGAAGCCTTTGTCGATCCGCTTCCGCTTCTTCGCGTGTCCTTCCTCCTTCGGTGTCTTCCTGTAGTGTGTCGAGAGCGCTCTCCAGGAGATTGGCCTCGACCTCTTCTTCTTCTTGCTCACCGGGGAAGGTATCATTGTTCATCTCTGATGATTCCTCAATTTTGACAGCTTTCATCCCAGTCGTATCTGTATCTTCCAAGTCGGCATCGAATCGTTTTCGTTTTCTCTCCATGTCATCACCTTCCATGGCGGATTCCTCTTCGGCTTTTTTATCATCCTTTCGTTTTTGGATTTCTGCCATCCTGGCTTTGAGGGCTTCCAACTTTCGTATCCTCTTACGTTCTTGACGTTTCGGGTCTGAATCACGCAAGAGACGACGACGTTTCATAGCAACCTCCTTCCCATTTTCTTCAGCGTACATTCCAAAGCAAATCTTTGGTAGGTTTTTGCATTCAAATGTCTTCACAAGGATATCCATACCAGGTACCAAAGGTTGGAATCTAGCGAGTTCCCATTCACGAAAGTGAGACATCTGTAATTCCACATTGAGCTGACTACCACGCATCCGAAGAGTATCGATCTTGAACCCCACCATGTAGGTGACACTATTCTTTCGTTGTCCCAATGTAAGGAGGGAGGTCTTGTCAGCGACACAAGCTTCAATCTTTTTCGGCCACAATTGAATCTTCGTCAGTGGTAATGACCGCCCAAGCATATCTGAGACTAACTTTCGTAGACGAGATTCCACAAAACCGACCCAACTTTGAGCATCCTCCTGTGTCGGTCCCACGATACATAGACTGAGATAGAAGGGGTAGGCGATGAAAAAATCCGATGGTCGGAATAATTCACTCCAATCTAATTCAGCAGTCGGATCGGCTTGATGATCCTTCCAAATCTTGTCTACAATCTCATGTCCACGACAAAATTCTTCATGCATGATTTGGAGACTTTGTCGACTCATGGCCAAGGTACTGTTCATGGCCGGGTAGGCTGGTGTAATGATAGGCGCGACTTGTCGAGCATTATGTGCCTGAGGATTCCAGACTTGGAGACCATAGTTGGCATCATGTGGTTTCGTTAACATGACTGGATTCGGCCATCGCCATGTTTTGAAGACCAGAAAGAATCGTCTTAAAAGTGAAGCAGGTGATGCATTCGGATAGAGTTGACAACAGAGTGCTACCGAAATATTGATATTCACACCACCCCAATATCCCATTTTATTCGAATATAATCCTCGTGCTTTCGCCCATTTCCGGACACATCGGACAACGGTTAAAAAGGTTTGATACCGTTCAGGTGTACCGGATACAAGAGCAGCAATAAGATTCGTCACACGTGGTCCATTCAATGATTTTTCGGTGGCAGGATCGACACCATCTAAAACAGTATCACTATCAATATCAAAATCGGTAGGGACACTGGGTGTATTCAATCTTGCGAATAATAGATCGATATTAATCCCTTCCCAATCAAAGGTTAAGATAGGGATTGCAGCACCTTCGACAGGGACAAAGTTCGTCACATCTGGATGATGTCGGATTCGTTCGGCTAGGGAATCAGGATCACGTTTCGTATCTTCATCATCGGTAGCCGTCATCGTTAGGGTACCAAAGAAATCTTGTCGTTTACATACATTCGGTGCAACTAAAATAATATCAATATCCGCCCCCGGTTCATGGACACCCAAACGATAAGATCCAGAGGTAAATAATTGTCCACCGGCAGTCTCGACGACATCCTTCGGGAGGCCTCGTTTCCGGCAAACAGATTTAATCCATTCTCGACATAGGACACCCATCCGATTCAACACACGTTCTCTTGTCCGAATCCCCTCTGTCGATTCAAGTGGGACATGATCTTGACAGAATTTCATTAGTTGTTGATTGAATGAAATTTCCTTAGCGGTGGGTGGATTCGGATCGACTACCGGTAAGGCTGGTTGGACGATCCGTCCACCAATTTTCGTAGACATGTCAGTCGTCGATGCGGAAGTACCGGTACCGGTAGTAGTAGTGTTCTTTTTAGATGCCA
>Ga0194115_10006739_pt1 | contig 11573 bp, 12 predicted proteins | sample TA2MahsurfametaG_3_FD_148656 | JGI IMG/M metagenome (GOLD analysis project Ga0194115, IMG submission 148656) | Freshwater microbial communities from Lake Tanganyika, Tanzania - TA2015002 Mahale S4 surface | ecosystem: Environmental > Aquatic > Freshwater > Lake | place: Tanzania: Lake... | reverse complement strand
CGCTGAGATTGAGCATCGGCAGAAGCGGTATTCAGCGACCACCGTCAAGAAGGCGAACGAGTGGGCCGCTCGCGTCTACTCAGAGAAGTTGAAGTTGGCGAAAGAAGACGAGTTGCGTGCCAAGCGCATGGTGGAATCCATTGCTCTCAGCAAGCGGCAAACCTCCTCATGGGCGCATGAAAAGCAGTTCTGGCAGGCTGTGGTTGATTGGTCGAACAGGAAGTACTTCGACATTCCCATGAGCCGTGGCGGTGGAGGTTTTGGAAAGATGAAAGCACCCAAGTTCAAACTGCCGAAGAACAAGTGCCGGAAGCGTTTGTCCAAGGGAGTGCGTTTCGACCGCCGAAGCCTGCGGTGGATTCAGAGCGGCTCGGCCTACCTGCTGGTGGGCTGTCCGAAGGGCAAGTACGATGCCTCGGTTGACGTATGCCTCGTGGGCACCAGGGCATACGAGCAAGTGAAGGCTGCGAAGAGCGGCTCGTGTCCCCGTGGTTTCAAACGCAAGTAGGAGGGCCAACCCCTTGACCGTGACTAGGATTCTCGTCTTGAAGGGGTACACCAACCCGTTCGGGGAAGCCCGAACCAAGCCCCGAGGCAAGACAATGCGGAAGCAGAGCGCGAAGGTGAAGGCCCAGCAGTCGAAGATGAAGTCCTGCGCCCGTCAGTGGAAGGCTGCTGGCAAGCCGGGGAAGTGGTCTTCCTACGCTGGCAAGTGCCTCAAGAAGTAAACCAACCTCCCGTGCGGTTTCCGCACGGCAACCCAAGCAGAAACCGAAAGGGAGAAACACAATGTCTCGTCGCCGCAAGCACCGTCGTTCGCACAGCATGAGCCGTTACTACCGCCGCAGCCACCGTCGCGGCATGGGCGCGTTCCTCGACCCCGTTCTGGGCGAGGTGAAGGGCCAGGACGTTCTCCTGGGCGCGGTCGCGGGCCTCGCTGGCTCGGGCCTCGTCCAGTGGGCTTTCAACAAGATTACCTTCGACAAGAAGGACGCCGCAGGAGCCGCCACTGGAGACAAGGTGGGACTCCTTTCTGCGGATGGTCCGCTCGGCAAGGCTGCAATCCTCGCCCCGGCAATCACCGCTTCTCTGGCGGGCGTGGGCCTCTACATGGCTCAGAAGAACACCGCTGCGTCCCGCGCCAAGGGTCACCTGGTGGGCGCGGTCGCCGCTGGCGTGGGCGTGTCCGCTTGGGAGTACCTCAAGCAGATGTACCCCGACCAGTTCCCGAAGGCTCCCCAGATCAAGGGCTACTCCAACTACGTCACGCTGCCGTCCATGAGCAACTACGTCGAGAAGAACCTCGGCCTGGGCGTGATTGGGCAGAACCCTGCCATGCCCTTCTCGGGCGTCATTGGGAACAACGCAATCCCTGCCTACAACGGGGTGATTGCTTCGAACCCGCGCCTCGCCGAGGTGACTGCCTCTGCCATGATGGGCGGCATGGGCGAGTACGACATGATGGACGTGTTCTCCGAGTAACTCGGAGAGGTGCTTGACTCTGACTAGAGTTTGGCACCACAACGCTTCCAACGACAGACGCTGCATAGCGACCGAAGACAGACTCCGGGGTGGGCCTCGCCCCGGAGTCTCCACACCGGGGCAACTTCCAACGGCAAAAAAGCCAAAAAGGAATCAACCATGTCGAACATGATTTTTCCCGACCCGCGCTTCCGCAGCCCGACTGCGGTGGACGGCAAGTCGGACTTCCGTGACGAAAACATCTACTCCGCGCTCGTGCTGGCGAACGGTGGGGCCGGGCAGGCCAAGCTGTTCACGGTCCCCCAGGGCCAGAATATCCCCGAGTTGAAGGGCGCGGGCATCACGGCCACGACCCAGGCCCACCAGCAGGTCTACTCGACCGCGACGACCAACCTGACCAAGGCTGGCGAACTGGGCTCGGGCATCGGTGACGCGGCGATTCGCGGCATCGGGCTGTCCCTGGAGACTGCGGCTGTCACCCCGGCGACGGGCGTGGCGCGTGGCTTCGGTGCGACCCAGTTTGAGGTTGCGGACGTGCTCTCAAAGTGCAGCTTCTCGCTGCGCGTGGCGAACAAGCCGCAGATTACGGGCAACGTGGCGTTCTTCCCGTCCGCTGGCGGCAGCTTCGGCTCCATCAGCACCACGGGGAACGCGGCGACTGCGTCCGTGGCCTCCAACGGCTGGCCGGGGTCGTACAAGAGGCTGAAGATTCCCATCCCGGTCGCTCGTAACGACACCCTTGAGGGTGTGTTCGAGGTTGCCGGTTCCTCCGCGCTCGCGTTCAGCGTGACGAGCGGGGAAGGTCAGCCGACCCTCCTGTACGTCAACCTGACCAGCAACGTGGCGGGCGACGTTCGGTAGTCCCTTCCGACAAGGGCAAAGAGAGGCGGGTCAGCCCAGGCGGCTGGCCCGCTTTTCTTTTGCGCTGTGCTTGCATGGCAATGCAGCGGCGCGGTAGTCAGTTGCTTGGGTGTAGCCGACGCGCACCCGAGTTCGCTGTCCGCGCCTCGGCACAGTCCACCAGGAGCCGAGCCCATGAGACAGCAGAACACCTCCAACTTCGTCCCGCTGCACCTGTTTGCGTCTGCAACCGTAAGCCCGAACTCTCAGGTTGCAGTGCCAGCGCAGAACCTCCAGAACCCGCTCGGCGGGCCTATGGAGATTCACGAGATTCGCATCCAGGTGACGGCTCTCCAGCCGCCCGAGAGCGCCAATACGCTCTTTGCGGACCCTGCGGACCAAGGTGCGCTGATTGGGGTGAAACTCGACCTCGGCACCATTGAGTTGACCAACGGTTTCGTGCCCGCGTGGGCGCTCGGGCAGGACATTAACCAGAACTCCAAGACGCAGTTTCTCAACGCAAATCCGGGTCAGACTGTCTGTCAGATTTCGGCGTATTACCGCTGGGTTCTTCCCAAGCCCCTGTACGTCCCCGAGGGGGCGACCATCGTCCCTCAGTTCCAGCACCGGGGCTTTGCGCCCGTGACTGTAAACGTGGGCATTGGCTACTCTGGCCGAGCCCTTCCGAGGAACACGCCGAAGCCGCAGAAGGTTTGCGTCCCTTGGGTGTCCAGCTACTACTCCACTGCCTTCCAACTTTCGGCGACGGCTACCTCGTTCGACCAGAGCAGCCCCGTTGACCTGTTCAACAAATGGGACGTGCCGGTCAACCTGCACCGGCTGACTGCTCGGTTGCCCATCATCATCCCGAGCCTCGGAACCTGGAACGACTGGGGACCGTACAACCTCAACAACTTCTACAGCCTCATGGAGGCGAAGATTGTTGACTCCTCGGGCGTTCCTGTCGTTCGCCGCTACACGCCCATTGGCGAAATTGTGAATGGGCAGACGAAGACGTGGGAGTGTCCTGGCGCAACGCAGTCCCCTGGCGACTTCTGGAGCGTCAACCTGCGGCTCAACCCCATTCCTGAGTTCGCTGCCTTGCCTGCGGCACTCACAATCCTTGCCCAGACGCAAATGGCGCTCGTGGGCTACCGGGAGGTCGTCTAGCCATGATTTCCACGCCAAACCTCAAGTGCGGTGCGCCCATCCAAGTCACCACGAGCGTCACCATTTCGCCGGGACAGACGAAGATTCCGCCGCTCGGCGAACTCAACTTCGGCACCCGGTACAGCATCCTCGTGGATGAAATCCGCTTCCGCATCAAGAGCACCAACGGAAACAACCCCACGCTTCCCTCCACCCGCGTGGCAGACCTTCGCGGCAACATTCGCGTGGACTTCAAGTTCGGTCGCCTCGGCATCACAGACGGCTTCACCCCGCTGTGGAACCTCGGGAAGGTGGACAGCAACGACCAGTACTACTTCAACCCTGCGGGCGACTCGGCGAGCATTGCGGCTGACGGCATCAAGGTCATTACGTCCAGCAATTGGCGGCTTCCGAACGCTCTCTACCTGCCGCCCTCGGCAATCATCCAGCCGACGTTCACCTACGCCACCGGCTCGGCTTCGACGGTGGGTGTGACGCTGAAGGACGCGGAGGTGACTATGACCGTGAGCGGTCGAGCCATTCTCCCAGGCCAGCCCGTGCCCGCCCGCTGGCCCATTCCCTCAGTGCTCTTCTACGAGGCCACGCCGCTGGGCTACCAGACGAGCCAAGGCAGCCAGTTGGCAAACACGAGCCGCAATGACCTGCACGTCCGTCGCATGACGCTGCGCGTGTGGGACCAGCGCCCCGTCTTCCCTGCTACGCCTCTGGGCGAAGTGTATTTCGGCGCGGACTTTCTCACGTCGAGCGCCGACGAGCCCGCGTCCAACTCGCTGCTGTTCCGACTGCGGGACAGGGAGGGGACGATGCTCACGAAGGACTACGTCCCCGGCCCGCTTCTCGTTGACCTCAACAGTCGCGCCTGGGACATGGACGCCCTACTGCCTCACGAGGACTACTTCCGCGTGGAGGTGCAGCAGAACCCCAACCCCTCGTCCACGGTGTCTGGCCTCTACAGCCACGTCTGCTTTCTCGGTAGCCGGATGGAGAACCTCTAAGCCATGCGCCCCCAGCTTCCAAACCGCCCCATCCTGCTGTCCACCTCATTCACCATTGCGGCGAACAGTGCGGCCATGCCGCCCGACTCCTACGCCCTCGTTCCGCCGTTTGAGGAACCGCTGTTCCTGGACGAAATCCGGTTCAACTACCTGTCCTACAGCGGGAATATCCGTCCCCAGAATGACATTCGCGTCGAGTTGCTGATGGGTGGCTCGCAGTCGCTGACGCACCTCCCGGTGCCGCTGTCGGCGTTGAACACGTCCCCGCAGCCGTACCTATTCTCGCTGCCGCTTCAGCCTGCCGTGCCTGGGCCCTCAAACGCTTCCATCCCGCGTAACGGAATCACGTTCAAGTTGCCGAAGCCCATGTATCTCAACGCTTCCAACTACGCGGACAGGCTCTACCCGAAAATCTACAACAACACCGCTTACCCCATCACGATGAACGTGGCGTATGCGTGCCGCCGAGCGGAGAAGGGCATTCAGCCGGAAGAGAACTGGTACCCGTACATTGCCAGCTACACCACGCCTGAGTTTCAACTGAACTCGTCCTCGGCCCCCTTCGTTTTCGAGTCCACCGCAAACGACCTGGTCAACCCGTACTCCGTCCCGGTGATGGTGGACCGGCTGGTGGGCTTTATCGGCAGCAACCGCGTGCTTGCTCCTGGGGATGCGTACACGAGCGAAACCTACGTTGGCGAGTTGCTCTACGCGAAGTTGCTGGACTCCAACGGCAACCCCGTGGTGCGCGACCTCACCTACTTCAACGCGCTCTTCAATCTCCAGCAGAACTCGTGGAACGCCCGAGGCGTGCTGTGGCCGCACGAGTTCTTCCAGGCTCAAATCTCCTACGAAAACAACCTCGCGAAGAACCTCAACGTGCTCGCAGTGTCCGCGCCCATCACCACGGCAAACGTGGTTCTCATTGGTTCGCGCCGCGCCGACAAGGCATACACTCAGCGTCCTCTCAATGATTTTGGAATTCCGCAGCAGCCGGGGCGTCCTGCGGTCGTGACCTACAACGAAAACCTGCCCCATCTTCGGAAGGCGTAAGCCATGAGCAACCTCTCTGCATTCCACGGTGCCGCGCTCGGGCAGGCTTCAGCCCAGGGCCAGACGAACGTCCTTCCTGATACCGAGTCGCCGGTTGTAACGCTGACGCGGCTGTATCCGTATCAGAGTTACTTCGACAGCACGCTTTTGGAGAAGGCTCTGATTCAGCAGAACCCGCAAGACCCAATTGCCACGCTGACGAAGGAGGACTTGCAGTTGACCGGCTATGGCATCGGGCTGCACCCGTCGTCCGAGACTCCGGTGTCGGTGCAGTTGCGGACGGGCGGCAAGAGCGCCACGTCCTCACCGCTCGTGCTCAAGCCTGGAATGGTGTACTTCCCGAGCGGTACGCAGAAGGGCTACGGCTTCAGCGGCTTCACCTTCGGACTGCCGTTCGGCTGGCTCGGCGGTGGCATGGCAACCCTTGCCATTTACCAAATGGCGTCGAGCAAGAGCGCCTACGATACGAACTCGGAGGTCATCTTCCACCGGCAGCGGATGCGCGTGTATCAACCCGCACAACTGGTCGCTCCCCCGGCTGGCGTGGGCCAGATTTCACAGGCTCCCTACAATTGGCCCCTGCGCTTCCCGTGGACTCAGGCTCTGCGCGGCATCAGTGCAGTCAGTTCGGTGTCCCAGCGTGGACAGTCCACCTTCGGCGTTGTGAAGCCGTCGAAGGTAATCATGGTGCTCCGGGGGCTCACCACGCTGGCCGCTCCCGCCACCATGCGCCTTATTTTCCAGGCAACGGACGACTTCAGCCGGGACGTTAACAACGCTGTGACGCTCACCAACCCCGTGTCGGTGGACGTGACCTGGCCCGCCTTCGCCTCAGTGGGTGCGGCTGGTGACCTCTCCGTCCAGAATCCGACCCTGCTCCTGACCGACACCAACAGCAGCACCGCGAGCGCAGCCGTGCGGCTCGCAGCGAATGATGGGGGCGTTGTCTGCGTGGACACCAGCGGCGGCGCTCTCGCCAACTGCTTCGTTGACTTCGTGCGGTACGGTCAACTCTAAGGGGAACCGTGAACAACATTCTTCAGTGGGCAACGGGTTTGCTGTCAGGCATTGTGGACGCCTCCACGCTGGTGCGGGATGCCCTGATGGGGCTCAACACCCCGAAGTCGAAGGAAGCCGCCTCGCGAGTGGAGCAAGCCTACGGGACGTTGTCAGGTGAGCGTTACGCCGCGCTCGCTCAAGGAGCGATAAGTCCGCAGCAGTTCCAGGAAGAGTGCCTCAAATTTCTCACGGCATTGCAGGAGGTTGTAAGAGCAGCCCAGCTTCCAATGGGCGAGAAGTTCGACCAACTGATTCAGAACGTGCGGACGGGACTGCAGACGATTCCAGAGCCCATCACTGAGGCAGAGCCCCCCAAGCTACAGGCGCAATCCGCTGGCGGTCCTCCACCCATGCTTTTCATCGTGGGGCTGCTCGGCATGGCGGGGCTCGGCTACTGGGCGTGGAACAAGATGAAGAAGGACAAGCCCAAGCCCAGCCTCGCCGAGCGCCTGGAGGCACAGGGCGACGAAGACGGGGACTCCTTTGACGGGCTGGAGGAGTACGAAGACGTGGAAGGCGAGCGGCCCGAGGAAATGGTTGACCCGCACGAAGAGGGCGGGATTACCATTGTCAAGGGCTAGGGAGGCCGCATGGACTCTGAGTATTGGTGGAAGATTGCCGAACACGCAGCAAAGGCGAGCGCGAACTATGGGCAAAGGCAGCAACAAGCCCGTGACAATCGACGTGGAAGCGGTCCCGTGGGCTCCTTCGGCAACGTCCCCGGCGTCCGCGTCCGAGGCCCCTCGCAGGCTCCAGCCGATTGCGGATGCAACAACGGCAAGCGCCCAGGACAGCGTTAAACCGCTCCAGACGCCCCGTATTCGCGTCCAGAAGCCGAAGGCTCCCGAAGTCCGCTGTCCGGTGTGCCAGCAGCCCGCAAGCCGCTCCAGGAGCGTCAGCATGGGTCCGGTGCAAGCGTTCCTGTGCAAGGACTGCGGCGAGGTTGCAGACGGAGCCGTTCAAGTGTTCACTCTGCTAAAGAGGCTTGCTCGATGAACTGCCCCCGCGCTACCCAAGATATTTCCCTTAACCTCGCCAACCGCCAGAAGGCGATTGACGTTGCCATGTACGGTCCTGCCAACCCTGGACTGCCGAACGAGGAGTACTGGCGCAAGCTGGCGGCGGTCTGGGGAATCTCGCCGAACGAGGCGTGGACAATGCGCTGCGGCAACTGTGCGGCGTTCGATGTTACGTCCAAGGTCCGAGCCTGCATTGCGGCTGGCTTGGAGGCGACGGACACCTATGACCTTCCGGTCGCCGGGATGCTCGGGTATTGCCGCGCCTTCCACTTCAAGTGCGCCGGGGCTCGGACGTGCTCGGCGTGGATTGCCGGTGGACCGCTGAAGGACAAGTAGCCATGCCCACCGCAACTCTGGAATGGCTCAAAGCCTTCCTCGTGGACAACCCGTACCCAGCGTTTCTCGCGCTGTCCCTCTTCGTCAACGCGGTGCAGTTCAGCCTCTACGTTCGGCTCCAAGCCGCCCGCCTGGAGGATTGGAAGCTGCTCGCCCCGGTGTCTCAGGAGTACCTGCGTTTGACGGAGAGCCTGCGGAAGCGCAAGCCTCGCAGGAACGAAGACGAACCGAAGGGGTAGCCAATGGCCGGAACGAATGGACACCGCTTCTCGCTGCTGGCGCTCCTCCTTTCGCCCCGAGAGGCCCCGGAGGTTGAGCACGCTCGGCAGCAGATGCAGCAGGTACCTCACCGGCTGCGGGAGTTGAGAGAGGCGCTGGAGCGCGGCGAGTTGTGTCCAGGTGACTTGCTTGATTCGGAGGACGAGGAGGTGGCACCTTCACCTCGTCCCGAAACAAGCGAGCGCACTGCGTGATTATCCACAACCGAGCCCTTGGTTACGCCCCGTATGCCGTCATGCCCTGTATGTGCCAGGGACGCGGCGTCTGCATTGAGTGCCAGCGTTGGCAGAGCGGAAGGAACCTCAAGGCGCTCGGCTCGCTCGTCGCTGGTGACGTTCGCGGATTCGGTAACTTGGCGAAAACGATTGACTCCACACGACTGAGTTCCATCGGCTACGTTCCTCCATCCGATAATCTCAGGTACGCGCTCTCCAAGCTGCCATTGGACGTTGCTCGCGAATACCAGCCGCAACCGCCACCAACGAACGTGGGAAGGTCTGACGGAGTTTTTCAGTCCAACCTCATCGTTCGACCGAACCAGTTCGTTCAGAGCCCCAACGGCAAGTACAAGTTCCTGTATACGTTTGACAGAGAACTGGTGGTAATCGGCCCGCAAGAGCCGGTGAACTCGGGATTCCTGTGGAGGCACAAGACGGGCCACGGTCCTCGTTCGTATGTTGACCTGCGTTACGGGCGTCTGACGGTGTTCGACCCCGACACGAACAAGGAGTCCTCGTTCTATTGGCCGAACGTAGAGCCGGTGGCGAACTCGTATGCAGTCATGCAGGACGATGGGAACTTCGTCGTCTATGCGCCTGGAGGCAAGGCAACATGGGCGACGGATACTTGGCGCAGAGCCGCAGGGTGTGACGTTGAACAGTTGAAGAAGGTGTACCCGCAGCAGTTGCCCGGCATCGACCCTCCGGGTTTGCGTAATGCGTGGTGCGACTGTCGGTTCTTGCCGGGAGTATGGGTGGACAAGAGTGGGTTGGACGCTCGCACCAGGTGCAAGCAAGACCACTTCCCGAACTTCGCACCGTGGACGAACGAAGGCGCAGGACAGCGCGGACTTCCAACGGGAGAGGGGCTCGTGTTCGCGTTCCTCAACAATGCGCGAGAGCCCGCCGAGGAGGAACTGGAACTCGATTATCTCGCCTCTCTCATGTATACGGACACGAGCCGCTGGGCAGCAATCATGGCGTTCTGTGGGTTCCGTGCCGGTGGCCCTACGTTCCTCGGGCCGATTGGCTTGGTGGGAACTGCGTTTGACGGTCTGTGGTCTTTAATCAGTGCCCCGTTCGACCAAGGCAAGCGGCTCCGCTACTTCCGCAAAATGGCGGACGTGTGGTTCAACATGGGCGCTCCCATGTTCTTCGCTGGGCTCGGAACTGTCGCGCTCGTAGTTGCGGGAACCGTCGTCGGAACGATGGTGGGCGGTCCTCTCGGGACTGTCATCGGAGCGGGAGCAGGGCTTTTCCTCGGCAGCGTGGCCCTGATTATGGCTGCGGGCACGGTCATTGAGAACGCCGCCAAACGCATCGAGGAGCGTACAGGCGCATTCCGTCCACCCTGGGCGACTCGCAGCAGAAGTGAAATCAAGTGGAGCGAAGAGCAGCGTCTGCTTTGGCAGCCGAGCGACACGTCACTCCGTCAGGCTTCCAAGTACTGGTACCCAGCAAAGATTGCGTATCAGACGTTATGCGCGAAGCTGCTCGACCCAGGTCGCTACGTTGACCCTCTCACCACGTTCTTGCAGGACGGCTGCGAGTTGGCTGCGGCTCTGATTCCGAAGACGCCTATTCCTGACGCGGAGGTTGAATCTGTCAGGACGTTCTTGAAATCACTCGGAAGGCTTGCCCCGCCGCTCGTGCAGGCGTTTGTCCAGAAGAGAGGGGATGCAATCAAGTCAGACACAACTTGGGCGACGGTGGGTGGAATCTTTGACGAGGCTTCCAAAATAGTGGAAGACCCAAAGGTGAGGGAGCGGCTCATTGATTGGGCAGACTTCTTCAACCTCTTCAAGTTCTCGATTGCTCGTGCGGCTGGGTATGCGCTGGAGCCGACTCCTGAGAACTTCAAGGCGCTCGTTTGCTGTGACGTGGACTCGGCTTTCGACAAAATGCCGCAAGCCTTCGTTCAACAGAACATGAGTGCGCTTTCAAAGTCGCTTGACGCCATTCTTGGCAAGCCAGTTGAAGGTCGCGTTCTGACTATTGAGGAGCGAGCTGGATTTGCGTCGGTATTTACTCAAATTAACGCAGCAAACATTGCGAAGTTTTTGAGGCTGGTTGCTCGGCTGGTTGGGTTCTTTGATGAAACTATTTCCAACCTCAAAAAGCTGGGGTGGCAACCGCTGACGGACGTGGTGGCCTTCCTCTCCAGAGTGCTCCAAGCAATCCGTGATGCACTCATGCAGGCTCGGGAGTTCCTGCTGGCGCTTATCAACGCCGCAAAGAACGCCCCTCCGCTTCCAGAGCCGAAGAAGGAGGAACAGAAGCCTAAGCCGAAGGTCACGGTCAAGGAGGACGACGGGCTGCTGGCTCGCCTGCTGCTCGGTGCGGGCGGTGGATTCGTGATAGGAGGGCCACCAGGTGCTCTCGTTGGGGCCGGTGCGGCTGTGGCCCTGTCGAGCAAGTGACGGAGGAATCACCGTGGCGATTTTCAAGAACGGATACTTCGCGGCTCTCGCTGAAGCGGTGCCTGTAGGGCCGCAGTACAAGGTTGGCGACAGACTTCCTGACGGCAGCGTGGTGGTTGAAATCGTCGGTGGACAACCCATTGTCGAGTACACGCCACCGCCGCCGCCCGCCATCCCTGGCTCTGTGGCGTACTGCCTCCAGCAGGCTGCTTCTGGCACCATGACGAATATGCAGATGGTGCCCGTGGACGCCAACTGCGGATGCCCCGAGGGCTTCGTGCGCGTGGGCTCCTGTGCTGGTGCGCCTGCCACGCAGGACCGGACCTTGGTGGAGGAGTCTCCCACCCAATCCCAACCGATGCCCACGGGGGCCTCCGAGAGCCTCCAGCGTCAGCCTGGACTGCGCGTGACGGTGTCCCCGGAGTTCGTTGAGTCGCTCGTCCAGAGGTGGCCCAACTACTTCTATTTCGCGAAGCAGCCGCAGGGCTCCGTATCCACGAGTTCTGCGCTTGAGGTCACTTCGCCAGACAGGGTGGCCGCTCAGGAGGCGGGACGGAGAATCGTGCCCATCGAGCAGCGTCAGGCCGAGGCGACCGTGCAGAAGGTCGCCGCCTACTGCCTCCAAGAGGCTGCTCCTGGCACCATGACGAATATGCAGATGGTGCCCGTGGACGCTGGCTGCGGATGCCCCGAGGGCTACAC
>Ga0194115_10006737_pt1 | contig 11575 bp, 9 predicted proteins | sample TA2MahsurfametaG_3_FD_148656 | JGI IMG/M metagenome (GOLD analysis project Ga0194115, IMG submission 148656) | Freshwater microbial communities from Lake Tanganyika, Tanzania - TA2015002 Mahale S4 surface | ecosystem: Environmental > Aquatic > Freshwater > Lake | place: Tanzania: Lake Tanganyika... | reverse complement strand
CGCCTTGACCGACGTTACGTCGAGCAGCAGGCGCAGCGTTTCGCTGCGCAAAGAAAACTGAGGGTCATTCACGCGCACATTGGTTCGATAGGTGGCGAGACCGGTGTTGAGATCGAAAGTACCGGCCCCGCTGGCGTGAATCTCGATGGGCTGGGCGCTGGGCGCGGCCTTAGGCGCAGTAGTCGATGTGTTAAAAAGGTTATTTTGAGCTCCAGCGAAGGCGAGAGCCGTTAGAAGCGCGAGCGGGACAAGATGGCGGGCGGTCATGGTTTGGTGGGTGGAAAGGAATTTAAGCCCGCGCTAGTCAGGTGCGTGGACACTTCGTTGGAAATCGTGAGGAAACTCTCCGCCTGCCGCCACTCGAAGCCCATGCCAGTCATGAGAAAGCTCCCATCTGGCCGCGAGATAACCATACGACCCTCTGAACTCGCCATCTTTCGCGTCGGGTCCAGCAAGCAGCGCGGAGCCTCAATGACGAAGTTGGTCACCGTGGCACCGGGACTGTAAGAGTAGTTTTCCACCCGCAAGTCATTAACCAAATACCTGCCGCCCTCAAGGGGCGTGGCAGTCTTACCCAGCATGATGGAAGTGGGCTGCCGCGACTCACCCTCGTAAAACGGGATGCGAATGCCGCGCGCGATGCCAAGGCCGGTGGCATTCGCCACCTCGGCCTGCAAGACGGCCGCCGCAATCGCACTGGTCGTGGTGAGCCGCTGTTCATGCTGTTTCGCCAGTTGCCACACGACAATTCCCGCCGCGAGCAGTGTCCCTGCCCCCAACAGCAAAAGTTTGTTCGACCCAATGCTCATTTCGCGTAATTCGTTAAGATCGTCGCCCATTTGCCTTGAGCTTTCAAAATCATTTCGACCACCTCACGCACACAACCGTTGCCACCCTTTAGCTTGGTGATGAAGTGCGCGAGCGCCTTCGCCTCAGGCCGTGCGTCGGCCGGCGCAACGGCTAGCCCAACACGCCGCAGCACGCCGAGATCCACTACATCATCACCGACGAAACAGGCATCCGCCCAATTTAGACCCGTCTTCGAGAGGATCTTCTCCACAGCGGGCACCTTGCCATCGCGCGTCTGCACGATGAAGTCAGTTTTCAGCTCCTTCGCACGTCTTGTGGTGATGATTGAGGGCCGCGCGGACACCCAGCCGATCTTTAGCCCTGCTTGCGCCGCGAGCCGCTGCCCCAACCCATCATGGACGTGGAAGCGTTTGATCTCGCCCTCCCCCGTGATGAAGATGGCCCCGTCCGTCAGCACACCGTCCACGTCGCAGAGTAAGAGCTTGATACGGCGGAGGCGCGTGCGTAGCTGAGCGGCAGAGAGCTTAGGCATAGGGCGTAAAATGACCAATACTCAACTATCCTCTCCCCCGGAATGCCCACCGCCAAATGTCCGAGGCGTGCGCGGTTTTTGGCACAAGTTGCCTTTGAGCATTGGCCATGCGTGGATAGATTGTTTCACCGCACCGCCGCCCTCACCTTAAGCAAACCCTTTAACAGCCCGGCCATTTCGCTGAGCGGAATCATGTTCGGCCCGTCACTCATGGCTTTCTCTGGCTCAGGGTGCGTCTCGATGAAAAGACCGTCCGCACCGGCCGTGAGGGCACACCGAGCAAGCAACGGGGCGAATTCCCGCTGACCAATCGTCCGATCTCCGCCCGCACCGGGCTGCTGCACGGAGTGCGTCGCGTCAAACACCACTGGGAAGCCAGACTGTTTGAGCACGGGAATCGCCCGCATGTCCGAGACGAGGTTGTTGTAGCCAAAGGTCGTGCCGCGTTCGGTCACGAGGAGTTTCTCGCCGCCCGCGAGCTTCGCCTTCGCCACCACGCGGCCCATCTCCGGCGGCGAAAGAAACTGACCTTTTTTTAAGTTAACAATTTTGCCAGTGGTCACGGCTGCCTCAATGAGATCCGTCTGGCGGCAAAGGAAGGCGGGGATTTGCAGGATGTCCACCACCTCGCCGCTGGCGAGCGCCTGCGCCTCGTTATGGACATCGGTGATGACGGGCACGCCAAGCTTGGAGCGAATCTTTTCCAAGATGACCAGGCCATCATCGAGTCCAGGGCCGCGAAAGGCTTGGCCCGAAGTGCGGTTGGCCTTGTCATAACTGGCCTTGAAGACATAGGTGATACCCAGCCGCCTGCAAATCCTCTGCAAATGCCGCGCCACCTCAAAGCACAGCGCCTCGCTCTCGATCACGCACGGCCCAGCAAGCAAGAAAAGCCGTTTGCACGCCGCAAGAACCTTCCAAAGTGGATCACTGGTATTTCGCACGCACAGACAATAGCAAGCCGGCGCGGGAGGGGAAAGGAGTGAATCAGAGGCGACTCAGTTGGCCCGACAACCACAGGGGCGGATCTGACCCTGCCAGCAAACGCAGACTGGGTTCAGGCTAGACAGGGGAATACCCCACCGATAAAACCGCACTTGATAATAAAACCGCAGGAATTGCGGTTCACTAAACTGTTAGGCCTGACAATGCTCAAGCTGCGGTATCGAGTCTATGCCGATGCGAAGCAGTGGCCGATGGCCTACGAGATCGAGCTAGGGAGCCCTCCGGCCGTCATCAAAACTAATGGCAATCAGGCAGCGTATCCTTAAAAAAGCTGGTGGAGGCGGGGGGAGTCGAACCCCCGTCCTTAGCAGAATAACCAGCCGCGACTACATGCTTAGTCCAGGGTGTTTTGTCGGCTGCGGGCTGACGCCTGGACGCGAAACCCGTTGCTTAGTCCGCAGTAATTTTCTCGGCTGCCAGCGCGCGGTCTCCGCCTTCAGCCATGCCTGCAAGTGGCGTTCATTCGACATAGCAGGTGTCTGCCGGTGAACGTCGCGGGGGTTTAGGCCGCGAGGGCCAACTCGTCGTTAGCTCTTATGTTTTGGTCCGGTGTTTTACGAGGCCAACGAACCATCCTCGGCATGCCGCCTCTGGCGCATCTCCCAAGTCGAAACCAGTGCGCCCCCGGTCAGCGGAGAGACTTTCTGCCACAATGCCCCTTACGTCAAGGGGTGGGCTACCACTCGCGTGGTTCCGTATCGGTGTCGTTAATTCGCGAAATGGCAAGCAGCCCTGCCACGGTTAGTAGGCCGTTTAGAATGAGCAGTTCGTTACCGAAGCTGTAGCCGTTGAACCACGCCTTTGAGTTGGTGTCGAGCAGGTAGCACGCGATGGGTGGCATACCGCAGACCAATGGCACCCAGTTATCTCGCACACGCCGTCGGCAAATCAGGCCAAATACGAACAGGCCTAGTAATGGGCCATAGGTGTAATTTGCCAGCTTGAGCACTGCGCTGATGACACTCGGCGTGCCGACCGCTTGAAACACCAGGATAGTCAGCAGTAACACAACGGCAAATCCCACATGGATCCGGTTTCGCAGCACGGTCTTGCGCGCCTCGTCCAGATCTTTTCGCTGCTCAGTGCCGAGAATGTCGATGAGGAAGCTCGTGGTCAGGGTCGTCAGTACCGAGTCCGCGCTCGAGAACGTTGCCGCCGTCAGCCCGAGCACAAACACCACTGCGGCAAACGTACCCAAGTGTTGCAGCGCGAGCATCGGAAACAAGTGATCAGTGCGCGTCGGCAACGCCACGCTTTTGGCGGAGGCGTAGGTGTAGAGCAGCACGCCCACCGCGAGGAAGCAGAGGTTCACCAGCACTACTACGAGGCTGAAACTCACCATGTTGATCTGCGCCTCGCGCAGCGACCGACAACTCAGGTTTTTTTGCATCATGTTCTGGTCAAGACCAGTCATCACGATAGCAATGAACGCACCGCCGAAAAATTGCTTCCAAAAATAAGTTCCCTCCTTTGCGTCCCAAAAAAGCACCTGCGAGTTCGGGCTGTCGTTGATGACCTGAAGCAGTCCGCTCCAGTCGAGGCCAAGCTGCCGCGCGATGGCCCAGATGGACAGCCCCACGCCGAGCAGCAAGAATGAGCTTTGGAATGTGTCCGTCCACACCAGGGTCTTGATGCCGCCTTTGTAGGTGTAGGCTAGCATCAGGCCGATGATGCTGGCCACCGACAGCCAAAAGGGCACGCCCCACGCATCGAACACAAAGGTTTGAATGACACTGGCTGCCAGGAACAGGCGTGCTGCCGCACCCAGCGTCCGCGACAGGATGAAGTAGGCCGAGCCGGTACGTTGTGACCACGCGCCAAATCGCCCGCGCAGATAACTGTAAATGGAGGTGAGGTTTAGCCGGTAGTAGAGCGGCAGCAGCACAAACGCGATGACCGCGTAACCCAGCACGTACCCAAATACGATTTGCAGATAGGAAAATGCCGACATGCCCACCGACCCCGGCACCGAGATGAAGGTCACCCCGGATAGCGAATCGCCAATCATTCCAAATGCCACCGCATACCACGGCGACGCCTTGTTCCCGAGGAAGTAGGAGTCGTTGTTTGCGTTGCGGCTGGTGAACCAAGCGATGGCCAGCAGGAAGCAGAAGTAAGCCGCGATGCAGGATAAAATGGCGGCAGGCGACATGATTCCCGTGATTTTGCAGCTTAACCAACGTTTTTCAACCCTGCTCGCACGCAAGTTGACCCTCCTCTGCCCGCCCGTTAGCCTCGGCGCATGATTATCGCACCGTCGCTGCTGGCAGCCAATTACGGGCGCTTCGCGGCGGATACCCAGCGCTTTGACCAGTCCGGCGCGGAGTGGCTACATCTCGACATCATGGACGGCCACTTCGTGCCAAATATCTCCTTCGGCCCCGCCGTGGTGAAGACCTTGCGCCCGCTGACCAAGAAGTTCTTTGACGTGCATCTCATGTGCTCGAAGCCGGAGATCCTCTTGGATCCGTTCGTGCAGGCCGGCGCGGACCAGATTATCGTCCATGTCGAACTCGGCGACCGCGTCGAAGGGCTGCTCTGGAAGATCAAGTCGCTCGGCAAGAAGGTTGGCCTTGCGGTGAATCCGCCCACGGCCATCGAAAACGCGCGGCCTTACCTTGACCACATTGACCTTTTATTGGTGATGACGGTGAACCCTGGTTTTGGCGGTCAGCCCTTCATTCACGAGTGCGTGCCAAAGATTCAGCAGGCCGCAGCGTGGAAGCGCGAGTTGAGTCTGAACTACCACATCGAAGTGGACGGCGGCATCACCTTCGACACCGTAGGTGAATGTGCGCGGGCCGGTGCGAACGTATTTGTGAGCGGCACTGGCGTCTTTGGTCAGCACAGCCTCAAAGCAGCAGTGAAGAAGATGCGCGCCATCGCGCTAAAGAACGACCCGGGCCTCGCGGACTTACAGTGCGACAAACCATCTTCCGCCACTCTCCCTCGATCTCCGTAATCTGCATAAACGCGGTTCATCGCGGCCCGCCGAATTTGTGATTTTACCGCCGGCCCTCGTTGCCCGATAGGCAATGACCACCGCCCACCACGGGATTTCTTCGTGTCCCTAGGGGTCTTTTCGTGGTCTACTTTCGTCGCTTACTTATGGCCAAAATCAAATTCGGAACTGATGGCTGGCGGGCGGTAATCGCGGAGGATTTTACGTTTGAGAACGTCAGCCGCGTGGCGCAGGCCACCGCAAATTACTGGCTTGCCAACCCCATCGCTGGGGTCACGAAGAAGGCTGTCGTTGGATATGACCGGCGTTTCCTTTCCGACCAATTCGCCCGGCGCACGGCGGAAATTCTCGCCGCCAATGGCTTCACTGTCACACTGACCAATTGCCCCACACCCACGCCCGCCGTCTCGTGGACCGTGAAGCAACAGTGCGGTATCGGCGGTGTGATGCTCACCGCCAGCCACAATCCGGCAGTCTTCAACGGTTTCAAGCTCAAGGCCTGGTTTGGCGGCTCGGCTCCACCAGAGGTGTGCAGCGCGGTCGAAACTCTACTTGATGCAGAACCGGTGAAATCCATTCCCTTTGCCGAGGCCTTAAACGGTGGGCAAATCATCGTGCGAGACATTCGCGCGCCCTACTTCGCGGCGCTTAAAAAGCTGGCGGATTTTCCACTCATTGCAAAGTCGCGGCTCAAATTCGCGCACGAGGCACTCTTCGGCGTCGGCGCGGGCTGCTTCGAGGGCCTGCTCGGTGGCACGACGTGCCAAGTCACGACCATCAATGCCGTGCACGATCCATTCTTCGGCGGCATCAACCCTGAACCTATTGCCAAGAATTATGGCCGCAGCATGGCCTATCTTGCCAAGCATCCGCACGACCTCTGCCTCGTCACTGACGGCGACGCTGACCGTGTCGGCGGCATGGATGGCCGAGGCCGACCGCTTTCCACTCACCAACTCATCTGCCTGCTCCTGCACCACTACGTCGTAAACAAAGGCATGAAGGGCCGCGTGGTGAAGGCGCTCACCACCACCTCGATGGTGGACAAGTTCTGCGCCGCGCACGGCCTCGAGCTTATCGAAACGGGCGTAGGCTTCAAATTCATAGCCAGCGAAATTATTAAAGGTGGCGTTTTACTGGGCTTCGAGGAGAGCGGCGGCATCGGATTTCCGGGCCACATCCCCGAGCGCGACGGCATTTTGGCCGGTCTGATGCTCCTCGAATTACTCGCCACTGAGCGCAAGCCGTTGAACAAGTTGCTAATCCAGTTAGAAAAGCAATTCGGACCCCACCGCTACGGCCGCATAGACACGCACTTTCCGTTGGAGAAACGCGCTGCGCTGATGGAATTTTGCAAAAGTAATCCGCCCGCGAAGCTGCTCAAATCCCCGGTGGTGGACGTCAAGAGCTATGACGGCGTGAAGTTCTGCGCTGAGGACGGCACTTGGCTCATGCTGCGCGGCTCTGGCACCGAACCCATCCTTCGCATCTACGCCGAGGCAAAGTCCGACGCTGACGCGCAGAAGTTATTAAAGCTGGGCGTCAACCTGACGCGCGAAGTTTAAACCTTGGTCGGCTATCAACCAGCGACTACGACGGCGACAAGGATTTGAGTGTTGCCCATATTCATGACGAGCGACTTGCATTTTAAAGGTTGGGCCAAGCCTGGGCCCATACCGCCTGGTCTAGGGGCTGGGTTAGTGGTCGCCGACGATGAGACGTTGGATGCCATCAGCGGCCATTTTCGCCTCTTTCAATTGCGGGACGGACATCGTTTCTCAACGGATGACATTCTCACCGCGTGGTATGGCACGAGCTGGGTGCCCAGGGCGCGCTCGGCATTGGATCTCGGTAGCGGCCTTGGCACGGTGGGAATGATCGTGGCATGGCGTTTACCTGGCGCACAGTTGGTGACGGTCGAGGCGCAGCCCCAAAGCGTGGCGCTGGCCAGAAAGTCAGCGCAGTATAACGGCGTCGCGCATCGCTATGAGATTCGGGAGGGCGATTTTCGCGCGCCGGGCGTGTTGCGCGAAGGCGAGCAGTTCGATCTCGTGACAGCCAGCCCGCCTTATTTCCCGCCGGGCACGGGCGTCGAGAGCGAGCATCCGCAGAAGCTTGCGTGCCGCTTTGAGCTACGCGGAACCGTGGCCGACTATTGCGCGACGGCGGCCCGTTACCTTGCCGCGGGAGGCTTTTTTGCGTGCGTGTTTCCGTTCGAGCCGGCGCAACTGGCGCGGGTGGAAGCAGGGGCGCACGCGGCGGGGTTGATCATCGTGCGACGGCGGCCCGTGGTATTCCGCGAGGGCGAACCGCCGCTGGTCGGGCTGTTTGGAATGATGCGCGCAAGCGACCTGCCGGAGTGGCTACGAGGCCATACGTGGACAGAGCCGGAATTGGTTATTCGCACGCGCGAGGGAAAGATTCATCCCGAATATTCAGCCGTGAAGTTGGCTATCGGATTTCCACCATAAAACTTACGCCTTCAACAGGCATGTTCTCATAGCAGATTGGTCGAGCACTGGAAGAGCGCGACGGCATTGAGCAATGCCAAACGCAGGCAAGGGTTCCCTATTTTGACTTCGTGGTTTGGCTTCATCCATGAAGACAAGCACGAGTCGGCAGCTTGCCAAGTTATTCCAGAACCGCTAGACATGACGCGCTCCCCAAAGGGTTTGAAAAGCAAACGGCGGACTGTGGTCAGTCCGCCGTCAGCTTGAATTTAGTGAAACTAAGCTTACTCCTCGGGTGCTTACTCAGCAGCCGGCGCGGCGGCTCCACCTTCGGCCTTCTCGCGTTCTTCCATCGCGGCTTTGCGCGAAAAGCGGACGCGGCCGCGTTCGTCGGTGCCCACGCACTTGACCCAGATTTCATCACCGAGTTTGACGATGTCGTCGACCTGCTTGACGCGGAAGTTGGCAAGTTCGCTCACGTGCACGAGGCCCTCGGACTCGGGCAGGTACTCAACGAAGCAGCCAAAGTCCTTTATCGAAACGACTTTGGCGCGGTAGATTTTGCCATCCTCGGCAGGCGTGGCAGGTTCCTTTCGGCCGCCCTTGGGACGATCGCCCCGGCCCTCACTGCTGCGACCTCCGCGATCGCCTCGTCCACGGCCGCTTCGGCCTTCTGATTTGGCTTCACCGTCGCCGCTCTCGGTGGGCGCGGCGTCGGCGGCTTCGCCCTCGCTGGAGGCGACGGCTTCGCCGCGCTCTTCCATCGCGGCTTTGCGGCTCAGACGGACACGGCCTTTCTCATCTACACCGAGGCACTTGACGTAGATTTCGTCGCCCATCTTGACGACGTCCTCGGTCTTGTTTACGCGCTTGCTGGACAACTCGCTGATGTGGACGAGGCCGTCCTTGCCAGGCAGGAATTCCACGAACGCGCCGAACTCCTTAATCGTGACCACCTTGCCTCGGTAGATCTTGCCAATCTCCGCCTCGGCGCACATGCCCTCGATGGACTCTTTGGCGAGACGCATGCCGTCTTCGTTGACAGAGTAAATGTGAACTGTGCCGTCGTCTTCGATGTTAATTTCGCAGCCAGACTCTTCCACGAGGCGTTTGATGTTCTTACCGCCGGGTCCGATGAGCGCGCCGATCTTCTCAGGGTTGATCTTCACAGTCACGATGCGCGGGGCATACTTGTTGAGCTCCTTACGCGGCTCGGCGAGCGTGGCGAGCATGGAGTCGAGAATCTTAAGGCGCGCGAGGCGGGCCTTCTCCAGTGCCTCGGCGAGAATCTTGTGCGGCAGACCGCGCAGCTTGAGATCCAGCTGGAAGCCCGTAATCCCTGCCGTGGTGCCGGCGAACTTGCAGTCCATGTCGCCGAATCCGTCCTCCCAGCCGATGATATCAGTGAGCAGGCGGTAGTCAGAGATAACGTCATTATCATCGGTCTCGGAGCAGAGGCCAATGCTGATGCCGGCGACAGGCCGGATGAGCGGGACGCCTGCGTCCATCAATGCCAGCGTGCCAGCGCAGATGGAGGCCATCGAGGTGGAGCCGTTGGACTCCATAATCTCGCTCGTTACGCGGATGGCGTAAGGGAACTCCGCGAACGGCACCATCGGCTCTAACGAGCGCTCCGCCAGCGCCCCGTGACCGATCTCGCGGCGACCAGGACCCGTGATGCGGCCCGTCTCGCCAACGGAAAAGTTCGGGAAGTTATAGTGCAGAATGAAGTGCTTCTTGGTCTCACCGCCAGTCCAGGCGTCGTATTCCTGCGCGTCCTCGGTTGTGCTGAGAGTTGCCAAAGCGAGAGCCTGCGTCTCGCCCCGGACGAACACGGCAGAGCCATGTGCACGGGGAAGCAAACCGACCTCGCTGGAGAGCGCCCGGAGGTCGTCCACTCCGCGCCCGTCGAGGCGCTTGCCGTTGGTCATGATCATGTCGCGGGCGGCTTCTTTTTGGATGTAATAGAAAGCCTGCGAGACAGTGAACGGAGTAACTTTTTCCTCGCCGTATTTCTCAACAAGCTTTGCGCCAACTTCCTCCTGAATCGCCTTGCAAGCGGCTTCGCGCGCCAGTTTGCCTGGCGTCAGCAGCGCGGGAACGATGCGGCTGCCGGCGAGTTTCTTGGCGTCCTTAAGCACCTCCTCGGGGACGACGTTAAGCTTGATGTCACGCTTCTTTTTACCGCACTTGGCAGCGAGTTCCTTTTGGGCAGCGATGATAGGCTGAACGGCCTCGTGCGCGAAACGAAGGGCTTCATTGAACTCAGCCTCAGGAATTTCCTTCGCTGCGCCTTCGATCATCACCACGTCCTTCTCGTTGCCGACATAGACGAGATCGAGATCGCTTTCAGCCATTTGTGAGTGGGTGGGATTCGCGACGAACTCCCCGCCGACCCGGCCAACGCGCACCGCGCCCAGCGGCCCGGCGAAAGGGATGTCGCTGACCATCAGCGACGCGCTTGCGCCGACGATACTGAGGATGTCGGGGTCGTTCTCGCCATCCGCACTCAGGAGAACGGATTGGACTTGGACCTCATTGAACCAGCCCTTCGGGAACAGCGGCCGGATGGGCCGGTCGGTGAGGCGCATGGTAAGAATTTCCTTCTCGGTGGGGCGACCCTCGCGCTTGAAATAGCTACCGGGGAACTTGCCGCAAGCCGCGGCCTTTTCGCGGTAGTCCACCGTGAGCGGGAAAAAATCCTGGCCGTCCTTGGCTTTTACCGCGGCGACGGCGGCGGTGAGGATGATGGTCTCGCCGAGGCGGACCGTGACGGCACCGTCTGCCTGCTTGGCGAGTTTGCCGGATTCGATGATGAGGTTTTGGCCACTGACTTTGGCCGTGACTTGGACTGACATGTTTACTTCTGGTTGGTCGGCCCGATCACCCGGAGGAACTTCAGTGAGCAGCCGCGCAGGCGGATGCTGAATGAAATTTCCCCATGGTGACGAGCCGGTTTTACTGCGGCGGGATTGGTATAGGTCGGAATTAGGCGTCGCCGCAAAGGCCGCATAGCTCCGAAATGAGTGAAAGCCCCGCGTTTACTTGCGGAGCTTGAGCTTCTTGGTAATCGCCAGGTAACGTCCGTTATCCGTGGTTTGGAGGTAGTCGAGCAGCCGGCGGCGTTGGCCGACCATGATGAGCAGGCCACGGCGTGAACTGTGGTCCTTCTTGTTGCTTTGCAGATGCTCGGTCAGGTGATTAATCCGCCCGGTGAGCAGGGCGATTTGCACGTCGGCGGAACCGGTATCCTTGGCGTGCAACTGGTGGCTCGCGACGAGCTTTTTCTTGGTCTGTGCTTCCATACGTTCGTTTGTCGAATAAGAGGACGAAATTACTTGGTTGACGGCTGTATGTAAAGCCGTTTTTAAGGCCCCACTCACTGAGCCGCGCGAAGCTAAAACTAGCCGCCACCAACTGCGGTTTAAGTCAGGAGCTTGCGGAGAGATGTTAGACATCAAGAACGTCTCGCGTTGCGCCTCGTGCCCGTAGCGTGTGCCGATGGCGTAGTTTGGTGCCATGTGGCCACGGTCAAAACCGCTGCCGGTGTAATCGTCGTGCGTAGCGCTGCGCGTCCTCGTGTCGGTGGTGAACTTGCTGGGCCGTTTGGCGGTCGAGCCGATGGAGATGCTGCCCACGCTAAAAGCTACCCAAGCGGGATTGCGCCGCGCTTCACAGTAGCCGGAGAGGTAAGCGGCGTTGGTCAGGACGATCACGGGATGGCCGTAGTTGGAGGCGTTGGGTAATCCGCCGTAGATGCGAAGTTCGCCCGTGGGTTCAGCGCGAGGGTTGCCTGAGCCGCTGGGCTTGCGCCGC
>Ga0194115_10006734_pt1 | contig 11577 bp, 11 predicted proteins | sample TA2MahsurfametaG_3_FD_148656 | JGI IMG/M metagenome (GOLD analysis project Ga0194115, IMG submission 148656) | Freshwater microbial communities from Lake Tanganyika, Tanzania - TA2015002 Mahale S4 surface | ecosystem: Environmental > Aquatic > Freshwater > Lake | place: Tanzania: Lake... | reverse complement strand
ATCCGCCCTGGCTTTTTTCCAACAGAGTGGAATAGAAAAAATTTTATTACCCCAGATCGAGAGAGAGCTATTTTGAACCATACTCCTATGGGCAGATTTGGAGATACTGAAGAATTGATTGGTGCCGCAATATTTTTAGCGTCTCGTGCATCTAGTTTCGTGACCGGATCCGAATTAATCGTAGACGGTGGATTTTCCGCCATGACAATCTAATCTTCATGCTAAACACAGTTGTTATTACAGGTGGTTCTAAGGGAATTGGGTGGGAGTTAGTTCAAACTTACGCTAGAAATGGTTACAAAGTTATCAGCGGAGCCCGCAGTATTCGACAGGAGATACCCGAAGATATTTCAGAAAATATCAAGCAAGTGGTGGTGGATGTAAAAAAACGTGAACATCATGTAAATTTAGTTGAAATCGCACTTAGCTGGACCAATAAAGTTGATTGTTACATAAACAATGCAGGATTTTCGGAGTGGAGATCTATTGCTTCAGTGAAGGAAGATTTCATTAAAGAAATGTTTGAAACAAATTTGTTTGGTTATTTTTGGGGAGCACAGGCTGCCGCTACTGTTTTAAAAAAAGGCGGTTCTATACTAAACATATCAAGTTTAGCTGCAAAACGAGGCACACCTAATAACAGCGTATATTCAGCAACTAAATTTGGAGTTACCGGACTTACTCAAAGTTTGTGCAAAGAGTTAGGTCCTAAAGGTATAAGAGTGAATGCGGTGTGCCCAGTGCTTATAGAAACCACAGGACTAGTTGATGCACTTAATCAAAAAGACTCTCCAGCTAATGGAGACATAGGTTCATTTTTAACTGAATTCAGTGCGAATCAAACAGCATTAGGCCGGTTACCCTCAGTAAATGAGGTGGCTCAACTTTGTTTATTTCTAACCTCAAAAAATGCCAGTGGAATTAGTGGCCAATCTATCAATGTAGATTGTGGAGTTTTACCAAATTGACTATAGGGATTGTGATTCCAGCGAGGCTTGATTCAGAAAGATTACCAGGCAAGGTGTTAAAAGATTTTATAGGAATGCCCATGATTGAGCATGTGTGGCGTAGAGCGCAACTCACAAATCCACTATTAGAAACGGTAATTGCAACAGATAGTTCTAAAATAAAAAAAATAGCAGATAAATTTGGGGCGAATTGTATATTAACTTCGAAAGTCCACAAAAATGGTCTCAGTCGAGTTGGCGAAATAGTAGATGTACTTAAGTGGGATCACTATTTGGTTTTGCAAGCTGATGAAATTCTAATTGAACCGGAGTCATTGAATCTACTTGCAAGAACTACATTAAACAATTCAAAATATCAATTTTTTAACTTAATAACAAAATTAGAAAAATTAGAAGAAATTAATGACGCCAATGTAGTTAAATGCTTAACGCGTGAAGATAACTCAATAATTACTATGGCTCGGAAGAGTAATTCTATTGCACCGGCATTTGATCAAATGGAATATACTAATAAAATTTGTGGTGTATTTTCTTGTTCAGGTGACTTAATTAAGGAATTAGTTAGCTCAAATGAGCAAAAAATTGAAAAGTCAGAATCCATAGAACAAATGAGAGTAATCGAAATAGGTTATAACATACTTGGCGTTCACATAACTAGGAATTACCCGTCTGTTAATACAAGCAATGAGGCTATGACAGTTTTAAGTATTTTACAATCTGATAGCACGCAAAAAAGTATTCTGGATTTCTACACAAAATGAGTCAAGATTTTGAACCACTATCTAAAAATCTTGAAACCCTTTTACAAACTTCGTTGGGCACTAAACATCTTATAAATCCATACTTTAGAATTTCTAAAGGCACACCAGAGCAGACCAAAAAATACTTTCTACTAAACTCAAACATACCAAGGCCAGCTTTGTTAGTTTGGAATCTACTTTCAATCTCATTAAGTATATTTAGATTGAGTCTGATAATAATGATAAGTGGTGTGCTGTTTAGGCAAAACTCTAGTTTTAAACAAAAAATAGAAAATACTGAAGTTCTATTTCTATCGCACGGAACAAAAGGAAATCTATTAAATAGAGATAAAGACATTTTTTTTGATCTAATGCCACTAAATTTCCAAAAACAAAAAAATCTAATATGCTCTGTTTTTTACACGAATCAAAATCTATTCAGATTCAGAGTAGATAATGAATTATTAGATCACAAAAATAAAGAATTGAAACATATTTTGTTGCCAAAATTTTTAAGCTTCACTGAGCATGCAAAGTATGTTTTTACTATAAGTCATTTTGCACTTCGAGCCTTACTATTAAGTTTTCGATATTATTGCAACAAACCAGATTTATCAAGAGTCCTAATTTGTTCAATTCCTTGGTATTTTAGTAGAGCAACGTATTCAAACTATTCGTTACTGGCTAAGGTCAAGGAAGTCCAAAGCAAAAATAAACTCAAGGCAATTTTTTTGACTTTTGAAGGCCATAGTTTTGAACAACTCATAGTTGATGGACTTAAAGAGGATAGTCAAAAAACAGATATCTTTTTTTACCAACATAGCCCTATCATCACTTTGCACTACGGGATTAGATGCTTTTTAATCCAACTCAAGTACAAAATTACCGTTCTAACAACTGGGGTTTTCTACACAGAATATTTTCAATCGCTTTCAAAATTGCCTAGATATAAAGTTATTGGTACTAATAAAAGCAAATTGCCGGCGAGTAACAGCGAAGTTGAGAAGATAAATAGAATTGTTTATGCACCAGAAGGAACTAATCTCGCTACAAAGGATTTTCTCGATTTAATTAGGTGCATCATCAAGGATTTACCAGCATTTTCACATTTATTGCGTTTACATCCAGATGTGAAATTGAGTTTGCGTTTAAAACTTGAGCTTATTCGTTTACGAAAACATTATAACTTCTCCATCTCCAGTAATGACCTGGAATCAGATTTAACTAGTGCCAAATACTTGGTGTATCGGTCAAGTGCTGTCGGAATTGAGTCATTGAATTATGATCTGCTGCCAATATTTTATGCTGGAGCAAGACTCAGCGGGCTAAATGTGCTAGTTTCAAATACTGCTGCTTATCACAAAGCTCAAAATCCAAGTGAAGTTCTCATTATTTTAAAATCAAAGCAAGATTTGCTGTCAAAGGAACAGAGGTTGGACTTATTTAATTCATTTTTTTCAAGGATTGACTACGAAATTCTAAGTGACCTTATCTAAAAATTGATATTATAATATTGAATTATTGCATATCATCAATATTTTTATTTTTTAGAACTAAAGCGAGTAGATTGAACCATAAACTGGAAGCTGCAGCAATCCTCTCTACTATTTTAGAACTTTTATTTGAACGAAATATAAAATCTAACCCCCGAACTAATTGGGTTACCATTAACCATGCCTTGGAAAGTTCAGCGTTAGTGAAAATAAATTTATACCTTAGGTATCCACCATATACAAATTGATTTATAGTTAGAGGAGTTTGACCCTCTGTACTCTGATTTATTACCTTGGCTTTCGGAGCAAACAAAAGTTTATAATTCTTGCTTACATTGTAAGAGAAATTTACATCTTCATAAGCGGAATATGTATTTTCAACGTTAATTACAGGATAATGGCAGAGTACTTTTGATTTCCAAACTGAAATTCCATTCAACCATTTAACCTCAATTTCTTCCGGATGATCTAAGTATGATTGTGCGTGGCCACTCTTGGTAACAGCTCCAGGAGTATTGGAATATAGCTTAAGCAAACCTAAAATTCTTAAAGTGAAAGAGTTATACTCTCTTGTTGAGCGATTTAGAATAGAGAGCCCAAATCCTGCGAAATCTGCAAACTTAGAGTTGTCTAAGTACTCTGAATACATTCTTTCAATTGTACTAACTTCCAGAACAATGTCGTCATCCAAAAAAAGGACCCAGTTGTAGGTGTTTCCAAGAGCTTTAATCCCTAGAGATTTTTGATACATTTGACTTGCTACTGTAGAATAAATCAACTCTAGATTTACTTTATCTTCAAAAAAACTAGTAACCGAAGTGATATCTGCTCCAGAATAAACGACTAATATTTTACCAGGTAGATTAGAGGATTTGTGGATTGATTCCAACAGTTTTTGTAATTGATTGGGTCTGTTTTTTGTTGCAATAAGTATAGCTAAATTTTGAATTGTGTGTGGCATTTACAATTTACTTAAATCTCTAACCTGGGCCTCCAAGATATTGCCGCCCTCTTTTGTATTTTCAATAATCTTAAACCCCAATTTTAAATAAAGATTAAGAGCTATTAAGTTCTTAGAATCCACACCCAATCTTATTGTTTCAATATCATAATTAGCCTTATGCCATAGAACTGAAGCAATAATCGCTTCTCTAGCAAAACCTTTTTCACGGAAATTTTTATCTCCAATGAGAATTCCAATTATCGCAGATTTATTTAGCAAGTTAATTGTATCAAATTTAATGTTTCCAATATGCACACTATCCTTATTTGTAAAAATACCAAATAAATTTACATCAGTTCTGCTATTGCAGCTGTTTACAAAATTTTTTAGTTTATCTAAGTCATAATTTAATGCTGCGCTAAGTATGAAAGGATTGTTTGATGGAGTTTGCATCCAATAAAGATAGCTAGTCAAATCATCATTAACGCTTAACTTCCTTAAATAACATCTTTCGGATTTTATTACTAAACTCATATTGCACTCTAAAACGTTTTTTTTAACATTTTTACAATTTTCTTTTGTTTACGGAAAGTTAATCGAGGATAAATTGGTATGGAGAGAGTTTTGAAATAAAAGTTTAGTGCGTTAGGCAATTGATCCATGTTGTAGCCTAATTTTTGATAAAATGGATGTAGTGGGATAGGCATATAATGAACCTGAGTCATGACGCCATTTTGTCTTAACTCCAACATCAAGTCATTTTTTCCGCGAGAAATATAGCTAAAATCTATAGATATTGGAAATAAGTGATTTGCACTAATATTTCTTAAATCTTTTTTTATTGTTTTAATCGAGTTTATATCAGATACTAAATTGTCGTATCTGAGAGCAATCTTACGCCTCTTCTTAATGAATTTATCCACCTTCTTCATTTGAGATACACCCAATGCTGCTTGAATTTCAGTTAGCCGATAGTGATAGCCAATCGAATCCATCTCGTAATACCAGAGATTTTTTATTCCGTTAGTTTTGCCCAATAATTCATTAGATAGCTCATGATCATTTTTTTGAATCCCATGGGAACGTAATTTTAACAATTTTGAATACAAATCTGGGTTATTAGTAGTAACAATACCACCCTCACCAGTGGTAATAGATTTGACTGGATGAAATGAAAAGACCGTCAAATCGGAGTATTTGCATGAACCGATTTTTTCGCCAGTTCTATAATTTGATCCGAGTGCATGAGCAGCATCCTCAATTATGGAAATACTCTGCGCTTTGCATAGCCCATAGATTTTTTCCATATCACAAGGGTTTCCAGCATAGTGTACTGGAACTACAGTACTAACCTTATGTGAACTCAAAGTCCTTGCTAATTCCTCAGCAGACAAATTTCCTGAATCTAGTTCCACGTCTACAAAAATGGGCGTTTGGCCCGCATAAATTATCGAATTAGCGGATGCTACGAAAGAAATAGGAGACGTTACTACTTTAGCTCCTGATGGATTACCTAATGCAAGATGTGCAATATGGAGGCCAGCAGTAGCACTAGAAACTGCCACAGCATATTTAGCACCTACATATTGGGAAATGGATTTTTCAAATTTTTGAATCTCGCCACCTTGTGTCAACGACCGAAATTTAACCTGCCAAGCCACATACATAGCATCTAAAATTGAAACTGTTTGGGTACTGTATGGAATCAACTTAATAACCCAGCCGTCTGCAAAACCGCCTTAAATGATTCGGCCGAATGCCAATGCTTATTATTTTCACTTGTAAATGAAAAACCGAATGGAACTTTCTTTCCATTACTCAAATAGAAATTAGATCCTGTTAAAAAAGGAGCTAGAATTGCATAATATTTATCAAACTCAACTGTAAAAATAGCATCATCTTCAGTTATCATAACCTCATGCAACTTTTCACCAGGGCGAATACCAATTATCTTTGTGGGAATTCCAGGTGCTACTACTTCGGCAACATCAATAACTTTAAAACTGGGGATTTTAGGTACAAAAATTTCTCCTCCTTGCATCCTCTGCAAGCTGTCTAAAACAAACTGCACGCCTTCTTCTATTGTTAACCAAAATCGGGTCATTCTCACATCAGTAATGGGGAGAACTCCGTGCTTCTGCTGTTCTTGGAAAAATGGAATTACACTTCCTCTTGAACCGAGCACATTCCCATAACGAACTACCGCAAAACGTGTTGGGTGCTTTCCTGCAAGAACGTTTCCAGCAACCATTAACTTGTCCGAGCAAAGTTTTGTTGCACCATATAGATTTGCAGGGTTTGCTGCCTTATCCGTACTAAGCGCTATGACTTTTTCAACGCCATTTGCTATTGAGACATTCACGATATTTTCAGCACCAATAATATTAGTTTTGATTGCCTCCATTGGGTTGTACTCAGCTGCTGGAATCTGTTTTATTGCAGCAGCGTGAATTACGATGTCAACACCATCAGTAGCCTGTTTTAATCTTTTGTAATCTCTAACATCTCCAAGAAAATATCTAAGCTTTGGAGAGTTATATACCGATTGCATTTCAAATTGCTTAAGTTCATCTCTACTAAAAACAATTACCTTTTCTACTTGATCGTCTTGTAAAATTCTCTTAACACAATTTTTTCCAAACGAACCGGTGCCACCTGTTACTAAAACAGTTTTATTTTTTAACAATTTATCGCCACCCGCCTATTTGGATAATTGCAACTCTGTCTTAATCATATCGTAAATGCTCGGCACCTTAACTCCAAGTAATCTTTCAAGCAGGCTATTATCAAGTGCCATATACCGTGGCCTTTGTGCATGCAACTTTACGGCATCAAGTAAAACGGGCAAGTGGAAACCTGAAAGCGCACTCATCTCCTTTAAAACTGCATTATGAAAATCAAACTTGCTTAAAACCTCTGAACTTGCAATGTTAACAACCCCAGCAACATCAATAGCCACCAAGTCTTCTATGTATTTAGCGAGTTGTGTTGTTGAAATCGGCGTGAAGAAAACATCACTAAAACTGTGAAAAACTTTTTCTCGCTTGACGGCAACAATTAGATGGTCAAGAAAAGTTTTTGGCGAATCAAGATTAAAGTGAAAGAAATTCGACCTGATTATTAATGAGTTCTTACTTGCCGAACAAATAAATAACTCAGCATTTAATTTTGAAAAACCGTACTGATTTATGGGTACCACCATATCAGATTCTTTTAGCTTAACATCACGTAGATTTAAGAAGTGATCAGTGCTGATATGGACGTACTTAATTTCTCTAACACTACATTCTTGTGCAATTTGTAACGGTTGCCAACTATTCAATTCCCAGCATTTTTCTGGAATCTTTTCACACAAATCAACTTTTGTAATGCCAATGCAATTTATGACAACATCGGGTCTAACGCGCTCCAATAAAAGGCGAAAACTATTTTTATCTGTAACATCTAGGAAGCTTACGTCTTTACTACTTATAGTTCTGTTTTTAAAAAATGTACCGTGGCTCTCAGGAAAAAAACGCAAAAGTATTGTACCTAGTAATCCTGATGCACCTAAAACAAGATACTTTTTCATGTAGACTTAACCAATACTTTTTCCATATAGGAGTATAGTTCAGTCTGGCTTTGGATTAATGGAGGCTTCTGGCCTTTACGGGCCTTCGGCAGCAATTTACTTGAATAGTAAAAAATCGATGGTTTGTTAAGCTCTTGTCCTATTACTACTGGTGAAGTGAAAGGAAATCCAATTACTAACTTAGAATTACTAATTAAATCATATAGATTCTGATGTGACTCAATAATATCAAGTTCAAAGTTCCTCGACTTTTGATCAATAAATTTCAAGTAATCCGATGAGTGGTTTTTTGAAAATCTTCTCTTATGTTTCAAATTGACTGTGTAAACTGTACTATTCGTTTGGTTCAACATTTTTACACAAGCGGTAATTTCATTAATAAAGTTAATACATTCTCTTTTTGTGTAGATTGAATTACCCGTAATTTCAATGTTATCTCTTGGGGTGACATCAAATATTAATACATCAATTATCTTACTAGGGGCATTCAAATTCTCAGGACTGTAAAACATTAATGATTGTTTTACTGAAATTAGTGCTTTACTGTATTTGGATAAATAGTTTTTATGTTTCTCCGTCCAAACCCAATGCTCATCAATTCGCATATCAATATATACGGAAGGATTAATTGTAAAACACTTCAATTTTTTATTCTTGTATTCAATAGGAACAGAGTTAGATGAATACCAAATCATGAATTTCTTGGCGGTAAAATTTTCGTATTCAAAAATTAAAGGTTGAAAAGCAAGATTATTTTGAGTAGTAATAAGTTTATTAACTTGGTCTGAACCTAGCTCTGAATATACCACTTCATCGAAAATAAATTCTTTTAAAACCGATATTAATTGTGGATTTCTTCTTTGTTCTTGGATTATTCTGAAAAATCTTTTGCACATAGAAAACCAGCAAATTACTTTTAATGTTGGCGAGAAATTGTTTATATAAATTCTGAGAGGAATATCTACAGTTGTTCTGGCCTTTTCGTGTTTTTTACCCCAAAGTATATTTCTTATCTCTATTAACACAACAGAATCATGGTTTTTTACCAAGTCTTTAGATTTTAAAAAAGTATATAAAGACTTAATAGATCCATCTCTAATGGCTTGTTCTTTAGTAAGTGAGTAAATTAGAATCAAATTTTCTCCACTTTCTTTAGATTTTAACCTAAAAATGTTAATGAAATAAACATTCAAAATTAATATACAAATCAGATAGCTTTTGATAGTACTTACCCTTGAAGGTGCATCCATAGGTTTAATTTTAGTTGAATTTTTAGGAGGATTTTTAGTGCTATGTAAGTAATTGGATTTTGCAAAAACTTTCTTATGTAGCAATTTTTGAATTTCGTTAGAATAAATCTCATTGCCAGCACACTTCTCTTGGGGAGATTTCATCCTACTTTTTTGCAATCTACTGATTTTGATACCACACTTAATCTTACCATTTACAATTTTCATAAAACATTTTTGATGGAAATAGTAAGTTGATATTTCAGAATATCTAATGAAACGGTTTGCCCTAAATATAGTGTATATTCTGTAATCCGTGGAACACAGAATGTGTTCGCTTTGCGAGTCTTAATCTTAAATCACTAACAAGACACGCATCTTGTCTTGTAAGGTTGATAAATGTCATTTAAAAATTTAGACGTTAATGCTGCGCTAACTAAAGTTTTGGACTCTTTTGGAATTGAGAAGCCGTTCCCAATTCAAAAGGCCACACCGCCTGATGCAATTGCTGGTAAAGATATTTTGGGTAGAGGCCAGACTGGTTCGGGAAAAACACTTGCCTTTGTCTTGGCTTTAATGACCAGGCTTATCGAAAGAACTGCTACGTCAATGCAACCCTTAGCATTGGTTTTATCGCCGACTAGAGAGCTAGCTATGCAGATCAGCGATGTGATTGCACCATTGTCACGATTAGTTGGTTTGAATTCACAAGTGGTTGCAGGTGTACTTTCCTATTCAAAGCAAATTCAGGCTTTAAAACGAGGTGTACCAATTGTCGTGGCAACACCCGGCAGATTGATTGATTTAATGTAAAAGAAGCACATAAAGCTAGATGCGATTGAAGTAACTGTTTTAGATGAGACAGATCAAATGGCGGATATGGGTTTTTGCCGGATGTGAAACGGATACTAGATTTAACTAAGCCTGCTGGTCAGCGAATGCTATTCAATGCCACATTAGATAAGGATGTTGACTCACTGGTTAAGAGGTACTTAAAAAATCCAGTTACTCACTCACTTGCAAATGAGAAATCAACTGCAGCAAATATGACCCACCATCTATTGATCATGGAGCAATCACATAAAGATTTAATCACCTCACAGATTGCAGCTAGAAAAGGAAAGAGTATTTTCTTTGTTAGAACCAAGCATGAAGCAGATAAGTTAACTAAGCGGATGAATGAAGCAGGAGTTGCAGTTGGAGCACTCCATGGTGGCAAAACTCAGGCACAAAGATCTCGTGTGTTAGAGGCATTTAAATCAGGAGCAACAAACGCCTTGGTGGCAACAGAGGTTGCAGCAAGAGGAATTCATGTTGATGGTGTTTCACTAGTTGTCCATGTTGATGCGCCAGAAAATCACAAAGATTATCTACACAGAGCTGGTAGAACTGCTAGAGCAGGTGCGGTTGGAACTGTGGTGACTCTTGCAACTCATAAACAACGAAAAGGTGTGCATGAATTGGCAGCAAGAGCAGGGGTCAGATTAAGTGAATCAACTGTTAGGCCAATGGATGCAAACTTAGTGAAGGTAACTGGGGCAGCAGAGCCCTCTGGAATTGCAGTTATTACAACCCAAGGTGGAAAAGGTGATGGTACGGGAAGATCAGGTCGTTACCGTGGATCAAGATCTAGGGGTGGCAGAAGGCGGAAAAAATCTCGGCCACGCCCACATGAGCGTCGAAAGCGCCCTAGGTAGATCAGAAGTTTAGTTAAATATCTCTCCTATGGCTTCAATTACAAATCGGATTGAATCAAATGGAATTAACTTTATTGATCAATCAGAAAGACGAGGAACAGCTCGCTCCTTGTTTTGGCCATGGGCTGCAGCAAATGTTTCATTCTTAGCACTCTCCTACGGGTCTTTTTTTCTAGGTTTTGGAATCTCTTTTTGGCAAGCAACTGCAGCAGCGGTCATTGGAACCTTAGGAAGTTTTTCATTAGTAGCAATCTCATCTTTAGCAGGCAAGCGTGCCAACGCACCTACCATGACATTATCTCGAGCAGCATTTGGTGTTAAAGGAAACCGATTACCTGGCTTTTTGTCTTATTTAATTTTTGTTGGTTGGGAAACAGTTTTAGTCTCCCTTGCCACATTAGCCTCAGAAACTGTTTTCACAAGAGTAGGAGATATTGATCCTGATCTATCAAAAATCTTTGGTTTTTTACTAGCAGGCGGATTAACAATTATTGGTGGCATTTTAGGTTTTAAGGTGATTATGAAAATTCAATTTTTCCTTACAATAACCACAATTGCGTTGACCGCCGGGTACATATCGCTAACAATTGACTCAGTTAATTGGGCAAAGGTTTCGGCAATTGAAAATGGCACAACAGCTGGGTTTATTGGCGCAGTAATATTTGCGATCACTGGTATTGGATTAGGTTGGGTTGGTTGCGCAGCTGATTACTCCAGGTATTTACCGAGAACAGTTTCAGGTAGATCTGTTATTGGTTGGACGATATTTGGTGCCTCAATTGTTCCAATTGTGTTAGTAATTTATGGCTCCCTCCTTGCCGCAAGTAGTGATGAGTTAAATCAGCAGGTAGCAACCGATCCAATTGGCGCTTTAACCACATTGCTACCAACCTGGTACTTAATTCCCTTTGCCTTTGTGGCAATTCTTGGACTTAT
>Ga0194115_10006731_pt1 | contig 11580 bp, 8 predicted proteins | sample TA2MahsurfametaG_3_FD_148656 | JGI IMG/M metagenome (GOLD analysis project Ga0194115, IMG submission 148656) | Freshwater microbial communities from Lake Tanganyika, Tanzania - TA2015002 Mahale S4 surface | ecosystem: Environmental > Aquatic > Freshwater > Lake | place: Tanzania: Lake Tanganyika... | reverse complement strand
GAAAGTTGGGATCTGTACTGGCCGGTCCGAATTGATCATAGCTTTGTCGCTTCTTGTCATCGCTCAAGACTTCGTATGCCTCTGTGACTTCTTTAAATTTGTCGACTGCCGATTCATCCTTGAGAGACAAACAAACCGATAACAAAACAAATTTGGAAACAAACATTCAGACATGGTAATCACAGACCTTCCACAATGCCACAACGACGACGACAACCCAAAAAAGTGCCCCCATACCTTGTTTGTGTCAGGATGATATTGCTTCGCTAATCGAAAGTATGCCTTCTTAATTTCGGCTTTGCTGGCAGTTCGAGATACACCCAATAAGTCATAGAAATCTTTTTTTGTAGAAGAGAATTCTCGTTTGGAAATCATTGTCGGTCTTCCATACAATGTCGATCCAAGGTCGGTAATCGGAAGTGAGGGACGTCCCAAACGTGGGAATGAACCAGCTGCTCGACTCGAATTACCCCTCCAGGAAGCAGCCGCTGTCGTAGTAGTACCATAAGAACGTCGTACTATAGAATCAGTCGTCGTCCTTGCATGTTCGAATGAAAGATCATGTTGTGAAACAGTAGAGGTTGTCGAAATCTGAATCATGTGTTCCAAGGGACCAACTCCACAAAACCCGCAACGTCGTACCGTTACGCGTTGTTGAAGAATCTTCGAAGCCATGGTCGCTTTCTCGAATGAAGAAGAATAAGTGAAGACGACGAGGATGCACTTGACTCTATTCCGGCTTGAGACAAAACGAGATCCTTTTCTATAAGGGAGAGATTAGGGACAGTTGATCGAGCCCTTCACCAGCAGAGACCAGTCAACCGACGATGGATGACGAAGATGGGGGACAACCAGACGAGAAAAGAGGAAAGAAGAAAATTTTGCTCGTAGTTCGCGCTTCCCCACACCCGATTTGCGATTTGCCCCCTCCATCGAACTCTCGTCTTGCAACGTACGGAGCACAATACGACCTCGTCGTCAACCCTAAATTGGTGGCCTAACACTAGTCACGAACCAGAGTTGAATCCCCAGTATGACGCAAAAGACCAGCTACGTCACGGTATATAAACTATATTCATGGTGCAATATGTTATTTTATAGAGAAGATATTTTTCTTCGACCCGAACATTCGTCGGTCAGTCCTCAACATGACCGTGTGCCGACCATGCGCCTTTTACCATGGCATTCTTCCAATTTCTTTTGTCTCTGCACCTGGTTTCCTGTCTCATTATCTTTACCCTTGTGGATTGAATTGTCTATTTTCCAGTACCTGGCTCTATTCATCTACAATATGATGTCATTATTCAAGGGTTCCGTTGGGACTGTATTCTTCATGATTCTTTCAAGCATGTTGGGTGGATCAGAATCCTTTTCGACGCCACTTCCTTGTGCCGATCCACGTTCATTTTCTTCTTCGTCGTCGTCATCTTCTCCATCATGGACGACTCGACTTAATGAGGGAAGATTAGAAACGATTGAATTTAAGATTTTTCCAGATGGTCGTGTTCAAGAGGTCGTACGTGGAGTGAAAGGTGAAAGTTGTAATTCTGTTACGGAACAGATTAATGAGGCATTAGGTCAAGTCTATGAATCGGCACCGACTGAAGAAATGTTTGAACAAGAAATTGTTATCGATAATACGAATACGTTGACCAATTCAGCATCATCATCATCATCATCGGATTCCTCTTGGGAAGGGTCAAGTTCTTGGTAACGGACGACGGAAACAAGACGATCACGTGGTAAGACGACGGGAGTCGAGGGACAGTTTCGCAAGAGTAGTAGTGGTACGGTACTATCGAAACCAAAGAGGAGGATCTGACGACGATTTACCCATTATTGTTGTTCGTCTACGATCCACTTTCCCTCTCTATGACGATGGAATGAGTCCTCCAACTAAAGAATCTCGCATCAAGTTGTCGTAGCCTATCTACAATGAACATAATTAGAAGACGCTGTAGGGACATTGCGTACAAGGGTCTCAAGGATTTACAAAAATCTGACGATAACGAGATCTGATACAGGACCAGAAGTTGTGTGGATTAGCTACGACTGGTTTTGTTGTCTTTGAGGCTGTTGTCGTTTGCTGCCTTGTTGTTGTGGAGGCTTTCGTCTCATTTCGACAGGTTTACTCTTCGTCCGTACTTCTTGTTTGATTTTCTTAAAGTGGGGTGGAACCTTCCGGGTCCATTCACGAGGTAATTCCTTGACACTGTCCATCGGCCAACTCTTCACATTCAAGAGGCCTAACAACATCGACCTCGATGGACAGGCCTCTACGAGTGCCTGAACAAGAACGGAACTGACCTCACCTGCCGATGAGGCATCGTCAAAGACACGTTCTAGACGTTGACGACGTTCAATGGATTCCGAACTGGTATAGGCCGCAATGACATCAATCATACTCGCAAAGAACATATGATCGGGGGATAGACTCAGTTCATACAGGTCATGAACTACCTCATCGTACGTCTTGAGCGCCAACATATATGGATCGTCATCAGTCGTCACCTCGTCATTTTCAACTCCAAATGGATCATCCTTGTTGCTACCACTGTTTTCTCCCTTAGGATTTCGGGAAGCATTCGGTGGACCGGTAAAGGCAATGGCATTTAGAACCGCTGTGAAAGGTACAGCCGATAGACTGTCTTTGGTCGACATGGTGTTCAAATTTGCAAGTAAAATCTCTAAAACTCGACGAGCATGGAATGCCTTGTCTGGTCGATTTGATTTGGCATATGCTCCAATGAGCGTAGTATATGATCTGATATCTGGTTCCAAATCATCAATCTGTTCCATGAGTTGTAACAACTCTTCTGCACTTAGGGGGGCCTCCGGATCTTGACGTGCCGCACGTGCCCATACCTGGAGACATGTATTGAAGGTAACTGTCGTAGGATAAATGGGACCTCCTGTTTCCAGCATCTTTCGTAGGATGGCTTCTGCACGACTTGGAGATTCTCTCAAGTTTGCTCCAGACCAGGCCATGATACAATTATTGAACGGGACAACCAGGTCACCATGAATCTCACGATTCTCTAGAACCTCTAGCATTAACGACAAAATACTCTCAGCGGCTTCTGCCGCCTCCAGTCGAGCGGATGGAGAGGTTACCTTGGCAGCTCGTTTGGCAAATGAATTGACAGTCGTGGCAAAGATAAAGGCATCCGGTTGAAGATGAGGACTAGAGGATTCAAGTACCTCGGTCAAAAGCGCTAATGTCTTTTCTGCGGAATTGGGTGCATTACTTTCTCCATACGCTTGCATGACGGCGGTGTATGCCGTTGTATCCGGGGTGACGATTTTTTGGGTTCGTTCGGTAGTCTGCGGAATTTGGTCATCCATTCGATTCCCTTCCGAATACACATCGCGTTGTTCCTCATGATACCGAATCATTCGACGTAATACACCCTCCGCTCGTTCACCAGCAGATGGATGTTTCGTCCTTGAAAAGGCAGCGATGACACTCATGAAGGATTTCGTATTCGGCTTGACGTGCCATCCTTTTCCTCTATGGAGTCGTTCCATCAATCGTAAGACATCTTCCGCCTCATTCGCACTCGATATTGATCGATAGGAAGCCTGGGCTAGACCATTCAGAAGTGTGTTATAGGTACTGACAGTTGGCTGGCAGTTGAGGGTGGGAAAGATCAATGCAGGATCGATGGAGGTAATGTCCTTCTTTCCACGAAGAGACGTAGCTTCTGGTATAGGAAATCCATCATTTCGACGTTCGACTTTCAGGGCTTCATCATATTCAGATTCTTGAATCATCAGGTCCAAGACCTCTCGCATCCGTTGTGTCGCGACGGGTACTTTCCGACATAGATTTGCCCAGCCGTACATGAGAGTTTCAAAGGCACGTCCCCGAATGACAATCGTATAGGCAGGAGGTGTCCCCTGAGAGGATCTTTGGGAATTAAAATGTCGCTTTTCTTCGATAATCCGATCCATGATATCATGAGCATACTTCATTCCCTCAAAGGAACGTCGTTTCCCGGCTTCTTGGATTAAATCGACGGATGTTAGGATGATATCCATGGGGTGTAAAGCCCCTAATTCTACATTAATAAATCGATCCACTCGTTTTTCTAATGGATCATTTGAATTCATATACAATCTTCCATTTCCAGTCGAAGGTTCGGATTTCTTTGACGATGACTTTGAACGTTCTGACAAACCTCTCTTGTGATTGAGATCCACAAAGGACGTGTAGTAGTCGTCATCTTCATCATCGCCGTCGTAGTTGTCCTCAAATTGTTCGTATGAGATATCCTCCATAGATTCCATGTCATCGATGCCTTGGTCCTTGTTATCTTTGGGTTCATCCCAACTAGACATTGGTCGAAACGAGTTGTCTGAACGACGGTTGAAATCATGAGACGGACCTTCCCATCGACATATACTGTCATATGGTTCGGAGTTCCTACTTGTCAGGATATGGAGAGGTCGTCGTCTTTGTGCTATTATGGGAGTAGTAGTTCTTGTTGTTGCTATCGTCCTGGTGGAATTGGTGGTTGCTGCGATGATTCTCGATTCTCTCGGGGGCAGATCGGATCGAAGGAGTGTTCGTTGCAATGCTCTATTCATCCCCATGTTACACGCTCGTCGGATGGTCGTCATCTTGTCCTTACGTTGTAAATGTATTGGTTGTATCAATCGGTGTACTGTAATCCAATAAACTACCTAGCGACCTACGGACAATCTCTCTCCCTGGAACAGGAGATTTGTAACATGAAATTGTGAAAAAAATCCTTTTCGTGTTGCATCTCTGCATCCCATCGTAGCCGCCAAGTTTTCTGGCGAAACAAGGACCGGTGGATGGAATAGGTCATGAGACTTCCACGTGGAAGCCAGTATGTTGCCAGTTCATCCCGACGAAGCCAGGACGGAGCCAGAAAATTGCCGTTGTAGATGTGGCGGTTTGAACAGCACAACGTCACAGTCATTATGACTTCATGACAGCTTGTTGGAGAGCCTACTCCAACGGTGACGATGTCAACGACGGAAAACCAGGGGGGCAACGCACAATGGTTTTTCCCCCACAAATCGAACGAACCTTGGGGTTTGTTTCAAGCCTAACCCTGTATGGAAATACCGGTCAAACCCACACGAACAAAACGAACAATTCCCATCCATCAACGAGTGACCCCCCCCCCATCATGTCGACGACATTGAGTACCCTATTGAAGCCTCTCCTTGAGGTAACGAATGATCGTTTGATCCATAGTGATGGACCAGAACGTCTTGAATATTGGAGTGCCTTTCAGGTATGATCGGAACTGTCCCTGACGATGCCCTCCTTGAATCTACACTGTGTTCTCGAACTTCAGCTCTCACACTGTCATGTCGCTATATCGATGCTGATTCTGATGTTTATAGAAAATATGGGACATTTATCCTGAGAATGATGTCCCGCATGGTGAATTGTACATTCGTCATATGATTGGAAATATCCTCTTCCTTGTGACACGTGCTGTAGAACTTGACAAAGGGAAGGTTGTTCCATCCCTAGAGGGGAGTTTCCCGAACAGTCCCCTGGAGGCATGGTCCGTAGAAGATTGGGATATGTTTGCGGAATACATAACAGCAACTGCGGACTGTCTGAAGAGAATGGATGCCTCTGCGACTGCCGGAGATATGGAAGATCCTACCCCCGATCCTGAACGGTGTGAGGTCCCCGCATTGACGGACAAACTAGAGAAGATCCTTCGATACATCAAGGTGTACAAAATCACAGCTCCTATTCGAGGACTACTCATGGAGCAATTCAAGGACATTACCAAAACGAAGGATAAACTACCCAAACTTCCGAAAAAGAAGGTGGAGGAAGTATGGTCAGTACTTGTAGCGGGGGTGGAAGTGAAGATCTGCTGTCAAACTCCAAAGGGCCACTTTCGTCGAGTACTAACATCGTTGACCTCCCGTCTGCTATTACTTGTATCAGGTCGTACTGTCTGAAAGAAAAAGATTTGATGGTTCAGGAACAGTTCTTCCGTAAGATCTTCGAAACGAAGGAGGACGACGACGAGACAAAGCCTGCTCAATTCATGACGATTGGCGAACTGAAGGAGGCATTCTCAGACAAGCCATTCACCTTTGATCGATTTGATGATCGAATTGATGTTTTGATGGTAGAGTGGTGTACATTATTCTTGAGTGAACCTCGATTGTCTCCCTTTTACTTCCCCGACAATGTGGAGGAGATCGTCGAAAGGAGGAATCCTGCTGAAGTTATGAACAATCTCCGTACGAAACGTCGTAACCTTCGAAACACAGGTGAAGACCCCCTTGAGGAAAGTCTTCGTTTGGCAGAAACGGCAGTAGCTCCACCCAGGAAGACTGTAGCTGCAGAACCTCCCCGAGATCCTCCCGACTCACGTCGAGCGTCCTCCCTGTACAAGAGGAAGCGTTCAGCGACGCAGCTTCAATTTGATGACGATGAAGAATCGGTGATTGATGACGAAGAGAATGTTTCATCGGGAAATCGTAACAACGGTGATGGTGGGACCCATCAATTGAGTAATCTCCCAGTATCACGAACTCCAAGAATTGCAGATACTAGTAACGACGAGTTGATGGATTCGCCGACACGACGCGCCAAGAAACGTACCAGTCAACAGAAAAAGTATGATGGGAAACGTTCCTGGGGGGAAGAAGAAAAGAATGCCATTGTTGAAGGTATTCGATTGCATGGATTAGGGAATTGGGCTGCGATCAAGAGTGAATTTGACATCCTCTTTGCGATGCGTACAAGTGGTCAAATTAAGGATTGTTACCGTCGAATGCTCAGTAAGGGTGAAATCCCTAAGGCTCTTCTTCCTCCCAAGAATACTGGTGGAGAAAAAGATGCCGCCGTCGTTGTTGTTGGTGGTGAGAATGATGTTTCCGCCGCCAATCGAGGAAAAGAAAATCAACCATCGTAAATAACGATCGAATCGAAGACAAACAAACTACATTCGATTTGGGGGTTTGGTGGGTAGTACCATATTCGTACGCGACCAGTCTATCGCTACTACAGTTTGTAGCGACTATGAAATTATAATTTGTATCAATCCGTATGGATATCATACCATCGTTATGTGTTTCATAGTCCTTCTAGGTCTTACGTAGCGTACTCTCAGCATGTATATAGAAACTAGTAAAGACTTTTCGCTAGTCACCGATTTTGCCTCACGAGAAACTAAAGATCTGTTCCTCATGGTGTGCATACATAGTCGGACCAAGACCCCGATGTAGTGGAAGCGTCGATGGTTTCCAATCTTTCGTAATTGTGGATGATGATGGCTTCTAGTTTTCGCTTTTCGCTCACCTGGAAAAGCTAATCGGAGGAGTCGTTTGCTTTCCTTTCCGCGCGCCAATGAATGGCGGAAGAGTATGGAATGGCACACCATGTTTCGCCATGGTGTGACTGGACGGCGAGCACCACTGGAAACGACGCCATTTCCTCCTCACTTTTAACAAACGGGAACCAACCTCACTCAGGTAACAGAGAGAGAGTCCGAAGGAGAGAGAGCGAAAGAACGTGTGTACGGAAACGCAGACACAGACGACGTGGGAAAAGAAAGTTTTCGAATTTGGGCAGTCATGTCTCGAGCAGCATTGTGGCGACAGGAAGGCAATGTCAAAGATAGAGAACGACAAGCAGAGGAACTCTTTCGTCTGGCTGTCACAGAAGGTCGAGTACGTATCATAGACAGCATTTGTGTGCATTTGTGTTTGTGGTTGGCATACAAGTTTTCAATTCTTGTCTTTTTGTGGTAGTGTGGCTTTATGGTGGCTGGACGAGGTGTCTTGGTTTCAATGGCTTCGCCATACAGTATACAAACGTCCTCTCTCTCATTTTTCGCCCCTTCCTTTTTGTTTTTCGTGTGTTGTTGTTGTTGTTGTACGAAATAATCGTATAGAATAATCGTGCCAAGAATTTGATCCCCATGTGGGGACCAGATGATAGTTTTCATTTCAATCCGATGCTGTTACAGAATATTATTAAATCATCCTACTTTCAAAAATGTTGTCGGGATATAACCGATTGGAATTCCTTGGTCGATCAAATCTATTATGATGTCAAACATGTTGAACCATGGGCTCAGGGTAAGTCTTCAAATTACAGAAACAAGAAAAGGATTGAGTTCTGTTCGAAGGGATTTGACTCCATCCGCTGGGTTTGTTGTTGTCGTGTGTACCTGTTTCGTTTTTGGTATTACAAAAATCTCTCATTTCTTTTATTTTGAAACCTTTGTAATCCTTGAAAGGTACGTGCATTTTTGATGGTGTTGCTTGATGATGCATCATGCAAAGAATTTCGATTCCCATCACGGAACATTGGATGAATTCTTTTTTTTGGGTCCATGAAAGCGAAAGTGCGACATCCTAAGATGGAAAGCCCTTTTTGTGTATGTGCCTTGCTGTTAATGTTCACCTCGCCCACTCCGCCGTTCATTTCTTTCGGTGTGGAGTAGAGTTCGCTGTGTGAGGCAATCTGAACTACATCATCGTTCGTGTGAACTCACCATTAGCCTTGTCTTTTTTCTTTTCGCAACAATATCTTGATCCAATAGGAGCCCACCGAGAGCCCTCTGAAGCATTTTGCCTTCTTTTGCGACTATTGACATTACGATGTACGGAGAAACAAATGACGTTACTCCTTACGCATGCTGATAGTCCATACATTCGTGCCATCGGCTTTCTTTATTTGAGATTTGCGGGTGATCCGAAGGAGGTATACAAATGGATTGAACCCTACCTGTATGATGATGAACCCATCCAAACTCGAGCAAGTTCGATCAAACGAGGAGGTGGGACGGAAACTATGGGAGAATATGTCCGTCGAATCTTTACAGATAAGAATTATGATGGAACAATTTTCCCACGTCTTCCTGTTGAGATTGAACGTGATATTCAAGTCAAACTGTTACAAGCAGAAAAGAATGAAGAACGTGCGAAGAAACATGCAGGGAATTCACAGACGATGAATTATTTTCAAAAGCTTGGTTCTAGAGTCATGGCATTGTATGGAGACGAGGAAAACCCAATCACTTGGTACGAAGCGGTAGTAGATAGGGTCATTACCACCGATCAGGAGACACAGCAGAAGTTCCGTCATCCCAAGTTTGTTGTGACATTCACTGAATATGGAAATACAGAGACTGTCACTCTTGGTGAAATGGAAATGATGGGTGTATCTGTGGACAGACCATCCACTGGTGGAGTGACCCGTGGTGGCTACGTGGAACGCAGCAACAACAACCACATGTCACGTCTAGATGATAGAGGATCGGATTATCGAACAAATCGACCATTGGATCGAAATCGGGGATATGCGGCTGACCGTGGATACGATAGTGTTCATTCGACGTCTAACGCTAGGAATGAAAGGAGAGAAGCCAATAATCGTGGCTATGGCGATACAGGACGTGATCGGGGGTATCACAATGACCGATGGCAACGAGGAGATAGGGGAGGACCGTCCCAATCAACATCTCTTTCGGAAACCGATCTCTATGAGGAGGTCCGTCGTCGTGAGCGTGAAACAGTCACGTCAGCGAATCGGAATGCCTTCTCAAGACGACCACCGAGTACGAAAGAAAGTCTTTCCTCATCCAACAGGGATAGGTCCGCTAAGAGATCCCGTTCTCCCGATCCGTATCATCGACTACCAGCACCACCATCTCAACAGCAGCAACAACAACGACCACAGGAAGGAGGCTCGTCCGGGGGAGCCCAGTCATCACAATCTGCGCCAGCGAATGTAGCAAGGGCACCGGAAGATCTCGCGGCGATTCGTGCCAAGAAACAGAAACTACTCGCAAAGTATGGCTAAAACATGAGATAGAATTGTCAATAGACAACTAGATCTACTATAGGGGGACAGTTTTTTGCCGACGTTACAATGTGTGTACGAATAATGAACCAGAAAAGCTACATGTCATCGTCTGACTTTGTAGTTGCGGTGTGTGCCCTTTTTTGGTAAATCCTTAGTACAAGAAATTCGGGGAACTATCAAAGAGGAACGGATTCAATTCCGCCATGAATCTTGGTCCAGTGGGATTTCGGATCGTCCCTGGAACGAAATTAATCTGTCCACTAAAGGACCCCGTACTTCCCATCGGTCCAGAACAGGATTGATATTGGAAGATACCCTTACGGATTTCACCAGGTCCAACCTGGAATCCCCCCTCCGACAGAATGGGGAACATCCCAATGACACCATCACCATTCACTACATTCGTATTCCCCTCTTCATCATCTGTGATACGCCAATGTCGTGAAAATAATTGACATGTTACAAATCCTCGTTGTTCTGCAGATTGATATCCCTCTTCACCTGGTTCAAGGAGACGACAACGTATACAGTAAATGAACCCCATGTTGGTATTCTCCGTCTCACGAGCAAAGACCGCACTTCCCATGACTTCTATCCCACGCGTCACAGCACGACTCACTAAAGGTACATCCGAGGCTAACGATTTGATCGTCGTCTCGGGACCAACTGTCATAGGAAGTTGTGGAAACAATGTGATTGCATCCGGTTCCTCGGGAAGTGTTCCGAGCTTCCCAATTCGATATTGTCCCGTTGATAGCCGTCCGGCATATTCTTCCAGATACGTCAAGAAATCATCTTGACAGGGAGCGTCAACAGAATTCCGATGATGTGGATTTCGTCCCCTCGAAGAGAAACAAATTCGTCGATCGCCTGGAAGATTGGGTCGTCGACCCTCGGAGACAACCTTTCCTGTTTCTTGGTCGACATAGATTGCCTTTCCCTGTCCTTGTTGTAATCCCAAGAAATCAGCTGCGACTAGAAAATAATTTGAATTCGAACCTGATGCTTGCACAAGACTTGGATGTGTCAAACACATGGAGGAATAATAACTATAGGCATGATATCCTCCAAGTAGTCCATCAAAGGGAGACTGTTTCCGTAGGCCCCGTCCTTGACCTGATGTAAAGGAGTAGATCGCCAAGAGGGCCATCCGACATGACGTCTTTGGATATGGGAAGGAACAATCTCTACGTCCGATCAAGACTGGACGAGTCTTCGCCTCATAATCTTCAAATGCAGATCCTAAAGATGTCCGAATTTGGTGACCGACGTTGGTTTCATCATCGGCATCACACCATTGGAAGATGGTTTGCCAAAATCGTGCTGCACGGAGAAAGTACGGTGCATAGATGAAAGTCGCCCCGTCTGTCGGCCGGAGCTTATCATTCTTTTTCTGTGGTGGAAGGACACGAGCATCTACCTTTAACCAATAGCTCCATACGTGGAATGGTCCAGTCTCAATCGTGAGGATGAAATCTTCCTGTGCCGGGTCCACTCCAAAGATCGGTGTACTCCGTGGATGAGGGAATTTCACATTCAGCACCTGATTCCAGCCTGGATCTTTATTGATAGCTGCATCAATACCAAAATCACGTTGAAGGAGGATCAGCCATATCTTTTCCGACTCTATGAAGAAATGGTGTGGGGCAGCATTAGAGTACAAGATTTGGCCAAGTGAGTCATCTGTTGTTTCATGATTTTTGTTCCAATCGGACATCGAAACAACACCCCCCCCCCCCCCCCCCCCCCCCCCC
>Ga0194115_10006728_pt1 | contig 11584 bp, 11 predicted proteins | sample TA2MahsurfametaG_3_FD_148656 | JGI IMG/M metagenome (GOLD analysis project Ga0194115, IMG submission 148656) | Freshwater microbial communities from Lake Tanganyika, Tanzania - TA2015002 Mahale S4 surface | ecosystem: Environmental > Aquatic > Freshwater > Lake | place: Tanzania: Lake... | reverse complement strand
GAACAGGATGGCGCGCGCACGGCATTCGCGCGGCTTTACAGCGATATCCGTGAAGAAGCCGATCGGCTGCGCGCCAGCACCCGCGAAAGTGAGCGGTTCCTTGGCGAATTGATCGCGCTCGCGCTGATCACCCCCGCGACCGATTGCCTGCGTGTGGTGGATGGCCAGCCCGTGCTGGTGGCTTGGGGCCATGCGACGCTTGGCGAGGCACCAAGACCTGAATTGCTGATTGGCATGACGCGCCGGCGAGGGGCTGGCCTGGTGCCGATGCAGATTGTCGGCCCGCCTGCGGCACCGCCCGCGAAGCGACCGCTGCTGTTCTGGCTGCTCGGCCTGCTGGGGCTTTTGCTGTTGTTGCTTTTGTTGCTGCTGCTCTGGCGCGACCCCTTTGGTTGGTTCAAGGCCGCGCTGCCGCAATGCGTGGTGCAGCGAGGCAATGCGGAATTGCTGGATGAGCTGCGCGCCGCCCAGGCGCGCGAGGCGGCGCTGCGCGGCGACATCGTGCGACAAATGCTGCGCCTCGGGGATCGGCGCACCGCTTGCCCACCACCCGAGCCGCCACCGCCACCGCTACAGCGCCGGGTTGAACAACCCCCACCACCCCCGCCGCCGCGCCAGGAAGATGCGGAACGCGCCCGGCGTGAAGGCGCACGCAGCGGTCGGGTGCAGATCATCCTTGCCTGGGATGATCGTAATGATCTTGACCTGATGATGATCTGCCCGAATGGCGAAAGGCTTTATTTCGACCATCGCCAAGCCTGTGGCGCCGTATTGGATGTGGACCGCAATGCCGGCAATAGCGCGCTGATCGCGACGCCAGTGGAGAATATTGTCTTCGCCGCGGAACCCGCGCCGGGGCGCTACCGGATCATGGTCTGGCATTTCCAGAACAACCCGCCCGCGCGGGCGTCTTCGCCCTATCGCGTGACAGTGAAGCGCGAAGGTAGGCCGGATCAGGTGTTCACCGGGCGGGTGGCGGCCGGGCAACAATTGGAAGTGGGGCATTTCGATGTGCCCTGATGCAACATGCAGCCGCTGATTACCCTGCCGCTTGATGGCTACCCCGCAATCCTGCCGGCGGGGCAGGATCATGCGGCGGCGCATCGCGCTTTAACGGCACTGCTGAATGCTGCGCTAGGGTCGGAGGTCACCGGCTTTTTCGCGCCCGTCAGCGCCAGCGAACAGGGCTTGAGTTTCTTCGCCCCCGAGGGCCGTGTGGCGCGGTTTGCCGAGTTGGATGCCACGGGGCGCGACAGGCTGCGTGCCGAAATTGGGCGGATCATCAGCGAACTCCGTCGCGCCGCTGCGCTGGCGGCAGCGAATGATCCGGCGGCTGCCGGGCATTTGCCCGCTTTGGTCGCAGCCGCGATTGAAATTCCGAGTTTTGAACAGGTTTTCGCCCATGAAGGCCGCCCTGTGCTGGCCGGCTGGGGCACCGCACCCGGCAAGGCGCCGGGCGGGCTTGGCCTGCTCAGCGATTTGGATGATCGCAAGCCCGCCGAAGCGCCTACCCGCGTCCCCTTGGCAGCGCTTGGTGCGGCCGTGCTTGGGCTGTTCCTGTTGGGTGCATTGGCGGCCTTTGCCTCACCCTGGATCGCGCGTTGGCTGGCGCCGGAGCCCGGCATGTGCCGCATCGAGCAGGGCGATCTGGACGCCATGCAAACCCTGCTCCGCGAAAGGGAGCGGGAGCGGGAATTGCGACACCGTCTGGCCATGCTGGAGGAAGAACTGGGCCGCCGTCGTGCCGAATGCCCGCTGCCTGCAGCGCCACCTCGCCCGCCGCCACCGGCGCCAGAACCGCCGCGCCAACCGGAACCTCGGCCAGAACCGACGCCAGAGCCGCCGCGCCTGCCGACACCCCCGCCGCCACCGCCGCGCCCGACACCGCCTCCGCCACCGCCGCCACGCCCCGTGGAGCACCCGCCCAATGTCGAGCCCTGCGATACTGACGTGCAGAGCGGTGGGCGCGGCATTACCGAAACGCAGCATTTTCTGGGGCCTAACCCCGGGCGCGTGACCATCACCTACAACACGCGGATCGAACCTGACCGGATCAGGGTTTATCATCGCGGGCGGTCTCTGGCGGAAACGCCGGGCTTTGTTTCCGGCACGGGCAGCCTTTCCTTCGATTGGAACCCACCACGCGGTGGGTCGGCTGAGGATTATGTCGTGACCGTTGAAGTGATGGGTACGCCTGGTTCGCCTTCTACCCGTTGGGATTATCGCATCGGTTGTCCGGGAGGGGGGCGCTGATGGAATTGCGATGATTTCGCCGCAATGCTGCGCGGTTGCTGCCTTAGTGATGGAGTGGTATTCGATGAATGAAGGGAGTCTACGCCAATGACCGTCATGGCCCTCACCCGCCGTAAGCCTGCGCTAAAAGGTACGGTCGCCTTGCTGTCGCTATCCTTGCTTTTGCCTGCCTGCCAAAACCCCAATGTGGGCGCCGGCGGCCAGCCGCTCACGGCAGAACAACAGGCCATGCGCCAGCAATCGCAGCGCTGGAACCAAACAGCCGCGACCGGTGCGCTCGCGGGTGCGGCAACGGGTGCTGCAGCGGCGGCGGCATTTGGGCGCGGCAATACAGGGCAGAATGCGCTAATCGGTGCGGGCATTGGCGCTTTGGTCGGGCTTGCCGCCGGCATGGCAGTCGCGGAACGCAATCTTGACTTTGAAAAGCGCGAAGCGAGTGCTTCCCAGCGCATTCAATCGGCGCAGCAGGTCGCGAGCAACCTCAACAATACCGCCGCCGCTTCCGAACAGGTGGCGAAGCAGAATCAGCAGCGCCTGGCGCAGCTTGATCGGCAATATCGCGCCGGGCAGATCACCGCCGCGCAATACCGATCACAGACCGAAACCATGCGCCAGGATGCCGAATTGATGCGCAAGACCGCCGGCGAAGCGCGTGATGCGCGTCAGCGCCTGGTCTCGAGTGCGCGGGAAGTACCGCAATTGATGAGTGAGGAAGCGAAGATTGATCAGGCGCAGCGCCGGCTGGAAGCCGCTGCGGATGATTTGGAATCCGCGCTCCGCCGCGTGCCGACAGGTTGATCCGCCATGACACTGAAATCCTTTGGCGCCATCGCGCCGCTGCTGATCCTTGCCGGTTGCGCCGGTGCCGGCGCCGGCCCTGCTTCCGAACGCGGCTTTTTCACCGGCATTGGTGCTGCTGTGAGTGGCGAGGATGTGCGCGGCACGCAACGGCTGGAAAGCTCTGCCGCACTGCAGGAACGCGCAGCACTTATGGCGGCTGAGCGCAATACGGCTGCGCAAGCCGAAGCAGCGCGCACCGGTGCCGCAGCGCGCAATGCCGAGGCGCGGCTGGCGGCGCAGCAGCGCAGCCTTGCCGAGCAGCGCGCAACGCTTGAACGGCTCCGCGCTGAGCATGCACAAAACCCGGCGGCGGCGACGGAAGGCGCCAGGCTGCAATCGGAATTGGATGCACAGAATCGTGACATCCGCGCGGCGGCAGCACGGTCCGGTGGGCCATCCGCGGATCAGGTGCAGCGTATTGAACGCCGCGCGGGTGAATTGGGTGCGGCCTTGCAGCGCTTTGGGCGGATTTAGAGTGGATCGCGTTCAGATGGAAAATCTGAACGCGTGAAGATGCTCGCAGAACAACGAGGTAGAGCGGCTGGCGTGAACTTATGTGAACGAAACACGCTCTAAAGTGCCGCTTGGCCGCTATTCGTCGAGCGATTCCGGCAAATACCCCGTGCGCAGTACATGCGGCCAGGCGTGGTTGGCGCCCACTTCCTCGGCCCGCTGCGCAGCGCTTTCCCAGTTATATACAAGGGAGATCAGCTCGGCCATCGGCTTCGCCCCCTCAGTCGCGTGGATGATGGCGTAGCGCGCATGGGGAGATCGCGCCTCGGCGCGGTGTGGATGATCACCGCGCGTCACACGAAAGCCGGGCAGGCCAAGGCTGCCGGGGTTGACCACCAGCGGGCCGTCGCCGGGCAAGTGAATGATGCTCGATTGATGGCTATGGCCGCACAGCACGACGCGCGCTGCCATGCCATCCGCACCAAGCCTGTCGCGAATAGCCGAAAGCGGCGATGGCACCAGGATGCCGTGGCGCGGGTCTTCCAACAGATTGCGCACATCGGACGCGGGCGTGCCATGGCAGGCGAGGATTCCCGGCGCGGGTGTCAGGCGTTCCGGCAAGGCGTAAAGCCAGGCGCGTTGATCGCCAGAGGTTTCCTTGAAGGCGAAGCCATCCTGGCCCTTAAGACCCTCAGCCACGCGATCCGTCAGCCAGCGATCATGATTGCCGCGAATGGTCGGGATATTCTTGTCCATCAATAAGCGCGTTGTCTCATTGGGCCAGCACATGCCGGACGCGCAATCGCCAAGGCAGATGATGTTGGTGATGCCGCGCCGCGCGATATCATCCAGCGCCGCTTCTAGTGCCGCGACATTGCCATGGATGTCGGAGATGACCGCAAGGCGCATGGTGTGGCTTCCTGTTTGAGGAAGCCACACCATGCCATGACCGGCCATTAACTTGAAGGGTTACCCCACCAACCGCTGCACCGCCGCAACAAGTTCCGGCGCATCCCAGACCGCCTCGCCTTCCAGCCGTGCTACTTCCCGCCCAACGCGGTCAATGATCACCGTAGTCGGCAGGCCCCGCGCCCCCAAGGCCCGGGCCGCCGCGCCGAGCGGGTCGAGCCATATGGCAAGCTCCTTAAGGCCCAGCCGCTGATAGAAGGGTTCCACCTTCGCCCGCCCCCCGCGATCGGAAGACAGCGCCAGCACGGCAATACGCTCGGCCCGAACCATCGCCAGCAAGCGGTCCAGCGCGGGCATCTCCGCGACACAGGGCGGGCACCAGGTAGCCCAAAGATTGACCACCAGCCCCTGCCCGGCAAAGGCCGCCAGGCCCGTTTCCTTGCCATCCGCATCGGTGAAGCTGATCATCGCCGCCGGCGCCGGGTTGGCGGCCTCGCGCAGTTTCTCGAGCCCCTTCGCGGCCCACCCTTGCCGCGATGCGCCGGGCGCGAGTAGCGTAGCGCCAATCAAGGCCGGGGTGCCAAACATCGCAGCACGGCGTTTCAGAACCAGCACGAAAGACACTCCCTCCGCATGAGCAGCAGCGCGAACCAGCAATGGGGCGGACGTTTCGTCGAAGGCCCCTCGGTCATCATGGCCGCCATCAATGCCTCGATCGGGTTTGACCGCAAGATGTGGCGCCAGGATATCCAAGGCAGCTTGGCCCATGCCGCCATGCTGAAGCATGTAGGGATTATCAGTGCGGAAGACGAGGCCGCCATCCGCGATGGCCTTGCAAAAATCGCCGCCCGGATCGAAGCCGGTGATTTCCCCTTTGATGACACGCTTGAGGATATTCACATGAATATCGAAGCGCGGCTGACGGAAACCATCGGTGAGGCCGGCAAGCGCCTGCACACGGGCCGGTCACGCAATGACCAGGTGGCGCTGGATGTGCGGCTTTGGGTGCGCGATGCAATTGATGGGCTTTCTGAGCAGATCAAGGATGTGATGGGCGCCCTGGTCGCGCGTGCGGAAGAACATGCGGGCAGCGTCATGCCTGGCTTCACGCATTTGCAGCCGGCGCAGCCTGTCACCTTCGGCCACCACATGCTGGCCTATGTTGAAATGCTGTCGCGTGACTTGTCGCGGCTGGCGGATTGCCGGGCGCGCCTGAACGAAAGCCCGCTTGGCGCGGCAGCTTTGGCGGGCACTGGCTTTGCGATTGATCGGCACATGACCGCGAAGGCTCTGGGTTTTGATCGGCCCATGCGGAACAGCTTGGACGCCGTGGCGTCGCGCGATTTCGCGGCTGAATTCCTGTTCTGCTGCGCCATGTGCAGCGTGCATCTTTCGCGTCTGGCGGAAGAGATTGTGATCTGGACCAACCCCTATTTCGGGTTTGTGAAACTGTCGGATGCGTTCACCACCGGCAGTTCCATGATGCCGCAAAAGCGCAACCCTGATGCGGCGGAGCTTGTGCGCGGCAAGACAGGCCGTGTGATGGGCGCGCTGATGGGCATGCTGACCGTGATGAAGGGCCTGGCGCTGGCCTATTTCAAGGATATGCAGGAAGACAAGGAAGGCATTTTTGATGCTGCCGAAAACCTGACCCTGACCTTGGCTGCCACTGCCGGCATGGTGCGGGATATGAAGCCGCAGACGGAACGGCTGGCCGCCGCTGCCGGCGCTGGGTTTTCCACCGCGACTGATTTGGCGGATTGGCTGGTGCGCAACCTGAAAATGCCTTTCCGTGATGCGCATCATGTCACCGGCACGCTGGTTGCCAAGGTAGAGGCGCACGGCGTTGATCTTTCCGGCCTGACGCTCGCGGAAATGCAGGCGGTGGAACCGCGCATCACACAAGGCGTGTTTGATGTGCTGACGGTTGAAGCCTCCGTCCGGTCCCGCACTTCCTATGGCGGGACAGCGCCGGCCAATGTCGCCGCCATGGCCGCGGAATGGAAGGCCAAGCTGGCATGAGGTTTTGCGCGCGGCCCCTGTTGCTGCTGCTGGCGGTGGCCTTTCTGGCCACGGCTTGCGGCCGAATGGGGCCGATCCGCCCGCCTGGCCCGGCGGAGGATTTGACCCATCCGCGGATGTACCCAAATCGCTGAGCCCCCGAATTAGCGCTTGCGATAAGCCGCACGCATCACGACAATAGAGGAATGGCTTCCCCTGCACCTGCCCTTGCTCCGGTCGATGACCCGTCCTTTTCCGAATTGCTCGCGCAGCGCCCGCAGCTTACGCGCCACGCGCATGATGGGCTCGTCATGGAAGATGTGCCACTGGCGCGTATCGCCGAAGTTGTGGGCAGCCCGACCTGGGTCTATTCCGCCGGCACCCTGCGCCGCCGCGCCCGCGCCTTGCGTGCTGCCCTGGCCGAAGCCGGGCTGACTGCCACCGTGCATTTCGCCACCAAGGCCAATGATAATCTGGCCGTGCTAGCGCTGCTCGGGCGCGAAGGGCTTGGCGCTGATGTGGTGAGCGAAGGCGAATTGCGCGGCGCCCGCGCCGCCGGTATTCCCGCCAGCGCCATTGTCTTTTCTGGTGTGGGAAAAACCGAACGCGAAATCCGCTTGGCGCTTGCTGAGAACATCATGCAAATCAATGCTGAAAGCATCGAGGAAATTGACATGATTTCCGTAATCGCTGCCGGCATGGGGCGCACGGCGCCAGTTGCCATTCGCGTCAACCCGGATGTGGATGCAAAGACCCACGCCAAGATCACGACAGGCCTTAGCGAAAACAAATTCGGCGTGGCTTATGATAATGCGCTGGCGCTTTACGCGCGTATGGCTGCGCTGCCCGGCATTCGCCCGATTGGTGTTGCGACGCATATCGGCAGCCAGATTACGGTCGGCATGGGCGCCTTTCGCGCCGCCTATGCGCGACTTGCAGCGCTGGTGCGCGCCATTCGCGCCCATGGCCTGCCGTTTGAGCGCATTGATTGCGGCGGCGGGCTTGGCATTGCCTATCGCGATGAAATCGCCCCCGCACCGGCTGCGCTGGCCGGGGCGATCAAGGCAGAGCTTGGCGCGCTTGGCCTGCCCATCATGCTGGAACCAGGGCGCTGGATTGCCGGGCCGGCGGGGGTGCTGCTCTCGCGCGTCGTTCTGCAAAAGCAGGGCGCGGCGCGGCGCTTTGTGGTGCTGGATGCGGCGATGAATGATTTGCTGCGCCCGGCCATGTATGATTCTTGGCATGGCATTTTGCCGGTCTCGCCTGCCGCGCTGGTGGCGCCGTTGGCGCCAGCTGATGTTGTTGGGCCGGTTTGCGAAAGCAGCGATTGCTTCACGCGGGATCGTGCACTGCCGGATCTTCCGCCGGGCGCCCTGGTCGTGCTGCTGGATGCGGGCGCTTACGGCGCCACCATGTCCTCCACCTATAATGCGCGCCCCTTGGCGGCTGAGGTTTTGGTGGATGGCGCCCGCTTCGCCGTGGTGCGCGACCGCCAATCCTATGAGGCTTTGCACGCCGGCCAGCGCGTGCCGGAATGGCTGATGTAATGAGCACAACGCCGGGGAAAGCGCCGCCTGAGAATCGGGGGCTTGGTGCCCTGGGCTTGAAGCTCGGCCTTTCACGCCTGGCGCTTCGGTGGGAAGGCGCCTGGCGCGCGCTTTGGCCGCCGCTGGGTGTTGTTGGGGCCTTCCTCGCGCTCGCTTTCACCGGCTTGCTGCCCTTGCTGCCGCCGGTACTCCATCTGCTGATCCTGATCGTCTTTACTGCCGCGCTTGGGTATGTTGCCTATCGCGCCGTGCTTGGGCTGAGTGCACCAGCAGCGGATGCAGCAGCGCGGCGGTTGGAACGGGATTCTGGCCTGGCGCATCGCCCCCTTGACGTGCTGGCAGACCGCCCCGCCGGTAATGACCCCATGGCGCAGGCGCTATGGCAGGCGCATCGGGACCGCGCGGCGGCAGAGCTTGGGCAGTTGCGTGTGGCGCGGCCCTCACCTGGGCTCGCGTCACGTGACCCGCGCGCCTTGCGCGCAGCCGTGCTGGTGACGCTGGTGGCAGGGCTTGGTATGGCGGGGCGGGAAGCGCCGGAACGGCTGCTCGCAGCCCTGATGCCGCCCTTTGCGGAGCCGCCTGCTGCGCCAATAGCCTTGGCGGCGCGGTTTGAAGCCTGGGTAACGCCGCCCGCCTATACCGGTGCGCCGCCGCAATTCCTGAAGGCAGAAGGCGGCGCGGTGGCAGTGCCGGCGGGCAGCCGCTTGCATATGGTTTTCTCGGGCAACGCCAATCCGCCGGAGCTGCGCCTGAGCAGCAACGTCCATGCTTTTGCGCGCATGGATGCGCAAAGCCATGCGGTTGAACTGCCTTTGACCGCGGGCGGCAGCTTGGTGCTGAAGCGAGATGGGCGCGATGTGGCGCAATGGGCGCTGACGCTGACCCCCGATGCACCGCCCTTGGTCACCTGGGACCCGGGACCGGCCCGTGCAGGCCGCGGGCTTGGACTGCGCCTGCCTTGGAAGGCGGAAGATGATTGGGGCTTGGTGGCGCTCAGGCTCGAGTTGCGCCTGAAGCAAAGGCCAAGCGCGCCGCCGGTGGTGCAGGACATGCCCTTGCCAGGTGGCGCGCCGCGTAAGGCACAGGGCGCGGCGCAGCATGATTTTTCCACCCATCCCTGGGCCGGGCTGGAGGTGGAAGCCCGGCTGTTCGCCCGCGATGGCGCAGAACAGGAAGGCAAATCCGAAGGCGCGTTTCTGGTGCTGCCGGAACGGCGCTTTTCGCATCCAGTTGCGCAGCAATTGATTGCGCTTCGGCGCGCGCTGTCACTCGACCCAGGCGCGCGGGACCCCGCAAAACGCGAATTGGACCGCATCACCAATGCGCCCGAGGCCTTCGAACATGACACAGGCATCTTCCTGACCCTGCGAGCGGCGCGGCATCGGCTGGGGCGAAACCGGCGTGATGAAGCCGTGCCGGAAGTGCAGCAGATTTTATGGGATGTGGCAGTGGCTTTGGAAGAAGGCCGCACGGATCGCACCGCGCGCGCCTTGAACCAGACGCGAGAGGCATTGCGTGAGGCTTTGGAAGAAGCCCGCCGCGATAATACCGAACGCAGCCCCGAACAGCGCGCCGAATTGCAGCGCCGCATTCAGGAATTGCGCGAAGCGATCCGCCAGCATCTGGAAGCTTTGGCTGAACGCATGCAGCGCGAAAATAATGAAGCGCTGGCCTATGACCCGCAGCTGCGCGTGTTTGATCTCCGCGAATTGGAACGCCGCACGCGCCGCCTGGAAGACGCGGCACGCCATGGCCGGCAAGAAGATGCCGAACGCGAAATGGCCGAGCTTGAGGAAATGCTGCAAGCCCTGGAAGAAGGCCGCACTAGCCGGGCTGAGGATCGCCAGCGCCAGCAGCGCCAGCGCGGCCAGCAGCAGATGGGCGCTTTGCAGGATATGGTGCGGCGCGAGGCAGAAATGCTGGACCGCGCGCATCGCCGCAGCGATGAACAAGAAAATACGCGCGGCGATCAACGGCGTTCGCAGCAACAACTGCAACGCGCGCAAACGCCCGAAGCGCGCGAAGAAGCGGCGCGGGATGCGGGCACCCAACGTGCGCTACGCCGCGCGCTCGGTGAATTGATGCAGCAATTTGGCGAATTGACTGGCGATGTGCCGACACCTCTGGCCGAGGCTGATCGCGCCATGCGTGATGCGGCAGAGGCGCTCGCTGAAGGGCGCGACCCGCGCGGCGCGCAGCAGCAAGCCATTCGCGCGCTGACGGAAGGCGGGCGGCAAATGTCGCAGCGCATGCAGCGCCAATTCGGCCCCCCGCAGCCCGGCGAAGGTGGGGGCGAGGGTGAGGGTGAGGAAATGGCCGGCGGCCAGCAGGGCGGCGAAGGCCAGGATCAGCAAAACCAGCTCGGCGAAGGCCGTGATCCGCTCGGGCGTGACCGGCGCGAAACCGGTGGGTCAGCGCAGGATAATGCCGGCGATACGCTGGTGCCAGGCGAAGCGGAACGCCTGCGATCACATCAATTGCAGCAGGAACTCCGCCGTCGCGGCGCGGAACGCGGACGCCCGCCGGTAGAGCTCGACTATATTGATCGGCTGCTCAGGCGGTTTTGAAACGCGGCTAATCACTCAAACACCCGTGCCCAATCTTCCCGCATGGACACCACCTGCCAGCCCCGCGTCGGCACTGCATCCAGGGCGCGCGCCAGCCGCCCGACATGGCTTTCCCGGTCATAGGCAAATTGACGTTCCGCATCGTCATGGCGAATGATCATGCCGAAGCGCCGCCCGGCACCTTCCGTGGTGTAACGCAGCATTTCAAAATCGCCATTGGAATTGCCGAAGGCTGCAATCGGGCGCCGGCCGATATGACGCGCAATGCCAATCGGTTTTCCCGGGCCATCATTAATGAAATCCACGCGCGGTTCGCGCAGCACCATCAGGCGCCCGGCATCTTCCGTTACCTTCAGTGCAAAACTTGATCCCACAACATGCTGCGGGGGAATGCCGTAGGTGTCTTCGGAAAAGGCGCGCACGAATTCAACGCCACCGCCTGAGACATTGAAATTCGTGAAGCCCACAGCGCGCACAAAGCGCAGCATTTCAAGCATTGGCTGATAGACCAGCGCGGTCTAGGGCAGGTTCCATTTCAGGTGCCGCGCCATTCTGAGCCAATCAGCAGCGATGCAGTGAAATGCCTCGGGAGAATTGCCGGCTATGGCGGCGCCCGCCAGGCGCATCAGCCCTTCAGTGCTGCCCGCCATTGCGCCATGCAGATCACCCGCAATGGCCGCGCGGAACACTGCATCCTGCTGCCAGGTAGGATTTTCCGGCGTCAGGGTGCGCATGCAATCAAGGATGAAGATAAGCTGCGGATAGACGGGTTGTTCCACCCAAAGCGTGCCGTCATTGTCATAGACCGCAATGCGCTCAGCGGGCGGGACAAAATGCGCGCTGCCTTCGCGCGTGACAGCAGCAACGAAATCCAGCAGCGCGCGTGTCCAGCCCCATTTTTATGTACCAGTGATTTGTGGGTTTACTAAGCATGTTTCGGGTGCCGGCGGCCGCATTCCGAGGGCGTGGTGGGGCCGGACATGGTTATATTGGTGGAGCCATTGATTGATGACA
>Ga0194115_10006725_pt1 | contig 11586 bp, 10 predicted proteins | sample TA2MahsurfametaG_3_FD_148656 | JGI IMG/M metagenome (GOLD analysis project Ga0194115, IMG submission 148656) | Freshwater microbial communities from Lake Tanganyika, Tanzania - TA2015002 Mahale S4 surface | ecosystem: Environmental > Aquatic > Freshwater > Lake | place: Tanzania: Lake... | reverse complement strand
TGTCGAAGAATGCTTCGCCGGGCTTGGGGTGCTGGAATTGCTCGAAGGCACCGTATTGCTGGATGAAGGCCCGCGCCATCAGGGCCATGCGGAAGTGGTGCGCGCCCTATTGCGAAAGATTTAGGCGCTCACGCTGGGTTGTCCCCACAGGAACGCAAGGTTACAAGGGGAATCGTGCAACCCGCGCCGCTCATCACCCCGTCGCTTCTCGCCGCCGATTTCGCCAAACTCGGCGAAGAAGTGCGTGCCGTCACCGCTGCCGGGGCGGATTGGCTGCATCTGGACATCATGGATGGGCATTTCGTGCCCAACATTTCCTTCGGTCCGGGGCTGATCAAGGCGCTGCGCCGCCACACCAACATTCCCTTTGATGTGCATTTGATGATTGCCCCAGTTGACGCCTATTTGCAGGCTTTCGCTGATGCCGGGGCAGATCTGATTTCGCTCCATCCTGAAGCCGGGGCACATTTGCATCGCTCACTGCAAACCATTCGGGGCCTCGGCAAAAAGGCCGGCGTGGTGCTGAACCCAGCCACCCCCATCGCTGCCATCGAACATGTGCTGGACCTGTGTGACCTTATCCTGGTCATGTCGGTCAATCCCGGCTTTGGCGGGCAGAGCTTCCTTGAAAGCCAATTGCCGAAAATCGAAAAGCTGCGCCGGCTGATCGAAGCCTCGGGCCGCGATATCCGCTTGCAGGTGGATGGCGGCGTCACCGCCAAAACCGCGCAGCTGTGCCTGAATGCGGGCGCTGATGTGCTGGTGGCCGGCACGGCAGTATTTGGTGCGCCGGATTACGCCGCCGCGATCAAGGCTTTGCGCGGGGGTGCGGCATGATCAATCTGCTGCGCGGCGCCCGACAAAAGCTCGCGCGGCTGCGCCCGGTGCGGGTGCCCGATGCCCCTGCCCGCCCCTTCCGAGACCTTTGGCCCGGCGATGCCGCCCGTGGCGCGCGTCTGCTACGCGGAGAAGCCGATTTCACCGGCACCATCCGCCCCATGCGCCTGCTTGCCGAAGGTGGTGAACCCTGGGGCGGCAACGGCGCCTCCCCCGCCTGGCGCGCTGCTGCCCATGGCTTCGCCTGGATGCGGGATTTGCGCGCGCTGGGGACAGATGCCGCCCGGCTGCGCGCCCGCGCCCTGACCGCCGATTGGCTGCAATCCGGCTGGGAAGAAGATATCGCCGATGCGCCGGAAGTGGCCGGCGCGCGGATTTCCGCCTGGCTCGGCCATTGGGATTTCTTCGCCGCGACGGCCGAGGATGTTTTCCGCCGTCAGGTCATGCAGCGGCTCGCGCAGGATGCGCGCGATCTGGTGGGCGCCTTGCCGGCAGAGGAAGACCATTGCGGCGCGCTGGTGGCGCTGAAGGGCGCACTTGCTGCTGCCGTTGCCTTGGAAGAAGAAGCCTATCTGCAACGTGCCATCCGCTTCCTGCCTGCCGAAATCGAACGCCAATTCCTGCCCGATGGTGGGCATGTGGAACGATCCCCCGCGCAGCAACTCGCCGCGCTGCAAGACCTGATCGAAATCCGCAATTTGCTTCATGGCGTGGGCGTGGAAGCGCCACCGCATTTGCTGGCCGCACTCGACCGCGCTGCGCCTGCGCTTCGCCTGTTCCGCCATGGCGATGGCGGCTTGGCGCTGTTCAATGGCGCGCGGGAAGAAAACTCGGCACTGCTTGATCTGGTGCTAACGCAGGGTCAGGCGCGCGGGCGCGGCGCGTTGGAATTGCCGGACACTGGCTTTCAGCGCCTGCAAGCCGGGCGAACCGTCATCATCATGGATGCCGGGCCGCCGCCACGCGGGCGCGGCGCCCCCACCGGGCTTGGCGGCCTGCCAAACGGCGCGGACCGCTTTTCCCATGCCGGCACGCTGTCCTTTGAAATGTCGGTCGGGCGAGATCGGCTGATCGTGAATTGTGGCGCGGCACCAGCAGGTGAGGAAGCCTGGCGCGATGCACTCCGCGCCACCGCTGCCCATTCAACCCTGGTGCTGTCCGACACAAATTCCAGTGAGCTGCGCCCCGAGGGCCTGGGCCGCAAGCCTGAGACGCTGGAGGTGGAACGCCAGGAAGCCACCGGCGCGCAATGGTTGGAAGTAAGCCATGATGGCTGGCGCGGCCCCTTTGGTGCGGTGCATCGCCGGCGGCTTTACTTGGCGGAATCAGGCGATGATTTGCGCGGTGAGGATGTGCTGGAACTGCCGCCCGATGCGCCCTTGCCGATTTTCGTTGTGCACTTTCATTTGCATCCCGCCGTGACGGCCGTTCTGTTACAGGACGAAAGTGCGGTGCTGCTGCGCTTGGCTTCCGGGGCAGGCTGGAAGCTCCGCGCCAAGGGCGCACGCGTTGCCCTGGAAGACAGCATCTATCTGGGCGGTGAGGCGCGGCGCAGCCTGCAAATTGTGCTGCATGCCGAAGAAAATGAGGTTTCGCTGCAATGGGCGATCACACGCGTCAGCCTGCCCGGCGCGGTGCCTGCCGTTTAAGGCGCCTTGCTTGAATGGGGCTGGACGGGTTGCACTTTAAGAACGCGGATCAAACCTCCACCACCACATAATCGGCTTCAATTTTCACCGGAAATGTCTCGGCCTGATAAGGCCCTTCAACCAAAGCAGCGCCCGCTTCCACATGCGCCGGAAAGGCGCGCACCTTGGTCCGCTGCGGATCGAACCAGCTTTTGCCGGTGCGGATATCAAATTCCCAGTTATGCCAGGGGCAGCGCACCATCTCCCCCGCACGGGAGAAATGATACTTTCCCGGTTCATCACTCAGCGTCAGGCCGCACAAGATACCGCCGGAAAGCGCGCTGCCCTGGTGCGGGCAACGATCGAGCAGCGCGAAGAACTCACCACCCAGATTGAACACCACAATCTTCTTGCCATCCGCTTCCACCAGCTTCCGGCCACCGGGCGGGATTTCATCCACCGCCGCAACAATATGCCGCGCCATTACAGCCGATAGAAGTTGCGCGCATTGCCGCCGAAAATTGCGGCGCGCTTTTCTGCCGGAATGAAGGACGGAATCGCAATGCGCGGATCGTCAAAATCCCAATGCGGATAGTCGCTGGCATAAAGAATGCGATCCCAGCCAATCCATTCCATCGCATCCAGCAAATGCTCACCCTTGGCTGGCTCTTCAATCGGCTGGGTCGAGACATAGACATGTTCGCGCATATATTCGCTTGGCGCGCGCTTCAGATGCGGCACCTCATCACGCAGGCGCTTCCAGTTATTGTCCAAGCGCCAGCCGATTGATGGCATCCACCCAAAGCCGCATTCAATCATCACGATCTTGAGGCTGGGGAAGCGTTCAAACACGCCTTCCACCACGAAGGACGCGACCTGGGCCTGGGCACTGGTCGCGTGTTCCTGCACTTCTTCCACATAAAAGGAAGGCCAGCCGCCATTGGTCATGGCATTGCCGGAAAAACCAAAAGCATGAATGCCGATCGGCAGGCCCACTTCCGCCGCGGCCTCATAAATTGGCCAATAGCGCTTGCGGCCGAGCGGTTCGGATGTGCGGCTCATCAGCAGCACCTGGCAGAAGCGGCCATCACCGGCGCGCTTGCGGATTTCCGCCGCTGATGCAACCGCATCCTCATAAGGCACCACGATGGAAGCGCGCAGCCGCGCATCATGATCCACCCAATGCGCCAATTGCCATTCATTCACTGCATGGGCGAGGGCGGCGGAAAGCTCATCATTCACATCACCCTGACCGGAAGGCTGCAAGGGGTTGAGCACGCCAATATCCAGCCCGTAATGATCCAGGAATTGCTTTTGCACAAAGCCCAGATCGGAAGCGGGCGGCTGACCCTGCGGCCCCCAGGCATCGCGCCGGCTCGCGAGCGGTGCGGCTTTCGGGAAGGGATAGCCCTTGTGAAAACCATGCCGCGCATGAATGCCGTAGGTGGTGAGGCGATGCCACATGGCATCGGTCATGAAGGGGCGGTATTCGCCCAAATCGGCGCAGCGCGGATGGATATCGCAATCCACCAGACCAAGCGTCGCGGCGGCGGGCCGCCCAGGGGCGGCGATGGGGCGGATGATGTTCATGCCGGGACTCCCTCCCTAAGGCGAGTGTAAGTGGCGCGCGGGTTATCCACCATGATTTTCTTGAGCAAAGCCGCATCAAGCCCCTTGGGAACGGTGGCGTCCCCCTCAAAATGCGCATGCGGCCAATCGGAGGACCAGAGCAGCAACTCATCCGATCCCAAATGTTCCATCAGCCGCGCCATGGTATCGGCTTCTTCCGGCACATCCAGCGGGCGGATCGAAAGCCGCACATGGTCTCGCACATATTCCGATGGCGGGCGATCCAGCCAGGGCACTTCAAAGCGCACGCCCTTCCAGGATTTCACGAGCCGCCACAGGAAGGATGGCAACCAGGACACGCCGCTTTCGAGCAGCACGACCTTGAGCTTCGGGAATTTCACAAACACGCCTTCCGTGATCAGCGACGCAAGCGATGCCTGAAACCCCATGGAATTCGCCGTGTATTCCTCAAGATAATAGGAAGGCCAGCCAACCGAGGTAACCGGGTGGCGCCAATTGCTGCCGGCATGGATCGCAAGCGGCATGTCATGGCGCGACAGCGCCTCATAAACCGGCCACCATTCGCGCCGGCCAAGTGGAATTTCGCCCATGCAAAGCGTCATGGCCTGCACGAAGCGGTGATCGGGCGCGAGCCGTTCAATCTCGGCCACTGATTCTTCAATGGCATTGGGCAGCAGGATGGAAGCGCGCAGGCGCTGATCACCTTCCAACCATTCGGCACGGATCCAATCATTCGTCGCGCGCGCAAAGGCCGCTGAGAGGTCTCGGCTAAAGGGCAACTGCACCGGGAAAAGCGGGTTGAGGATGCCAGTGCCGACCTGCCAGCGATCCAGCACCTGCGCTTGCAGGGTTGCGACATTGCAAGGCGCTTCACCCTTTGGTCCGCGCCAATCGGCGCGCACGGTGGAAGGTGCTGCGGGCGGCCAGGAAGCGCTTTCAAGCTGGAATACGCCGCGTTCTTTCAGGCTGCTGCGCCAATGCGGTTCCATATAGTGGAACAGGCTTGCCATGCTGGGCAGGCCCGGATGCAAATCGCAATCTATTGCCGCTTCAGTCACGGTTCCTCCTGCGCTTCAACCAGTCATGCGCGAGCGGAGCATCCTCCCTTTTTTCGGGGGGATCAATGGCCGGGAAGCGCCATGATCGCGGCGCGATGGGGCAAGGCAGGCACCGCGCCTTCCTGGGTGCAGGCCAGCGCACCCGCCATGACGGCCTGGCGCAAGGTCTTTTCCGGCGTGAAGCCTTCCGCGCTGAAGACAGCGAAGGCGCCAAGGAAGGCATCGCCGGCGCCGGTGGTATCCGCCACCGTCACGCGGGGTGGCGCAGCATCAATCACCACACCATCCGGGCGCGCCCAAAAGGCACCGGCGGCGCCGGCGGTCACGATCACATCCCGCATCGTCTCGGCCGCGAGCGCCAATGCAAGGGCCGCGGGTTCGGCTTCACGCTGCGCCAGAATGGCGGCTTCGGTTTCATTCAGCACAAGCATATCAGTGGTGGCGAGAAGCTCCGGCGCAATCGGCGCCGCAGGGGCGACATTCAGGACGCGGCGCGCCTTGGGCAGCGCGCGAAACAGCGCGGCTGTGGCGGCTTGCGGCGTTTCAAGCTGCGCGAGAGCAACGGCAACATCCGCAGGCGGCGAAAAGCCAGGCGGCAGGCTCAACCCCGCATTGGCGCCGGGGATGATGATGATCTGATTCTCGCCCGCCGCATCAAGCAGGATGGTGGCAGCGCCGGTGGGCGCCCCGGCGGTTTGCACAGCGCCCGCTTCAATGCCTTCTGCCGCCCAAAGCGCGCGCGCAGCCTTCCCCGCCGCGTCATCACCAATCGCTGCGATCAGCGCAACACGCCCGCCCGCCCGCGCTGCGGCTACCGCCTGGTTACTGCCCTTGCCGCCATGGAATTCGGCCATGCCAAGCGCCGTGAGCGTTTCCCCCGGCGCGGGAAAGCGCGCCAGGCGCAGCACCGTATCGCGATTATAGGAACCGATAACGAGAATACCGCCCATAAGGGCAAAGCCTGCGGGGCGCATTCGCCCCGGTCAAGCATGAAATTACCTGAGGCAGGCCGCCACATGGGGCAGGAAATGCTGCACCGGCGGCGTTTCAAGCCCCTTCACCTTGGCGCCTTCATCAAAACGACGAAGCCGCACCGCATCTTCCGCCTGCGGCAACGCGCGGAAGGCGGCCACTTCATCAGCCGACATCGGCCCACCTTGCAGGGAAAGGCTGAGCACGGAATCAGGCGACAGCTTGGCGAAGTAATCGGCTTCCGTTGCGCAAAGATAGCGCTTGGCGGCGACATGCAGCCGCACGGGTTCCGTCACCTCAGGGCCGAACCAGCCTTGCAGCCAGACCTGACCCAATTCCTCATGCTTGTCATCCACGCCATGCTTGGCGGGGTTGTCACCCAAATCATGCACCAAATGGCCGATATCATGCAGCAGCGCCGCAGCAATTAGCGCTGAGGAACAGCCCTCACGCTCTGCCTGCCAGGCGGCTTGCAAGGCGTGTTGGCGCTGCGTGACGTCATGCAGCCCGTAACGGCCATGGCCCTTGCCATCAATCAGATCAGCGAGTTCTTGCAAGCGCAGGTCATCATTCTGGGCCATGGCCATCATATCCTTTTCAGATTCGATGCTTTCTAACCGTGCAAAACTCAGTCGGAAAGCGCCGTCATGGCCGTGTCACAAAAACTTCACGGCCATGATCAGAAAGCTTCAGGCGGCTTGGTTCAGCCCGCCCATCGCCATCAATTGCGTCAGGTGATGGTCAGCATCGCCGAACATGGTATCGATGGTCGTCAGCCGCTTGAAGTAATGCCCGCCCAGATATTCCATCGTCATGGCAATGCCGCCATGCAATTGAATGGCGCCCTGGCCGATGAATTTGCCGGAGCGCCCGGTCTGCACCTTCACCGCTGACATTTGCCGGCGCCGTTCGGTGGCATCGGGCTCCGCCGCCATCATCGCCGCCAGCATGGCCATGGAACGCGCTTCTTCCAGGCACACCATCATCTCCGCCGCGCGATGCTGAAGTGATTGGAAGGACCCGATGGGCCACCCAAATTGCTTGCGCGTTTTCAGGTAATCCAGCGTCAGCTTCTGCAACGCATCCATCGCACCGACAGCCTCACCCGCTAGCGCCGCGATCGTTTCATCCACCACGCGATCCACCAGCGCCAGGCCATTGCCGGCATCGCCCAGCAAAGCCTCAGCCGGCAGGCTTACGCGGTCCAGCGTAATTTCGGCACCGCGCAGACCATCCGTGGTGGGGTAGCCGCGCCGAGTCACACCCTTGGTATTCGCCGGCACCAGGAACACGCCGATGCCGGATTTATCGCGCCGCGCACCGCCGATGCGCGCGGTGACCACAATCTGATCCGCCACATCACCATGCAGCACCACGCCCTTGCGGCCTTCCAGCACCCAGCCCGCGCCATCCTTCTTCGCCGTGGTCGCGACATCATGCAGATCATGGCGTGATTGCGGTTCCGTATAACCAAAGGCGAGTTTCAGCTTGCCCACGGCAATTTCCGGCACCATCGCCGCACGCTGCGCGGCCGATGCGCCGTGGCGAATTAAGCCACCGCCCATCACCACGGTCGCAAGCCAAGGTTCAAGCGTAATCGCGCTGCCCATGGCTTCCGCCATCAGCATCACTTCAACCGGGCCGGCACCAAAGCCGCCATCTTCTTCCGCAAAGGGCAGGCCGAGCAGGCCGAGATCGGCATAAGCCTCCCACATTTCCTGCGACCAGCCATTGGCGGATTTCATGAAGCGCTTGCGGTCTTCGAACTTGTATTTGTCAGCCAGCAGTTTCGTCAGGCTGTCCTGCAGCAGCCGCTGGTCTTCGGAAAGATCGAAATCCATGTCTCAGAGCCCCAAAAACGCTTTTGCCATGATGTTCTTCTGGATCTCGGTGGAACCACCATAGATCGTCTGCTTGCGCCAATTGAAATAGGTTGGCTGCGCCAGCGTTGCCCATTCCGGGGCAAGCTCCGGTTCATTCCAGCGATCTCCATCAGGATCAGCGCCCACCATGCCGTAAGGCCCGGCGGCCATGACATAAAGATCACTGATCGCCTGCTGAATCTCCGTACCCCTGATCTTCAGCACTGAAGATGCCGGGTTGGGCTTGCGTTCACTGAGCTGACGATTTTCATCAGCCAGCACGCGCATGGTGGTCATCTCAAGCGCCTTCAACTGCACTTCCACTTCCACCAACCGTTCACGGAAGCGCCCATCTTCGATCATCGGGCGCTCACCACCCGGCGCATTCTGCGCAATGAGCTTGAGCCGGCGGATACGGTCCTTGGAAGCGCCAACCCGCGCCTGACCGGTACGTTCATTGGACAGAAGGAATTTCGCGCAATCCCAGCCGCGATGTTCGGTGCCGACCAGATTGGCGACCGGCACTTTCACATCATCGAAGAACACCTCATTCACCTCATGCGCGCCATCAATAGTGATGATGGGGCGCACCGTGATGCCGGGCGTATTCATATCCACAACCAGGAAGGAAATGCCTTCCTGCTGCTTGGTCGCTTCCGGATTGGTGCGTACCAGCAGGAAGATCCAATCGGCATATTGCGCCAGTGTCGTCCAGGTCTTTTGCCCATTGACGATGTAGTGATCACCCTCACGCACCGCACGCGTTTTCAGCGACGCCAGATCAGACCCCGCGCCGGGCTCCGAAAACCCCTGACAGAACCAAAGATCGAGATTGGCAAGCTTGGGCAGGAAGAACTTCTTCTGTTCTTCCGTACCGAAGGCGATCAGCACCGGGCCCAACATATTGCAGTTGAAGCCAAGCGGAATCGGCGCTGGCGTGCCTTGCAATTCCTCCAGCAGGATGAAGCGCTTGATCGCGGACCAATCCTTCTGCCCGCCCCATTCCGCCGGCCAATGCGGCACGCACCAACCCTTGGCATTCAGCTTTTTCTGCCAATCCACCTGCATTTGCTTGGTGGGGGTTCGGCCCGCCGCCATGCGTTCCCGCGTATCAGCGGGCAGGTTGGCATCAATCCAATCCCGCACTTCCTGGCGGAAGGCGCGTTCCTCATCCGTGAAACGTAGATCCATTGCTCTTTCCCTTCATTCCTGCCTGCCGCAATACGGCATCAAACCTTGGATTTGCCCATGCCGGCGAAGCTGCCGCCCTCATCGGCGAGTTTTTCAATCAAAGCCGCCGGGCGCAGGTTTTTATCCCCTGTCGCCTCAGCGTATTTGTTGAGCTTGTCGCGCACGGCCTTGAGGCCAAGCGTATCCGCCCAGAACATCGGCCCACCACGCCAGGCCGGCCAGCCAAAGCCATTGGTGAAGATCACATCAATATCAATCGGGCGGGAGGCGATGCCTTCTTCCAGGATGCGGGCACCTTCATTCACCATGGGCAGCAGCAACCGTTCCAGGATTTCATCAGCTTCAATCTTGCGGCGGCGTACCTGCATTTTCTCGGCAACATCCAGGATGATGCGCTCCACTTCCGGGTCCGGCATGCGGTTGCGCTTTTCATCATACATATACCAGCCCTTGCTGGTTTTCTGACCGAAGCGCCCCGCCGCCACCACGGCATCCGCAATGGGTGCGACAGTGCCGCGCGCCTTGCGTACCGCCGCACCGATATCCAGCCCCGCAAGATCACCGGTCGCGAGCGGCCCCATGGCCATGCCATAGCCTTCCATCACGCGGTCAATATCCTGCGGCAGGCAGCCTTCCAGCAGCAGCTTTTCCACCTGCGGCGTGCGCTTGCCGGTCATGCGATTGCCGACAAAGCCATCGCAATTCCCAACCAGCACCGGCAGCTTGCCGATCTTTTTGCCAAATTCAGTCGCGGTTGCGATGGCGACCGCATTGGTCTTCGACCCGCGCACATTCTCCAGCAGGCGCATGACATTTGCCGGGCTGAAGAAATGCATCCCCATCACCCATTCAGGCCGCGATGTCGCATTCGCGATCTGGTCAATATCAAGCGTGGAAGTATTGGAGGCCAGCACAATCCCAGGACGCGCCGCCTTATCCAAGCGCGCGAAGACCTGCTTTTTCACCTCCATATTCTCAAACACCGCTTCGATCACCAGATCGGCCTCACCCACCGCCTTCTCGAAATCGGTCGAACCGGTCAGCAGCGCCCGGCGCTTTTCATATTCGGCCTGAGACAAGCGCCCGGAAGCGACCGTACGCTGCCAATTCGCTTCACAACGCTGCAAGCCTTTCGCCAGCGCTTCTTCCGTCATTTCCACAATGGTTACCGGCACGCCGAAATTCGCCGCACTCATGGCAATGCCGCCACCCATGGTGCCGCCGCCAATCACGACAAGCTTGCCCACGGGCAGCACTTCAGTATCGGCAGGCAGGCCGGGCACGCGCTGCGCTTCGCGTTCACCGAAGAAGATATGCCGCAGCGCCTTGGATTGCTCACCGGCAACCAGCGTCGCGAACAGATCGCGTTCCTTCTGCAAGCCTTCGTCAAACGGCAAGGTGAAGGAAGCGCGAACCGCCTCCACACAGCCCTTCGGGCTTTCCTGGCCCCGCGCGCGCTTCAGCAAGGCCGCCGCCGCGGCATCAAACGCCGCCATATCCTGGCCCGCGATCCTGTCCGTTCGGTTGCGCGCCAAGGTGAAATTCTTGCCCAGACTGGCACGCGCAAAGGCAATGGCGCCGGCTTCCAGATCGCCTTCAATGACCGCATCCACGAAGCCGAGCTTATGCGCCTCAGTCGCCTTGATCGGGTCGCCGGAGACGATGATTTTCAGCGCCGCTTCCGGGCCAATCAGGCGCGGCAGGCGCTGCGTGCCACCCGCCCCCGGCACAAAGCCGCGCTTCACTTCCGGCAGGCCGAGATTCGCATCTGCCACCGCGACACGCGCATGGCAGGCAAGCGCCACTTCCAAACCGCCTCCAAGCGCCGAGCCATGAATGGCCGCCACCGTAATGCCAGGGAAGCTTTCAAACTGTTCAAAAACTTCGGTGAGGGAGGGCGGGACGCGCGGCTTGCCGAATTCGGTCATCTCGGCGCCCGCGCAGAACATGCGCCCGGTGCCAATGATCACCACTGCCTTGGCGCCGGTGGCGCGCGCGGCCTTCATGCCATCATACAAGCCGGCGCGGATTTCGGTGCGCAACGTATTCACCGGCGGATTGGCCAGGCGCAGCACATGCACATCACCCATCGCCACATGCTGCACGAATTGATTCTCAGCCAAGGCCGTCTCTCCCTCATCCAAATGGGGCCTGCAGCCCCTTTCCAGGTAGTCTCCGGCACTCTGCGCGGAAGGGCAAGCACCCTGTTGCGGGAAAACGCCGGCCATGCTGCCTTACCGCATGTCAACCACGCAAAGGCGTGGCAGACACGCGGTAAAATATTGTTTGGTCGCATTTTCCGAGTCGCCAAGTGGAGCCACTTGGCTTGAAAATGCTCCAGGCCCACAGGTTCAGGAGGAAGCGCGATGTCCCTATTCGATCTGACCGGCAAGGTGGCCGTGGTAACCGGCGGCAGCCGCGGCATTGGCCGGGCGATTTGTGAAAGAA
>Ga0194115_10006724_pt1 | contig 11586 bp, 9 predicted proteins | sample TA2MahsurfametaG_3_FD_148656 | JGI IMG/M metagenome (GOLD analysis project Ga0194115, IMG submission 148656) | Freshwater microbial communities from Lake Tanganyika, Tanzania - TA2015002 Mahale S4 surface | ecosystem: Environmental > Aquatic > Freshwater > Lake | place: Tanzania: Lake Tanganyika... | reverse complement strand
CTCAGGACCAACAATGACCCCTCGGGTGATGGTCGAGCCCACGCTCACGGTGACCTCGCCATTGACAGCCTCTTTCACCTGAAGCCTTGCGAGCTTAGACATGTCACGAAGGATCTGATCGCGCTGATCTAAGAGCGCAGGCGGCTGGCGATCGAGGTAGCGAGACTTTCTCAGCTGCTGGTTCACCACATGGAGTTGATCGGAGAGTTGGTTGAGCTTGCCGAGACCGGCATTCACCGCCTCTTGGGTTTCTTGGTTAACCAGATTGAGCTGGGCCGACAAGTTGCCAAACTGACCCGCAAGCCCCTCGGCCTTGCTGAGGAACTGGCTTCGAAGAATCAGCGACGAGGAATCGGTGCTCAGTTGCCGTGCTGAATCAAAAAACTGATCGAAGGCAGAGAGCAAGCCCACATCTTCACTGCCTAGAATATTGACCACGCGATTGGCGTAGTTCACAAGGCTGTCTTGGGTGCCCAGATCTGTGTTGGCGTTGCGCAGGCTGTCTTCAACGAATGCGTCGTAGAGGCGACGAACCCCATCGAATCGAACACCCGTTCCCAAGTACGAGACACCATAGAGACGCGGCGTATTTTCGTTGAGCTCGACCTCCTGCTTGGAGTAGCCTTCGGTGTCGACGTTGGCAATATTGTTCGAGACAGTGCCCAACGCCCGCTGATAGGCGTTGACTGCTGAACTGGCAACGGAGACGAGATCACTCATGGGTTGGGTCGATCAGTTAACGGTGTTTGCCCAGGGGCAGAGACTTGAAATCACGCGGCAGTGCAATGCCCTTGCTCTCCTCCTCGCCCAATGCCATCGGCTTGGCCGCTGGCACTAAAGGAATTCCACGCTTGGCCGATTCATTGTTCAAGGCGCCACGAGATTCAAGAAGATCGGCAGTAGATGGATTGGCAGGCTGATGCTGGCGGGAGAAAGACTCCACCATCATCTTTGCAAGCCCAATGCCACCCTTCTTGGCCATCTCTTGTGAGACTTCTTGATCGAACATAGCCTCATAGGTTTTGGTGACGTTCGAGCCCATGATGTCGCCGTCCTCGTTCGAGGCACTGGCCTCGCGCATGGTCTTGATCATCTGGTGGATAAAATGGGCCTCGAACTGTTCGGCCGCCCTGCGCAAGGCAGGGTTGTCCGCAACATTGGTTGTGCGAGCGGCCTGGGCCTTGAGCTTGCCAAGTCCTTGAAAGTCCAGGGCCGACTGAACATGGCCATTGGCTACCCCACCAGACATCACTTTTGTATCCATTGCTAGATCACCACCAGCTCCGCACGAAGGCTTCCCGAAGTCTTCAAGGCTTCCAGAATGGCAATCAGTGCCGAAGGCGTGGCACCCACCTGATTAATGGCATCCACAATCTGGCGAAGATCAACGCCAGGTTGGAAGAGGAACATGGGGCGCTGTGGCTCGGCCACCTCGACATCGGCGTTTTGCTGAGCGGCTGTCTGGCCCCCAGCGAGTACATTGGGCTGAACCACTTCGTTGGTTGCAGCCACAGTCACAGAGATAGTTCCGTGCGATACAGCCGCAGCCGTCACTTTCACGTTTCGGCTGATCACCACTGTGCCGGTCTTGGAATTCACCACGACTTTGGCAGGTGGTTCACCAGGGGTGACCCGAAGGTTCTCGACCATGCTCATGAACGACACCCGCTGGGCAATGTCCTGCGGAGCACGAAGCGCAATGGACACTGCATCCAAGGGCTTGGCTACGCCTGCGCCGAAGGTCTTGTTGATTTCATTAACAATCGCCGAGGTGGTGGTGAAATCCGATGCGTGCACATTGAGCAACACCATCTCTGCAGTATCGAAGGGGTTGGCCACAGAGCGCTCCACAATTCCACCGCTTGGGATTCTGGCAGCGGTTGCAACGCCTTTGGTCACACGCGATCCGGCTGCCTCTTCTGAGACGCCGGTGGCTGTAAGCGCCCCTTGGGCCAATGCGTAGACCTGCCCATCCACCCCACGCAGACTGGTCAAGATAAGACTTCCACCGCGGAGGCTCTTGGCCTTACCAATGGCAGAGACATTGACATCGATTCGCTGTCCGGGCTTTGAGAACCCTGGCAATTCGGCAGTGACCATCACGGCAGCGACGTTCTTCACGTCGAGCTTGCCGCTGCTGGCCCGATCGAAGTCCCCAAGGGACCCATCAATATTTACACCCAGTCGGCCGAGCATGGCCTTCATTGAACTGGCGGTCACTGACACATCGGCACCATCGCCTGTGCCTTCAAGACCCACGACCAGGCCATAGCCCAGCAACTGATTGCTGCGCATGCTCGCGACAGAGGCCAGATCTTTTACCCGGTCCGCATAGGCATGCCCATTGAGTGCAAGACCCAACAAGGCAACAAATGCAATGTAGCCGCAGCATCGGGCCAACCTCACTCCGAATCGCTCTGGAGTGACATTCTGTGAGCCAAAGAGAATATTCATAATCAGAAGGGCCAGAGCTTGAAGAGAACGCCCGTTCCCCAGGGCACCTTGTTGGCACTGGCCAAATCGCCAGAGCCTGTGTAGGAAATCTGCGCATTCGCAAGACGCCGTGAGAAGACCGTGCCATCTGTACCGATGTCATCAGATCGGACAATGCCGGCGACTCGTATGGTTTCTCCACCTTCCGAGAGGTCGAGTTGTTTCTCACCCCGGACCACCAAATTGCCATTGCCCAAGACCTGGGTGACGGTCACGGCCACCGAACCAGTGAGGCTTGCCCTCTGGTTGGCGCTGCCAGTCGCTTCGCTACTGATCTCGGATCCATCGAGCTTTAGATCGTTGACTACACCACGGCCGCCTTTGACCAAACCAGCCAGCTTGGGAACCAGCGTATCAGCGACGTTGTTGGAGGTCTCACGAGATGCGCTGGTGTTGTTGACGCGATTGGCTTGGGTCTGCTCGTTGAGCACCACAGTAATGATGTCTCCGACCTTGTAATCCTTCTTTCGACCAAACCAATTGTCGCTTCGCCCGCCGTTGTAGATGGATCCGGTGATAAGAGGGGCGGGTTCAGCGGGTACAGCAAGAATGGGCTTGAACTCCGCGTCCGACATCTTGGGCGGGGCCGAGCAGGCTGCCAAGGAGGCGGCCAGTCCAACAACAAGAAGCGTTTTAATGGATTGCATGGCAATCAACCCTTATAGATTCTGGTTCAAGAAGCGGAGCATTCCATCGGTGGCCGAGATGGACTTGGAGTTCACCTCATAGGCCCGCTGGGTCTCAATCATGTTGACCATCTCCTCGACCACGTTCACGTTGGAAGCCTCCAACATGCCCTGGCGAAGGAAACCAACACCAGCCTGTCCGGGAATAAGCACCTGGGGAGCGCCGCTTGCGGCGGTCTCTTTATAGAGGTTTTGACCCATGGGCTGGAGGCCCGCCGGGTTTACAAATCGCGCGAGGTTGATCTGGCCGAGCTGCTGCTGACCGCCCCCTGCAATGATTTCTACGGACACAATGCCGTCGCGGCCGATGGTGATGGAGGCTGCGTTGTCGGGAATGACCAGGGCGGGATCAAGGAGGTCGCCGTTGGCGGTGACCACCTGTCCGGTAGCAGAGATCTTGAAGCCGCCATCGCGGGTATAGGCAATGGTGCCGTCGGCCTGAGTGATCTGCAGGAACCCGGGGCCGTCAATGGCAATGTCCAGGGCATTTTCGGTAGTGATCATATTGCCCTGGGCATGAATTTTTTCGTTGGCCAGAACACGGGTACCGGTACCCATCATCAACCCGATAGGGGCCAGGGTGTCGGCACCGGTCTGCCCGCCGGCCTGGCGCACATTTTGGTAGAGCAGGTCCTCAAAGACTGCTCGGTCGCGCTTGAAGCCCGTGGTGTTGACGTTGGCCAGGTTGTTGGAGATGACGCTCATGCGCTTTTGCTGCGCATCGAGCCCCGTCTTTGAGATCCACAATGAAGCGTCCATCGTTCAATTCCTTTTCAATTGAAGACGGCCAACTGTCAGCGGACCGCCACTTAGGCATTCATAAGCAAGAATCAGGCCCGAAGTAGCTGCGACCCGGACTCGTCGATCTCTTTGGCCTGCTTAATGAACTTGATGCTGGTCTCGAAGGAGCGGCTCTCGTCAATGAGCTTGACCATGGACTGAATGACATTCACATTGCTGCCCTCCAAGGCGCCAGAGAGAACCTCAACAGGCTTTGGGCCAGTCGGGAAGTCGCCAGTGCGGCGCTCGCCATCAATAAATGCTTCGAATAGTCCATCTTCGCGACGCACCATGACCGTCTCACTGGCATCGCGCAGCATGAGTTGGGCCACCTGGATCTCGGGCTGAACGCCCACTGCCGTGGGGTCCTTCACAAAAATGACACCGGTCTTCGTGATGTTGACGGCAAAGCCGGGGGGGATAGAGATCGGTGCGCCAGCGTCGTCCAGTGCTGCATGGCCCTGGGCATTCTCCAGCACACCATCCACATTGAGTCGAAGATCGCCTCGGCGGGTGAACGCGGTATCGCCATTGGGTGCGTCCAGTGCTGCATGGCCCTGGGCATTCTCCAGCACACCATCCACATTGAGTCGAAGATCGCCTCGGCGGGTGAACGCGATATCGCCATTGGGTGCCTGAACACCCAACACGCCCTGGCCCTGCACGGCAATATCCAGCGGATTGCCCGTGATCATCATCGCGCCCGGCGTGAGCATGATTCTCTCGTATTTCTCAATCTGTGGAGAAATACGGGTGTCATAGCCCATTCCCTCGGTCTTGACCGCCTGCATGGCCGCCTCGTAGGTGCGCTTAAAGCCGGTGGTGGCCACATTGGCAAGCTCATTGGCCGTCACGTGGCGGCTGATTCGCCGCTCGTTGATGGAGTTCAGTGAGGTGTAAGCAAGGCGGTCCATGGCTTAGTTCCTAGTGGCGAAAGCTATTAGCTCCGAATGTTGATGATTGCCTGGGTCAGGGTGTTGTTGGTCTCAATTGCCTTGGCGTTGGCCTGGAAGTTGCGCTGATTGGTAATGAGCTCAATCAGCTCTTGCGTAAGGTCCACGTTGGCGCGCTCTCGCGCACCAGCCCGCACCGTTCCGTAACCCGCCGTTCCTGCCTCGCCCAGTGTCACTGCGCCCGACTTCGAGGTGGCGTAGTAACTCGCATCGCCAATCTGTCGCAGGCCTGTTGGGTTTGAGAAGTTCGCCAAAACAATCTTGGCGAGATTCTTCTGTGAGCCGTTGGAGTAGTTAGCCGAAACCAGGCCATCGTCACCGATGTCCAGGCCAATCAGGTCTCCCTCGGGTCGGCCATCCTGATCCTGAGACAAAACCGAGAACGGGTTGGAGAACTGGGTAGAGCCTGCATAGTTAATTGCGATTCCAAGAGTCGCACCGGATGTGCCGATGGTTTCGTCCTTGAACCGAATGGCAGACAGAGGTGATGTCAACTGACCAGCCGTGTTGTAGGTGAGCTCACCTTTGTCCAGGAAGATAGGCGCCCAGAGGTCTCGGCTCTCTTCTTCGGAATAGTCACCCGCATCGGTAGTCTCATTGCCGTCACGGTCCACATAGAGCGGGAAGCCGTCGGCATCGGTGGCCTGCAGGTAGTCTCATTGCCGTCACGGTCCACATAGAGCGGGAAGCCGTCGGCATCGGTGGCCTGCAGCGGCTCAATCCACTCGGTGGTCGTTCCGCGAGCACTCTCGAGATCTTTCAATCCCCACACACTGGGGCCAGACACTTTCAAGAAGGATGCATCGCCCGAGGTTCCGGTGGTGAACTGGAAAGACTTGGTTCTGGTCACGGGGTTGGTAATTACTTCCACCTGAACGCCGTTGACAGTTCGACCAAACCGATCGGAGAGCGAATTAACGCGGCGCTCCAGAAGATCACGGAATTCTTCAATGTTGTAATCGGGCTTGCGCGGCATCTTAATTAAGCCCGTCACGTTGTCGACCGTGACCACAAAGGTGTCGTTTCGGGCATCGACGGCAAACTTATTATCCAGGTTGATACCAATCGGGTTGCCCACCAGCACAGCGGGCTTGGAGTCGATACCACGAACCGGGACATCAGAGGTCAAGACCACAGGACTCGCACCCGTCGCAGCGGGAACGACTTCGTCGGACGCCACCGTTGTAAAACCAAAGAGCAGGTTTGCGATCTGTGATGCGTCACTGATCTTCACGCTGGACTCATCGCCTGTCTTGCCGGACGAGATCTCAAATGTACGGTCGGTGTCATTGAAGGTGACCTTGATTCCATAGCGCTGCTGAGAGCGCTCAAGAATCTCGTCTCCGTTGGGATAGACCACGGCGCCATAGAGGCCAGTATCCGAGTCCACAGCCGTGGGAACGAGTTCAAGGCCAAAGAGTTCGTTTCGGCCTCCCGAGGCAGACCCAAGGAAGAGTTGGTCATTGGATCGGCCATCGAAGGCGAAGCTTCCTGCCACGGCATCGTAAGTCACCTCAATGCCTCGGAAGGAATCGGCCCGAGAAATCTTCGTATTGGAGTCGGCCGTCTTCGCATCCGACTGCTCAACGATGTAGTCTTGAACACTCGCAATTGTTGCGCCCGCCGCAGCCACCAACCCGGCCACAGTAGTGCGAAGGGTATTGGTCTCAGTTACGGCCGTTGTCTGGGCGTTGGTAATGGCCTGCAGCACTGTTGATGCAGTCGCCGACCGGCTGGAGTAGGCCTCAATGGCTGCTCGCTGGGGGCCATTGGCCTGGGCCAAAACCGCCTCGTAGACACTCAGTGCAGAGGACGACGCACGGGCCGCCTCGGTCCGTGCCGCAGCCAGGGCTCCTGATACCAGACTGAAGTAGGGGCTGCCGGTCGCCTGCTCACTGGCGGTGGACTCAATGGCTGCAAGAATCTCTGCCTTGGTTGCCTTCTCGTCGAGCAAGATCTTTGCGGCCATCTGAAGGGGCGCGACGGACTCGGCCACCCCACGTGCGAGCTCCTTCTCAGTTAGGTCGTCCGTGTTGGCATACTCATTGTCAATCCTAATCGTTGCGCGAATGCCGGTAGAGCTGGCATCGATGAACTCGGTGTCGTCAATGTCTCCGTCATCGAGTGAGTATTGAATGCTGATGGTGCCGTCGAGGTTGTCGGTCACAGAGCGGCCGGGGTTTGCCGTAATGAATGAATTGGCACGCAGCGCCTGGGCCACCTTGGTGGCCACCAATGCAGCCGTGGTGTCTGTGCTCGCCAAAGCAACGGTTACACCGGCAACGGTAATCGACTTGCCTGCCATGCTATCGACCGTCGGATTGGTGAACTGGATGGTTTGCTTTTCTCCAACATTTTGGCGATAGGCGCGAGTGGTGGCCACCCTTTGGGTAACACCCGCCACACCTGTATCCACAAAACTCAGCGGTGCCGCGTCTTTAGAGTCGGTTAGGTAGGTGATGGTGAGTGATCCATCGCTATTGTTGGTTATTAATGGCGCAGCGTAGGCCTGGTCTGTCTCAAGAGAGGCCAGCGTTGTGCCAGTGTCTCCGGTATCGTCAAAGGTCATGTCGGCAACGTTGCCGTCGTTCTTTGCGAAACTCACGGTAATAGAGCCGTCGCCGTTGTCGACAATCGTGCGCTCATTGAACTCACGAACAGTCTTGACGGCTGCTGTCGCACCGGTGGTTGAGGCAACAAAGGCAAGATTTGCCGTGTTACCTGCGGTCTGCTTGAAGGCGATGGAGATGGACCCATCGCCGTTGTTGACCACGCCGCCCGAGGGCACGAGGGTCTTGAATGTGCTTGTTCCCGCAGCAGCAATGGCGGCATTGAGCGCCGTGGTGACCTTGGTGGCAACCTCGGTCACGCTGTCTCCATCAACATATTCCTGAAGAGTGTCAACGTCTGGGTTTGCACCCGTTGCAGGTGTGCCCTCCGCGGCATTTATTGACGTGCCACCGTCACTGTGCTTGAACTCTATGGTCAAGATATTGCTACTGGCGGTGATACCCCCAGTAACAATCCGAGCGGCGAATGTTGTGTTCCCCTCGAGTGCAGTCTTTACGTTGGCAGCCACTGTGGCGGCGGATTCGCCTGCCGTCACTGCAACACTGACACCAGCCACGGTGATGCTGCCAGTGGCTGTTGCAGCTCCAAGCGTCACCGTATCCTTGCGGTTAATGTTTCCAAGAACGGCCACATCAACGCCTCCCACCTGTATGGTGCCATTGGCAGTGGGCTGATCATTGAAGGTAATCTTCTGGCGCTCGCCAACGAAGTCACTCGCCCGGAGTGCTGTGGTGACCTTTGCGGCGACCGCCGCGGCAGTGGTATCTGTTGCTGCGAGGGTTACTGGAACCCCACCCACGGTGATCACACCGCCGGTTGTGGTGGTGGGTGTGCCGAAGGTGAGAGTCTGAATCTCGGGAATAGTGCCGAAACGATCGTCCTCGAGAGCGGCTTTCACTTTGGTCGCCACTTCGGCAGCCGTGTCATCGGTCGAGGTGAGCGTGACCAGCGAGCCGCCGACTGTAATCTGTTTCGTTGTATTGGCGGAGATAGCCGGCGACGGTGCGGTAAAGGTAACCAACTGCTTCTCCGAGCGCTCCTCGGCGGCCGCCTCGGTCGCAATTGTCCGGGCCGCAGTATCCAAGGCGCGAAGCCTTGTGAGTTCGGTGTCGATGACACTCAGAACGTTGCCAAGTGTGGTTGTGCCAGCCGAGGCAACCGTGCTTACCGAGGCGAACTGGTTTGCGGCGGCCAGGGCCTGGGCGCCGGTGAGTCCGAGTGTGTAGGCCCGCTCGTTAATTTGCGACTGAATGGCATCCACTGCCGCCTCGGTTCGAATCTCCGATAGTCGGCGAAAGCTTCCGAATAGCGGGTCTGCCCCCGTTCGCGTCTCGCTCAGGGAGACAACAAACTTGTCGTTGTCACTCGGGGTTGCACCATCGGTGCTCACCGATAACTCAAAGAGGTTGACCGAGGTGGCGGCATCGGTGGCCTTGAGGGAGGTGAGGTCGAAGTAGGGAGGTGAGGTCGAAGTAGCGCTCATCACCATAGGCCTTGTTGATAGCGTTGGTCATTTCCCGAGCAATCTCTACGCCTGTGTAGGCTTCTGTGAGGCTTGCACCGGGTTGATTGAGGTAGCTCAGGTCAACAATGACCGGCTCATCGGAGCCATCCACATTCAGCGCGAAGGTAATTGGCGAGCGATTGGTTACGCCGTCCACCGGGGACTCATCGAGGATCGTCGCGAGTTGATTGGGAATGTTGAAGCCATTTTTCCAGGAGGCGATCAGGCCTTCGGTCAGAGGCGAGCTCGAAGCGGTCGCAGGCACCGAAGGCTGGAGGTCCTTGAGATCATCGAGGTTAAACAACTTGGTCACGCCCCGGGCAATGTCCTCGGGGGGGATGGGTGGCGAACCCGTCTCAGAGCGAATCTCGCCGTACTTGTTCACATAGAGCCGCTCGCCTTTCTGGTCGGTGGCTTGAATCAATAACTCATTGAGCTTGGTATCGCCAATGAATACATGAGTCTGCCATTTGTTGGTCGGGTCGTCGGGGGATGCGCGCTTGGTCTTCACGTAAAAGACAGTTGCCAAGTATTCGTTTCCGCCGGCGTCGAAGACCGTCACCGATGTAGTTAGGTTGTATGTCTTGGGTTCATCCTTGTCGAACGCCGTGGTGATCACCTCGCCTTCCGCGGGCAAGTTTAAAGCGAGTTCAACAAGACTGGTTGCGCGGGCATCGCCCGTGGTGCTCCTAGGAATAATGAGTTTGCGCAGATTGTCGAGGTCGGCCTTGCCGTTACTGTCGACCAGTGCGGCCTCAAGGAATTGTCCCGCGGAGTTAACGACTGCGAATGAGTCATCCAGGAGGAAGGTTCCGTTTCGGGTGTAGATGTCCTGCAATCCATCGGGTGACTTCAACGGAAAGAAGCCATCGCCGGTAATGGCGAGGTCAAGAGAACTCGCGGAGAACTGGATGTTTCCTTGGCTGAATTCCTGCGTGACTTGCTTAAGCGATACACCCTGACCAATAACGGATGCAGCCCGCTGCAGGGGCGAGGTGGCAAAGATGTCACCAAAGTCTGCCCGGGAGCGCTTAAAGCCGGTGGTGCCCACGTTGGCAATATTGTTGCTGGTCACGCTCAGTGCTGCCGTTGCAGCGTTGAGGCCGGTGAGTGAGGTATAGAAAGACATGGTGGATCGCTCCTAGGAAACTTTGTATCGAAGTGTGTTGCGCAAACCTACTGATTGATCTGTTTGACTTGACTGAGGTAGACCGAGCCGCCACTGGCGGTCTCGAGCAGAAGATCGTTGGCTTCTGCGCTGTAGGTCACGCTCTTGACCACATCGGGGGTTGAGATGGGAACTTTGGTCACGTTGCCGTTTAGGTCATTGACGGTGGCCACGATGGTGTAACTGCCCACGGGCATTCGCTCGCCCTTCATATTGGTGCCGTCCCAGCTCACTGTGACATCACCCGGTGCCTTGCGGCCGTATTCTTGGGTTTTCACCAAGGCGCCGCTGCGGTTATAGACACTTAGGTTGATCCCGCCAGCGCCCTCTGGCACGGAGATCACACCGCTGATGGCGCCGCCCTCTTTGAGAACGGCCGGACCACTCGGAACAGCAACAGACTTGCCAATCAGTGATGCGCCAGAGAGAAGTCGCTCGCCCTTCAGGGCCGAGACCAACTCGGTCATCTGCTGAGACATGCTGGTGGTGGCCTCGAGCTGAGAGAACTGAGCCAACTGCGCAACAAAGGCCTCGTTCTCCATGGGATCAAGCGGGTTCTGGTTCTGGAGCTGTGTGGTGAACAGAAGAAGAAACTCGCGCTGGCCCATCTCCTCGTTCTGAACCTTGGTGTAGTCGGTTTTTTGCCCGGAGACCGTCGGAATGGTCTGAGGCAGTTGGTAGGTGCTGGCGTTGATACTCATGCTTTCGTGACCTCAACGTTGTTTTGATAGGTGCGGGCCGCGGCCATCATCTCGACCATCTCCGTGACTTCATTCACATTGCTCATGAAGATATAGCCGTCTTTGTCTGCATGGGGGCTACCGGGCTCATAGACACGCGGGTTGGGAGTTTGAACGTCGACAATCTTGTCGACTCGAACACCCCCAACATAGGCGGCACCGGGATGGGTGTCGCGTTGCGAGAGGAGTGCTTTGAATACGGTGCGCTTGGCCTTGAAGGCCTCGCCCTCGGTGGTGGCGGTGGTGTTTTGGTTGGCCAGGTTCGAGGCCGTTAGGTTCATGCGGGTGAGTTGGGCATTGAGTGCCGTGCCCGCAATTCCGAAGATGTTGTCAATCATTTTTATTACTCCTTGGCCCTAGGGTCGGTCGTTACTCGCCACGGAGGGCCTTGCGAATCCCCGAGATGCGGCTCTCAAGGAACATGAGGGTGGCCTGGTAGTCGGCCGTGGCCTTACCAAACTGGGCCTGTTCAACGGCCATCTCAACGGTGTTTCCATCGGCGGCCGCGTTGAAGGGAATGCGAAACTTCAGGCCATCAATTTCGTTCTCGAGTTTGGCCACCTCATAGTGCTTATCCGCCGTGGCCTTGATCTTCACGCCCTCGGCGCCGGCAATGAGCTTTTTGAAATCAATGTCACGCGCCTTATAGTTAGGCGTGTCGGCATTGGCAATATTCTGAGAAATCAACTCG
>Ga0194115_10006723_pt1 | contig 11587 bp, 15 predicted proteins | sample TA2MahsurfametaG_3_FD_148656 | JGI IMG/M metagenome (GOLD analysis project Ga0194115, IMG submission 148656) | Freshwater microbial communities from Lake Tanganyika, Tanzania - TA2015002 Mahale S4 surface | ecosystem: Environmental > Aquatic > Freshwater > Lake | place: Tanzania: Lake... | reverse complement strand
TCAAAGATGAAGTTATTAAAGCACAGTAAGAAATCAGAAAAGAGTGCAATGATGTGGCTTAAAAAGACATTTTTAATCCCAACATTACTAAAACAATGAAAGTTGATGAATTTAAACAAATTCAAACATCAAGCATCACTCAAACCAGTTATTATCTTAAAGAGACATGGCTTAACAAGCTAAAGGAAATTATTAAGACTAATTTTACTGAGTAACCTAATCAAGTAGCAGAAGCTGGCTAAACAAGTTTGAAAACTTGGTTTAATTTGCTCGAGACAAACAAGGATGTTTACAAGTCCAGTAAATTGAAAAAGTTTTTGGTGCAACAAAAATTTGTCATGGAAAACACTTTGCTCGAGCTGACAGAAAAGTCAGTTCATAGATTTGTCGATAGTGTTTTGTCATTCTTGCCAATTAGTACGGAGGTTATCGACACTTTTTAAGTAGTCAACACTTACTATACTCCTGAGCAAATCAAAGCGCTTGGTGCCCCTAAACCAAAGTTTCCTCTGTTTCTGGTAGATGTTGTTTTGAATGAATAAAATGATCCGGTTTATTCACATAGTCCTTAAGATGTAGTCCAAAGCATTCTTAAGATCTATGATCATGGTCTAGCTGCTCTAGGCGAGATTAGCTAACTTGAATAAAAGTTACTACCCCACTTATTTAAGTCTAGCTAAAAGCTATCACTCAAAGTACCTGTAAAACCACCATGGATGCCGACTCCACCAGATCCTGAGGACAAGCGTGCAATTCCAGATGAAAATACTTGGATTTATGTTGCTTTTGAAAAACTAGAGTAAAAAATATCTGAAGCGATCGAACCACTCGAAAAATACTTAAAGACTTTGCATAAATTTAAGGCTGAGTACGTGCTTGATCCAGTTGAAGTAATCTCAAAGCTAGATGATGATGAAAATCCACCTGAACCGGAGGCTTTACGAAAAGACATAATTTTCCACAAGAAAGAGGCAGAAAGATTAATGACTGAGATTCCAGATTAAATTATCGTTTCCATGTTTTAGATAAATGTGGCAAACATAAGAGACATACTTGTAGCAAAGCACATTAAAATTGCTAACGAAGAAGTAGAACTAGTTGCTAAGAGTGCTAAAAGAATGGCAAATAACACAATTGAAGCTTTTTACAAAATATGACAAAATTAACACTAGACCAAAAGATATCGAAGAACTTTCAGCAATCAAAGACTACATGGCATCTGTACCGTAAGAAATTGAAAAACTTGACAGTTAAATCAAGCTAGGCATGTAAGTATTCAAAATATTGGAGGACTTTAAGTATCATTTTGCCTCAGACGATGATTGGGACAGGTAATGGAAGCTTTTTGGCTCACCAAACGATACTAAGGCTGTTATTGGCAAGTAGTAACACATAATGAATCAAGAAAAAGAGAAGTTTGTTGCTTTAATGAAACAAGAATAATTAGATTTTGATTAAAAAGTTAACGACATAGGAGCTAGGTCTAGAAATTTCATTGTACATCAAGACATTAATCAGTTCGAAGATATAGCTTAGCAAGCTAAAGACGTTTGGGCTAAACTATCATGGTCTGTTGAAAATGCTAAAATGTATAACAATAGAGAAGCACTTACTACAGGGGATGAAACAAATTACGACAACATAACAGCGATGGTTAAAGAATTTGAGCCACTTTACAATCTTTGGACTACAACTGAATTGTGGAGAAAGTCTCACAAAAGTTGGTTACACGATCCCTTTGAAAATCTAGACTCTGGCTTTTTGGAAGAATGTGTTGAAAATTCTGAAAAAACCATGAACAAAGTCATCAGATAACTTAAAGATAGAGATGTTCCTGGTATTAAGTTGATTGCCGAAACTGTGAAGTAAGAAGTCGAGGAATTTAAAGACTATGTACCTCTTGCTGTTGCCATGCGCACTGAAGGTATGAAGGAGCGCCACTGGTAATAAATAAGTGATGCAGTTAAATTTGAGGTTAAACCATATGAGGGTATGACCTTCTAAAATTTAATCGATTTGGATTTACTCAAATATAAAGATTCAGTTTGTGAAATTGGTGAACGTGCCGGTAAAGAGTACAACATTGAAACTTCAATGGCAAAAATGAAAAATGATTGGACTTAGATTTTCTTAAGTACTAAACCCTTTAGAGCTTCTGGTACTTACACTGTTCTTGGATTTGATGAAGCAATAACATTCCTAGATGAACATCAAACCCTTGCACAGACTTTACAATTCAGTCCTTTTAAAAAGCCTTTTGAGTAAGAAATCGAAGAATGGTGTGCAGATCTACTTTACGTATCGAATGTAATAGAAGAGTGGCTTAAGTGTCAAAAGTAATGGTAATATTTATAGCCAATTTTTGACTCACCTGATATTATGAAGTAACTTCCAGGGGAAGCCAAAAGATTTAAAGGTGTTGACAAAACCTGGAGAGATGTAGTTAAGGTTACCAGAGAAGTTCCGAACACCTTAGAATCATGCACACGGGACAACAAGACTTTACTAGCTCGCTTTGAGTAGTGCAACAATGATTTAGATAGAGTATAAAAAGGACTTAAAGAGTATCTTGAAGCAAAAAGAGCAGTCTTTGCTAGATTCTATTTCCTTTCAAACGATGATTTACTTGAGATTTTATCACAGACAAAGGATGTTGAAAAAGTGTAGTCACATCTTAGGAAAGTATTTGAAAACATGACAGAATTAAAATTTGAAGCTGACAAAACAATTACTGCGATGTATTCTGGTGAAAAAGAATGCATTCCTTTCATTGGAAGACTTGATCCGAAGGATAAGAAAGTAGAAGATTGGATGGGAGAAGTTGAAAATATGATGTATGCTACAATTAGAGACGTTTTAAGCTTTTCAGTTTAAGACTACAAAGCACGCAGTAGAACTGATTGGATAAAAAAACATCCAGGTTAGTGTGTACTAAACGGTTCATAAGTTCATTGGACTTCAGAATTAGAAGAGGCTATGTAGAAAAATGGTCTAAAAGGCGTGTCAGATTATTGTGATGCTCTTGAAGCTCAACTTTTAGATACGGTCTCTCTGGTGCGTCAAAAACTTACTAAGCTGCAATCTATTACTCTAGGTGCCTTAATTGTTATAGATGTACATGCAAAAGAGGTTATAAGAAAATTAAGAGACGATAAAATTTCTGATATAAATGCATTTGAGTGGATTTCTCAGCTTAGATATTATTGGGAGAAAGATAATTGTTGGGTAAGATGTATTTAGACTAATTTCCCATACGGATATGAGTACCTAGGAAATACTTAGCGTTTGGTTATCACTCCTTTGACTGACAAGTGCTATATGACACTTATGGGCGCACTAAAGCTTGATTTAGGTGGCGCTCCAGCTGGCCCTGCAGGAACAGGTAAAACAGAATCAACCAAAGATTTAGCTAAAGCTCTTGCAAAACAATGTGTAGTGTTCAATTGCTCACCAACTATGGAAATAAATATGATAGCTAATTTCTTTAAAGGTTTAGCAGCTGCGGGTGCATGGTGTTGTTTTGATGAGTTTAATCGAATTAATATTGAGGTACTGTCTGTCATCGCTTAACAACTTTTAATTTTGTTCGGAGCTAAAGGAAGACAAGATAAAGAGATTATTTTTGAAGAATCTAATATAAAACTTAAGCCAACATTTTGTGTTTTCATTACGATGAATCCTGGATATGCTGGAAGAACTGAATTACCTGACAATCTAAAGGCTCTTTTTAGGCCAGTGGCTATGATGGTACCTGACTACGGTTTGATTGGAGAAATTATGCTTTATTCGTTCGGTTTTGTTAAAGCCTCATTGTTATCAAATAAGATGGTTACTACCTTTTCTCTTTGCTCTCAACAACTTTCTTCGTAAGATCATTATGATTATGGCATGCGTGCAGTAAGATCTGTTATTAACGCGGCTGGCCTTTTAAAAATGGCTACACCAGATATGAACGAGGATTAACTTCTTCTTCGTGCGTTGAGAGATGTAAATGTGCCTAAATTTTTAAAAGATGATTTACCTCTTTTCGAGAACATCATTCAAGATTTGTTCCCCGGAGTTAAAAAGCCAGAAATTGACTATGGAAATTTAATGGTTCAAATTAAAAAATCTTGTTAAGAGCACAAGCTTCAACCTGCTACTTCATTTACAGATAAAGTAATCTAACTTTACGACACAATTCAGGTGCGTCACGGCCTGATGCTTGTAGGACCTACTGGAGGTGGTAAAACTCAAACTTATAAAATGCTTGCCCACGCAATGAGCGCCTTAAAAGGCTAAGGTGAATTTCAAAAAGTACATTACCACATTCTTAACCCGAAGTCCATCACAATGGAACAGCTGTATGGTGGTCTTGACCCTGCAACAAACGAATGGAATGACGGTATTGCTGCTATTCTGGTTGCTGAATCTTCAAAGGACTAAACTACGGACAAACATTGGATAATGTTTGATGGACCTGTTGATGCCCTTTGGATAGAATCAATGAATACAGTGCTAGACGACAACAAGAAACTTTGTCTAAACTCAGGCGCTATCATCAATTTAACTGCACACATGACTATGATGTTCGAGGTTGAAGATTTAGCCGTGGCATCACCAGCTACTGTTTCTAGATGTGGTATGATTTACATGGAGCCTGGCGCTCTTGGACTCATGCCATTAGTAAAGAGCTGGACTGAAATGTTACCTCCTTCTATGAAATTACGAAAGCAGACTCTTCCAATGATAGACAAGTTATTTGAAAAATACTTAGAAGTATTAGTAGCTTTTGTAAGGAAGAGCTGTCCAGAGCCTGTCATGACTGTTGACAATAACCTCGTTGGTTCGTTCTTAAGACTTTTGGACTGCTACTTGGTGCCTTATTGGGACACAGAGCTAAAAAAAGTCACAGCTGAAGAGATTGAAGATCTTGAAAATATGTTTGAAGGAATTTTTGTCTTTTGTATGGTCTGGTCCCTTGGCTGCACCACGACTCTTGATGGTCGAGCTAAGTTTAACAGCAAGCTCAAAGAGATTATGGGCAAAGATAACAAATTTAAGCTGCCAAACACTGGCACTTGTTATGATTATAAGTTTGTTCTTGATAGGAAGGAGTGGGTCTACTGGACCGAAACTGTAGACTAATTTGCGGTCGATCCAAAAGCCTCATTTGCTGAAATCATCGTTCCAACTTTTGACTCAATCAGAATGAAATTTATTAAAGGAACTTTGCTTAAAAACAAGAAACATGTTCTAGCACCTGGACCAACCGGCACAGGTAAAACTGTAAACATTATGAACTTAATAAATCTTGAAATGCCAGAAGAATTTTCAGCTGTTCCTCTAACTTTTTCTGCTTAAACATCGGCTAACTAAACCTAAGATGCCATGGATACAAAATTTGAAAAGCGAAGAAAAGGTATTTACGGTCCACCTGTTGGTAAGAAACTTATTATATTTATTGATGATTTGAACATGCCTAAAAAAGAGTAATACGGTGCTCAACCTCCAATTGAGTTGCTAAGGCAATGGATGGATCACAAAGGTTGGTATAACAGACTCACCAAAGATTACATGGTGATTTAGGATATCATTTTCATATCAGCTATGGGACCTCCTGGTGGTGGAAGAAGTGTTCTAACCTAACGTTTGTAACGCCACTACAATATAATGACGTACAATGTGCTAGACGCAAACAGTATTGAGATGATCTTTAGTAAGATTGTAAACAAATTCTTGGGTGTATTCAGTGATGAAGTAAAGAATTGTACATCAAAGATAGTTGATGCAACTTAAATAGTTTATAATGGTGTTGAGGATAAGCTGAAACCTATTCCGGCTAAGTCTCACTATACTTTTAATCTGCGTGATATGTCGAAAATTTTCTAGGGTGTTTGCAGTGCAAGCAGCAAGTTAGTTCTTACTTAACTTGATTTAATTAAACTTTGGGTCCATGAAAATCAGAGAGTTTTTGGAGATCGTATGATAAATAATTAAGATAAGGAGCTTTTGCTTGATTTATTGATGAATGAAGCTGAAAGAAAGTTTAGTTTGAAAAAAGAACAGATTTTTGACAATGATAGAATCATTTTTTGTGACTTCGCATTCGGTATGGATGGTGAAAATAGGCCATACCAAATTATTAATAATCTTACAGCAATGATTAAGAAAATTGAGGAGTACCTTGAGGACTATAATAGCACCAGCAAAAGCTAAATGAAGCTCATTCTCTTTTTAGACGCGTGCGATCATGTTGCTAGAATTGCAAGAGTCATTAGACAACCCTTAGGTAATGCCCTGCTCTTAGGTGTTGGTGGTTCTGGAAGATAATCCCTAGCACGCTTGGCGACGTATATTTGTTCATATAAACAGTATTAGATAGAAGTCATTAAAGGTTACTCGATGAGAGACTGGCGAGATAATTTGAAGACAGTTCTTATGATTGGCGGTGTTTAAGCCAAACCAACTACTTTCCTTTTTGTAGATACATAGATTATAAATGAAAACATGCTTGAGGATATAAACACCGTTTTAAACTCAGGCGATGTTCCATAACTTTATAAACCTGAGGATGAAGAGCCAATTATGACTGTTGGTCGTATAGAATGTAATCGTAAAGGACTGTAACTTTCTAAAATGAACATGTTCTAATGCTATTTAAATAGAGTTAAGGCTAACATTCATATGGTTATAGCTATGTCGCCACTAGGTGAAGTTTTTAGATCTCGTCTACGTATGTTCCCATCATTGGTGAATTGCTGCACTATTGACTGGTTTACAAACTGGCCTGCTGAGGCTCTCGTAAATGTTGCAAGGGGCTCTGTCTAAGATCCTGATGCAAACATGAATCTTGGTTCTGATGAAGACGCTTGTATAGAACTTTTTAAGATTATGCATTAGTCCGTCGAGGAAAAATCTGAAGAATTTAAAGAATCAATGCGCCGAATCAATTACATCACACCAACTAGTTACTTAGAATTGTTATCTACTTACAAGAAAATCTTAGTAGGCTAAAGATTTTTTGTTAACAAGAGTATTAATAGACTTGCTAGAGGTTTGGATGTGCTAAAAAATGCAGCAATTGAAGTTGATAAACTTTAAAGATAATTAGAGGCGAATGCTCCAGTTTTAGCCAAGACCTAAATTGAAGTAGAAGAAACTAAAAAAGTTATTGCTGATAAAACAGTTAAAGCTGAAGCAGTAAAATCTGTCGTCGTTGTTGAAGAAGAGGTTGCAGCAAAATAGGCTGCGGAAGTAAAAACTGTCAAAGATAACGCGGATGCAGAGTTAGGTACAGCTCTACCTGAGCTCGATGCTGCAGTAAAGCTTGTGTCAAAAATTGATGTTAAAGATTTTTATGAGCTTAGAACAGTCAAAAATCCTAGCCCAAGTATGGTCGCCTGTTTTAAACTTTGTTGTTTCTTCCTAGTTCCTAATTAAAGACCATAAAAGCCTAAAGATGCTGAAGCTGAAAAGGATCCAGAAGGTTACTGGAAGTTATCTTTGGAAACTCTTTTAAAGGATCCCAAAGGTTTTTTAAGCAGCATGATTAATTATGATAAAGATAATATTCCAGATGCACTAATTAATAAGGTAAAGCCATTAATGAGTGATGAGGCTATGTCTGATGCAAGAATTAAAGGTGCCTCTTAAGCTCTAATTCCAGTAAAGGTTTGGATCGCTGCTATGATTAAATATCATGCGGTATTGAAGATTGTAAATCCGATGAGAGCTATTGCGGCAGAAATGGGTGCCAAGCTTGCCATTGTAATGTCTGAACTTGCTATAAAATAAAAGACTGTAAGAGAAATTAATGCAGAGCTGGACGATTTAAATAGAAATGGTGCAAGACTTGAAGCCGAGGCCAAAAAACTTGTAGAGGATATCGAAGACTGTAATAAAAAACTTTTCCGCGCGGAAAAGATGATTGGCGGACTGGAAGGTGAAAAAAATAGATGGACAGAAACTGTAGCCAATTTGACCAAGCAACAAGAAATGTTAGTTGGAGATTGTCTCCTAGCAAGTGGCATGGTATGTTATGCAGGACCTTTTACTGCTAATTATAGATTATAACTCGAAACTCTCTGGCGCGACAGTATTAAAAAGTAAGGTGTAAAAATCACATAAGGTGTCACCATGAGAAAAGTATTAGGAAATGATGTTACAATAAGAGGATGGGCTGTTGCCGGCTTACCCAGTGATAACTTGTCTATTGAAAATGGTATTATTATGTTCGGTTCTCGAAGATGGCCACTCATGATTGATCCCTAGACTCAAGCAAACAAGTTCATTAAGAGTATGGGCAAGACCAAGTAACTTGAAACTTACAAGTTGTCTCATCCGACTTTAATCAGAGATCTTGAGTACGGAATTTAATTCGGAAAGTGGATTTTATTAGAAAATATAGGGCAAGAACTTGATCCAGCTTTAGAACCTATTCTATAAATGCAAGTCATTAAAACTGGTTCAAGCTACACAATTAAAGTTGGTGAAAAGAATGTTCCGTACAACTCTAATTTTAAATTCTTCATGACCACAACACTACCAAACCCTCACTACGCTCCCGAAACTTCCGTCAAAGTAACTTTATTAAACTTTGCTATTACACCAGCAGGTCTTGAGGAATAAATGCTCAATTAATTAGTTATGCTTGAGATGCCAGCTCTCTAGGAAAGCAAAAACTAAATTGTTGAAGATAATGCTAGATCCGCTAAAATAATGGAAGAATTAGAAGATAAAATTCTTGCCGCACTATCTGATGCCGCAGAAATCATGGATTTATTAAAAGATGATAATCTTATAAATATTTTGGACGAATCAAAGCTGACTGGAGATGAAATTGCTGTTCGAAGGGCACAGTCAGAAATCACCGAAAAAGAAATTGATATCACTCGTGAATCGTTTAGAAAATGTGCATATCGAGCCAGTATACTTTTCTTTGCAATTGTCGATTTAAATATAATTGATCCTATGTACTAATACTCTTTACAGTGGTTTTAACGCTTATTTGCTTCATCTGTCAAAGAGTCAATACCTAGTGAAGAAAGAGAAGAAAGAATTAAAAACTTAAATGATTATCAAACACTTTCGCTATATTAAAATGTTTGCAGAAGTCTTTTCGAAAGACATAAACTTCTATTTTCATTGATATTGTGTACCAAAATTCTTTTTGGGGATGATAAAATCGACCCTGAGGAATGGCGATACTTTTTAGCAGGTCCCTCAGGTGAAATTGAAACCATGCAAAACCCTACTGATTGGCTTGATGATCTAGAATGGGTTCAAGTACACAAATAGCTATTTACAATGGACACTAAACTTCCTGCTTTCCGTGGTATTTTAGAGTATTTTATCAGTTTCCATAAAAAGTTTAAAAAGATTTTTGATTCACCAGAAGCCCATGAAGAGCCATTGCCAGGTGAATGGAATACAAAACTTAACAGTTTGTAGAAAATGCTTGTTCTAAAGGCGATTCGTTAGGATAAAATTACTGCTGCATTACAAAATTACATTACTGAGTAAATTGGTAAACAGTATATTACACCTCCAACATTTAGATTAAGTTCTTGCTATAAAGACTCTTCAAACGTATCACCATTAATTTTTGTCTTGTCTTCTGGCTCTGATCCAGTAGCATCATTTAACAAGTTATGCTAAGAAATGGACATGACAAACAGATGTGACATGATATCTCTAGGTCAAGGTTAAGCCAAAAAAGCCGAAGCTAAATTAGCTAACGGAATGGTTAAGGGATGGTGGGTCCTTCTATAAAACTGTCACTTGTCAGTTTCTTGGATGCCTAGACTCGAAGGTATAGTTGACACACTACAAGAAACTAATCATCCTGACTTTAGAATATGGCTTACTTCCATGCCTACACCTTCATTCCCTGTTTCTGTATTGTAAACTTCTGTTAAAATGACTATGGAGCCACCAACTGGCTTAAGACAAAATTTGTTACAAAATTACGAAAATTTTGATAATAAAGCACTAAATGATTCTCGAAACCCTGGAGCATACAAAAGGTTACTATTCTGCTTCTCTTTCTTCCATGCTATAGTACAGGATAGAAGAAAATTCGGTGCTATTGGATGGAATATATCCTATGCGTTTACTTATGAAGATTTTGATGTTTGTAGGAGATAACTTAAGATTTTTATTGATAACTACGAAGTAATTCCATTTAAAGTATTGAATACGCTGGGTGCAGAGATCAATTACGGAGGGCGTGTAACAGATGACAAAGATGTACGGCTTATAAAATCAATCTTGCAAAGATTTGTTTGTGAGGATGCAATGGAAGTCGGGTTTACATTTTCAGACTCAGGTTTATATAAGATAATACCAGATGGATCAAAAGAAGACTATATCGCTTATATTTCTTCTTTACCACTTAATCCACATCCAGAAGCCTTTGGTTTGCATGAAAATGCTGAAATCATTACAAACTAAAACGAAACAAGAATTGTCTTAGAAAATATTTTATCGATTTAGCCTAGAACAGGTGGTGGTAGTGGCAAGACTCGTGAATAAGTGATCGGAGAAATAGCACTGGGTATTTAAGCGAAGGTTCCAGCTCTATTTGAATTAGATGAGGTGGCTGCTAAATATCCAACTGACTATAATGAATCTCTTAATACGATGTTGAATTAAGAAGCGCTAAAATATAATCGACTCATTATTTGCATGAATACATAGCTTAAGAGCATTCAAAAAGCATTAGTTGGTGAAGTTGTAATGTCAGAAGATCTCGAAAAGATGGGCAGTAGTCTCTATGACAACTAAGTTCCACTCCTGTGGGCTGATACTGGTTTCCTTTCCCTCAAACCTCTAGCTTCTTGGATTAATGATCTCCTAGAAAGAGTAAACTTCATCGGAAAATGGATTAATAATGGTTCACCTGCAGCTTTCTGGATATCAGGGTTCATGTTCCCACAAGCTTTCTTCACTGCAACTTTGCAAAACTACGCAAGAAAACACGTTATCGCTATCGACGAACTTTCGTTTGAAGTCAAAATAATTGACGATATTGCACCTCATGAGGTTAGCGATAAACCAGAAGACGGCGCTTATTCATATGGTCTTTTCATGGAAGGTGCACGCTGGAATAGAACGACTCATGTGCTGGATGATTCGAAAGCTAAATAGTTGTATACTGAAATGCCAATTATTTGGTTCCTACCAAAGAGAAATCGCAAAAAGCCTGAGACAGGCATTTATGAGTGTCCTGTTTACAAAGTTTTGTCACGTGCTGGAACGCTTGCCACAACTGGATTGTCGACAAACTATTGTCTGATGCTCGAACTACCAAGCAACAAAAACTAGGACGTATGGACTAGGGCTGGAGTAGCTTGCTTCTTGGCTCTCAGGTACTGAGGTCAAAGTTTTATATTTGTATTAGCTGTCACTCGGATTGTGATCACCGAGCTTATAAAGCTTAGTTTAAAATAAATTAGATCACTGAGGCTTCTGACAAGGTCTGCGGAGTAGATCGTGTGTGGTTGCTTCTTCAGTACAGTTCGCCAGTTGTCGATGGTACTGTACTGATTTATTATTTCTATATAAAATTCAAAATAATACATTTTGGGGTTTTGGGGTTTTGGGG